>Ga0187885_10001452_pt1 | contig 26070 bp, 33 predicted proteins | sample June2016WEW_20_1_3_FD_132970 | JGI IMG/M metagenome (GOLD analysis project Ga0187885, IMG submission 132970) | Peatland microbial communities from SPRUCE experiment site at the Marcell Experimental Forest, Minnesota, USA - June2016WEW_20_100 | ecosystem: Environmental > Terrestrial > Soil >... | reverse complement strand
CGATGCCGACCAACACCGCCTTCAGTCGTCAGTGGGTGGACATCCAAGGTGACAGTTCGGGAAATACCAACACCCTCTGGCAGACGATCAAACCATGAAACAATTACTTTTACTGTTTTTTGCACTCTCGGTCTCGGCGGCTCCTGGGGGGTTCGGCATCAACCCATCCTCGAAGTTCGGTTTGATCGGGTTCTGGCCAATGAATGAAGGAACCGGGACCGCCGTGCGGGACTATTCTGGGTTAGCAAATAACGGAACTTTGAACAGTGGTTACACTTGGACAAATGGGCTTCTAGGATCGTGCGTCTATTTCTATTCCGGTTATTTGAAAGTTCCGAATTCAATCACTCTAAATCCGGGTTCTGCTTTGAGTCTGTGCCTTTGGGTTTTTCCGAGCAGTTCTCAAAATGCATTTGGAACAATGGCTTCAAAGTACGAGCCAACATTACCCGATTATTGTCCAAAGATTGATCTGAATTCTACCGGACACAAGATCAGATGTTATGTCTATGGCGCTGGGCCTTGCGCAAATCAGGTCACCTGTTCAACCGACATACCTACTGCCGTATGGACCCAAATAGTTTTTGTTGTCAGCCAAACTGGATCGGTCCTATACACCAACTCGGTGGTGTGTTCCACTTCATCAGTTACCTGCGCTTATTACAATGATGGTACTGGTTCATTTTCAATCGGGTGCGCGGTTGGAGCTGGTGATGCCCCGGGAGCTTACTTCGTAGGAGCCATAGAGAATGCTAGTTACTACAATCGAGCCCTAAGCTCTGACGAAGTGAAGAGACTCTACAACGGAGGATACGGGGCTCCGTAGTATGGCCGACAACCTCATCCTCATCGACGGCAGCCTGGACTGGAGCAGCGGGGTCAACTCCACCGTGGTTACGACGGTGGCCAGTGACTCCAACCCCAACGGACTCAAGCGTACGGCGGTGGCCTGGATGGACAACTGCACCGTGCGGGATGGGGGCATCACCCAGCGGTTCGGTTGGAACAAGATCGGCACCATCCCCGCCCTGGGCCAGTACCAGGGCAGCTTCATCTACGTGCCCGACAATCAGGCCAACTACCACATCGTCGTCATCGACGGCCACGTCTGGAAGGTGCCCACGAACAATCCGGGTTCGGCGGTAGATCTGTCGGCTATGTTTGGCGTATCCCACCCCATCACCGACCGGGTGTATTTCTGTCAGGCCGAGATCTTCCTCATCATTCAGGCAGGAGACGATCCGGGCCCTGTCATCCCTGGAACCACCGATGCCAGCGGCCACTTCCTGCCATTGATCTGGGACGGCAATGTGCTTCGACGGTCAAAGGGCATCACCGATGTCAACGCCACCAGCGCGAGCCCGCCGCACACCAATGAGATCCCCGCCGCCACCGCCATGTGCTACTACATGGGCCGGGTCTGGTACGCCCAGGGTCGCAGCTACTCCGCCGGGGATATCGTGGGCGGGCCGACCGGGACCCTGGCCTACGACTTCCGGGACTCAGTGCTCTGCGTTCAGGAGAACCCGCTCTGCGCCGGAGGTGACGGTTTCATGGTTCCCAGCAACGCCGGGAACATCCGGGGCATCGCCTACGCCTCAAACATCAACAGCCAGTTGGGACAGGGGATTCTCTACATTGGCACGCGCGAGGAAATCTACAGCCTGACCGTCCCTGTCACCCGAACCGACTGGATCGGAGCCGACGCCAACAACCAGCCGCTCCAGGTGGTGGCGCTCTCAACCAACGGCTGGGTCAACGACCGCTCGATTGTGGCGGTGAACGGCGACCTGTTCTTCCAGTGCCTGGAGCCCTCGATCCGTTCCCTCACCACCGCCATCCGCAACTTCCAGCAGTGGGGTAACGTCCCCATCTCGATCAACGAAAACCGACTGCTCCAATTCACCGACAGGTCCAAACTCTGGGCCGCCAGCGGGATCTACTTCGACAACCGGTTGCTGCAGACCGGCCTTCCATTCCAGTGCCCGGTTGGGGTAGCCCACCAGGCCATCATACCTCTCAACTTCGATGTGATCTCAACCCTGGACCAGCAGCTTCCCCCGGTGTGGGAGGGGATGTTGGAGGGCATGAGCATCCTGGAGCTGACGGAGGGTGACTACGGTGGAGATCCCCGAGCCTTCGCCACGGTCTGGTCTGAGGTCAACGGGACCATCGAGCTATGGGAGTTGACCAACTTCGCGCGCTGGGACAATGACGAGAACCACCGGGTTATATGGTACATCGAGTTCCCCGCCTTCACCTTCGGCAGCGAGACCGAACTCAAGAAGCTGGTAAGCGCGGAAATCTGGATCGACCGGCTGGTGGGCAAGGTTCTGTTCCGGTGGGACTACCGACCGGACGGATACGTCTGCTGGTATCCGTGGATTGAGTACGAGGAATGCTCACAGGCGAACAACCCCGGAACCGTGGCCTATCCCCAAGGCAATCAGCGCGAGTCGTACCGCCAGATGAAGACGCTGTCTAACCCTCCGATTCAGTGCGCGCCGGTCATGGGCAGGCCCAGTAACACCGGGTTCCAGTTTCAGGTGAGGCTGACGATTAAGGGCTTCTGCCGGGTGCGTGGGCTGTTCCTCAAGGCTGAGCCCATTGAACGGAAGCTGTTCAGTGATATGGTGTGTTAGCTATGGACACGATTTTCGATTGCCCCAACCCCGGCGTCACCTGCCCCGGAACCGATTACCCGGTCTCGAACTATTCGAGCGAGGCCGACGACGGGCCGGAGTTTGTGTCGATGCGCTGGCCGGGCAGCGGGTTCAGGATCTCGGGATCGGGTTCGTTCTCCGGCAGTGGTGGCCCCCCACTTGGCAGCGACCCGGGAGCGTGGCCATGTGTGGGCATGGCGAACTCGTTTGTCTCCCAGGACGATGCCGACTCTTGCGCCTTCCTCACCTCGGAGACCTGCGGCACTAGCATGGGCGATTGCCCGCCGCCGATTGGATTCCCGGTGGTGGACCCGACGGTGAACCCATCGGTTCCGGGGAGGCAACTGTTCTTCAACCACGCCCAGAGCTGCACAGCCAAGTGCGACACCGGCTCCTCCTTCACCTACACCATAAAGGCCGGTGTGGTGGCCAATGTCAGCCAAGCCACCGCCGATCAGATTGCCGAATCTATGGTGTGCCAGTTCGCCAACTCCAGGAAGGTTTGTCTGGTCCCCGCACGAAGACGCCCGGGACATCAGCCGTACGACCCCCTACACCTGGTGGGAGACAACGGGTTCTGCTGCGCCGGTCAGTTGCTGACTACCGATCCGGTCTTTGAAGTCACCGGCACTGGCGAGTGGACGTTCTCTCTGGCGGACGGCCAACTCCCGATCGGGACCGGGCTGCTCCAGGATTCCGCCACCACCTGCGCTATGGCGGGAACCCTGGACGTGCCGGGCATATACAACTTCACGATCAAGGCCGAGAACAGCTTTGGACAGTCGGTCCAGCAGGACTACACGATCCACCTGATCGGGCTGCAATCACCATCGCTAGGAGACGGCACAGTGGGCGATCCCTACACCGGACAGGTGGTGGCGCTGGGCGTGGCGCTGCCGGTGACGATTGTGCCGCTGGGACCACTGCCTCCGGGTCTATCTATGTCCTCCTCGGGGGCGCTCAGCGGCACCCCCACAACCCCAGGAACGTACTGATGCTGGTGGGAATTACAGACGCCGAGGGGCACAAGTGCCAGAAGAACGTGGCCGTCACGATCAATGCGCCAGTAAATCTGTGCGCCGACTGGAATGCAACGGCCTGGGGTTCTCCGGTGGGGCACGACTTCACTGGCAGCGCTGTAGGCGTGACAAATTCCCTCATCGTGTCGTATGTCAACGGAGCGTTTAACGGTCTCATGGAAGTGGATAGCACGGTAGTTCAGGCAGGCGGTCCCTGCACCTGCAACCTCCACGTCCATCTTACTGGGGTTGGCGCAAGCCAAAACATTAACGTTCAAATAAGAACCTCATCATTTGCGTTGATCGCCACTTTTGCTTACGGGACTGATTTTGGTCCTGGAATTGGAGACTATGATGTCCAGTTCCCCCTCGCATCCCACGACACTTACAATATTATCGTGGTGACGATTGGCCATCCAGGCGACAACACCAACTACGTACTGACCTTCACCAACCTCCCTTGATATGGCCTGGAACGCTCAACTCCCCAGCTACTTCAACCAGTTCGATGCGACGGGCGGAAGTCTCGTTGCCACTGTCCCTGATCAGGTTGGTGCGCAGCAGAATCCGCTGGCAGCCAAAACACCAGCCGAGATTGCCGCCTCAACCCAAGATCAGTTGGCCCAGCTTCAGAGCCAGATGTCTAGCGCGGTTGGAGCATCGGCTGGGGCCATCGCTCCGGGAACGACGGCATCGGTAGCCAACACCACGCCCGCGCTGACTTCGACCGCCTCAATTCCTGCCAGCTTGGGACTGACCCCGGCAACCCCAGGAGCCGGAACCACTACGACCACGACTCCGCCCCTCGCCCAGGTGACGTCCACGGCGGTAGCCTCAGGAACCCCGGCGGTAAGTTCCCACCAGCCAGATCCCGGGGCGACCTTCTATACCAATGAAGTTATTCCTCAAGCTCTGCTTGGAAGCGCCAGTACATCTGGCGGGTTAGCGAGCAGCCCGAATGATTTCACGGGATGGGGAAGCTACAACCTACAGGACCCGGCCCATCTACAAGCCCTGCAGGAACTCGGCCTTACGGAGCAGCAGGCACAGTCCCGATACGGGAATGAGAACGCACTAGAGGCATCTGGATTCCTTGCTTCTCCCGCCGGTCAGGAACAGCAACGAGCTTACTCGAATATGGCGTCCGCCGGTTACAATCAACTGCTGCAGATGTTCCCCGATCAGCAACAATTCATCCGGGATCAGATGGCAAGTGGATTAAGCCCAGAGAACCTCTACAGCCAACTGATGAGGCCGGGCCCAACGACGGGTCGAGTGGGAGGATATACCGTCTCACACGAAGGACAGCCTGGATACCATCCGCTTTCAGGTGGAAGATGGGTCCCCAACGGTTAGACATTATGCCAAGACTAAGACTTTACGATGTTCTCAACTCCCGGCTTCCGCCGCTGATCGGCAAGTGCCCGGGAGACGTAGCCGCCATTGCCGGATTCGTTAACAGCGCCCAGCGCCGGTTGCTGCTCTGCCGGGAGGCGGGAGACGAGGGCTGGTACGGCAGCTTTGCCGAGATGGCGTTCAACGTCTCGCGCGGAGATCCCTACATCACGGTGCCCCGTGAGGTGGCGCGGCTGGAGATGATCGACGTGTGCGGGAGGCCTATCCCGATCAACAACCAGTTCGCGGAATATCTCCAGTTCGGCAACGGACGGATGCTGCGCCATCGCCACTGCGGCCACCGCGACATCCAGGCCTACATGCGGAACGACGCAATCACCCCCGCGCCGCTGGTCAATCCTCCCAAGATCATCCGCATCTACCCCGGCGATGTCGCTGATGTCCAGGCGGGGCGCCGAGTATTCGTGGGTGGCACGGACAACAACAACAACCCGATCTACACCCAGGACGGCGTTCAGCTCGTCAAGGGTTCCTACGTGTTCCTACAGAGCCCGTTCGTGGACCAGCCGATGCAGTTCAACTCCGTGCTCGACATTCAGAAGGACGCTACCGTGGGACCGGTCCAGATATTCCAGGTGGACCCGGTAACCGCCGCGCAGAGCCTAATGCTCGTGATGGAGCCGGGGGAGCTCGTGGCGGGTTACCGCCGCTACATGCTCAGCGGTCTGCCGCTCAACTGCTGCCGGAATCACAACCCCTGCCTGCCGCCGCCTCCAGGAACGCCCACGACGGTTCAGGTGACGGCCATCGCCAAGCTGGAGTTGGTGCCGGTGACGGTGGACACGGACTACTTGCTCTTTCATAACCTGGAGGCGATCATTGAGGAATGCTGCTCAGTTCGTTACAGCGAGATGGATTCCGCCACCGCTAAGCCTATGGCCCAGGAGAAACACATCCAGGCGGTGCGGCTTCTCAACGGCGAGCTGACCCACTACTACGGGCTCGACAACCCGGCCGTCAACTTCGCCCCATTCGGCTCGGCCAAACTTGAACGCATCCGCATTGGGATGATTTAGACTTATGCCAGTATCAACAGATCCCGCCATCACGAATCCAGCCGCCTACGGTTCGATTCCCGTCATCCCGCCGACCTCAACCAACGTCACCACGGGCAGCTCGACGTGGACTCCGAACCTGCCTGACTATGCGGCGCTGTCGGGACAGGCCAGTGCCAACGTCGGGAACCAGTTGCGCGGTCAGTTGAATCCCCAGGACCTGGCCAATGCCCAGACCTGGGCGGCCCAGCGCGGCATCGCCACCGGGACCGGGTTCAACTCGCCCAACAATATGGCGGCCTACCAGCAGTTCCTCGGTCTATCCGCCCAGCAGCTTGAGCAGCAGGGCCTGACGAACTACAACGCCCTTCTGGCCGGTGCCCCTCGAACCACCAACACCACCGGCACCCAGACCACGGACAACAACGTCCTGGCCGCCACCACGGCAGCCGCTCCCAATCCATACGATGCGGCAATGGCTAATCTGGCCGCACAACAGGCTGGTTTGAGATCTGGTGGAGGAGCGGTAGGTGGAGTAGGTGGGGGAGGACTGGCGGCCCAACAGGCGGCATATCAAGCAGCCCAACAAGCCGCCGCACGCGCTGGAATGGGAACCACTGCTGGAGGGGCTGGCACGGCTGCTTCTGGATGGAGCGCGGGAACCGGTCCTGCGGGCGGATCGTCCGAAACCGTCGGTGGGACAACCGGACCAGACGTGTACAATCTTGGCGAGGGCAGCTATGGAGTGTTCGGCAACATGGGAAGCGATTGGGAAAGCTTGTTTAATACCGGAGGAGCTGGAGCGGGAACCGGTGGAACTGCCGGGACTGCTGGGGGAGTTCAGCCCACTGGCAGCGGTTATATGTACACCGGTGCCAATGTTCCCTTCTGGCAGCAGATGGGATTCGGCTCTGAACAGGAGTACAACGGATGGATTGATTCCTATATCTCAGGAAGCTACGATTCTGGCTCAACGACTCCCGAAGACACTGGCTACTCTAGCGAAGGAGGTGGCTCTTCTTACTACGATCCGTACGCTGGATATGGTTATGATACTAGCGGCGGTGGAGGCGGCGAAGAGGATTGGATAGGGGTATTTGGGGAAGGATAAGACTTATGCCCGGAATAGCACCTTGGCTACAGCCCGCCGATCCGGCGAAGAACTTCCTGGAGGCGTACCAGACCAGCGCCCGCATTGCCGAGGCCAACCAGCGCATGGCCCAGCAGGCCCAGCAGGCCCAACAGGAGTTCGCCCAGCAGCAGTTGGCGATGCAGGCGCGCCACGACCAGCAGGAGCGCGAGAACGAGATGGAGCGCCAGCGGCTGGAGATCACCAAGTCCTATCACGAGCAGCAGATCCAGATTCGTCAGCAGCAACTACAAGAGGCGCAGAAGATGAACACCGCCAAGACTGAGGCGGCGGCAGCCCAGGCAGCGGCAAGAATGAGGATTGAACAGCGAGTGGCGGATGGTGAGGATTTCAATACGGTGATGATGCAGGAGGGACCCGGTGCCGGGTTTGGCGGTGCGGCGATGGCTTCGCTGGGAAGAAACCAGCAGCAACTGCAGCAACTTCAGGGAAAGCAGGCCTACATCCCCGAGGAGATGACCACCGAAAGCGGACAATCTTATTATCGAGGGGCTCCGACCTCTCCCTGGGCTCCGGCAAAACCAGAACCAAGGAAGCCAGTTGACTCTCTGGAGAACACCGGGGTTGCCATCATGGAACGTGAGATTGCCAAGGCCGAGGACCTGATCGACACCACTCCCAAGATGGACGCGAAGATCAAGGCGGCGATGGAGGCATCTTTGGATGCCAAGAAGCGGCGAGTTAACGCCGTGTTCAAGAAGCGTGGAGATGATCCTCCTTATCCTGGGGCTGAGGAATCCGCTGCAACCAAATCCATAAAGATCGTGCGCGATCCCAAGACAGGTAAGTTGGTGGTAACCGGCGGTGGGACGACTACGGCTACCACTCCTCCCGCTCGGCCCATACCGGAAACCAGTCACGACGAGGAGGAAGAACCTGCCCGTGTTCCGCTTCGGGTTCCTCCCCTGACGTGGGATATGTTTCCGCCACCTTCCCAAGACTGATCCATGCCCCAGACATTCACAGTTGAAGGAGCAGGGGTCCTTGAATTTCCCGACGACGCGAATCCGGAGGAGATCCAGCAGTTCCTGGATGAAAACTACAACACTCCCCACCCTAGCGCGTTGAGGTCGGCTCTAGGTCATGCGGCAGCAAATGTAGGCCCCGGCGCTGCATTCATGGCCGCCGCTGGGCCAGGAGCCACGTACGGAGCAATGGCTGGAGCCGCCATCCCCGTGCTTGGCGAAACCGGAATTGGAGAAATTGGTGGTGGCATCATTGGCGGGTTGGTTACTGGAACTATCGCCAGTATAGCCGCCGCCAAGGCACAGAAGGCCGCCCTGAGAGCAGTGGCTCCTCAGTTCGCCCAGAAGGCAGAAGAAGAATTGGCAGCCGGTGAGAAGGAGCACCCGTGGGCCAGCGCTGCTGGTGACGTGGCTGCGATGGGCGCTTCCGCCCGCATGGCCCCGTTCAAGCTGGCTCAGATTCCTTTCCGCGCCGCTTTGGGCGCAGGCATGGGAGTGGCAATGCCCGCCATCCAGGAGCACCGACTGCCCACTGCTCCAGAGTTAGTCAGCGGTGTGGCGATGGGAACCCTGTTCGGCGAGGCCAGATTCTCAAAGTCGGGTGCGGCCCGACCTCCAGCCTCGCCAGAAGTCCGGGCTGAGCGAGAGCAAGCTCTGAAGGAGAAGGCTCCACGATGGACCATCACTGATGAACCCCTGGCCCGTCCGGGAGATGTGGCCAACACGGACCCGGATACCGGCAAGGTGACGGTTAACCGTAAGAACCTGCACGAGTACCTGGAGCAGGACCTGCCCAAAGACGTTACCCCCGAGCACGCGATTAACGACCTGATCAACCATGAGGAAGTCCACGGTGCCACGGCGATGGAACAGGCCAAGGAATTCTGGGATAACCTGAGCCCCTACGAGCAGCAACTGGAGAAGCGACGGATTCATGGTCCTCTATACCGTGGCAAACCGCTCACCGACGAACAGTACGGGGCGGAGTCCATCCGGTTCTGGACCCAGCTCATCCGGGAAAAGAGCGCCACCGAGTTCATCTCCTCCGTTAAGGCGGAGAACCGGACCGCCAAGTTCCTGTCCGGGCTGCAGAAGGTGGTGCGGTGGACCAGAGAGAACATGGGGAGCGAGGCCAGCAAGGAGGCCATCAAGCGCAACAACGAGATTCTCGACACCGTCAACGGCAGATTAGAAGCAGTCAAACAAGAGCTAAAGAAAGGAGCACCAGATGCCCTGGAGTCCAAAGCAACACCGGCTGTTCGCGCTGTGCGCGACCAACCCGTCGAAGGCGCGGGTCAAGTGCCCGCCGAAAAAGCAGGCCCGAAAGATGATGAAGGAAGGCGTCAAGCGGGAGTGGCCCAAGCAGCACAAGTACCACTGAGCGAAGTGGTCGGAACAAAAGAGGGGAAGAACATGCCGGTATGGGTGCGCGAGGCAATGACGCGCGCCGGTCTCGATCCTAACCGTCCTCTCAATGACATTGATCTGGCGGACACTAAGATACGCGAGGCCGTCCAGAATGATCCCACACTTACCAAGAAACAGAAGAACCAGATCCTAAAAACCGGTTCAGCAAAAGCGGCTCCCGCCGCACAACCGGGGGAGCCCCAGCCAGCGCAGGCACAGACTGGTTTGGCTACGACGCCTCCGGCGGCCCTAACCGCCGGAGGTCCTGCTGCCACTCCAGATATAAGCGCAGCTTTTCCTGCTGTCAAGATGGAGGAATTGGATGCGTTGAATCGCAAGATCACCGCACCTGGTTACCGTCCCAGTAAGGCGGAGTACGAACGCTGGGTCCAACTCACCGAAGAACTGGATAAGGCCGAGGCGGCTGCCGGGGTGGGGCCCGCTCCCCAAGGTGGAGAACCTATGGCGATGAGCCGGAAGCCGCTGTCTGAAGATTCTAAGAAGAAGTTTGAAGGACTGCCCCCACCGGCTAAGAAGTCCAGCGTGCCGATTGTCCTTCGTGGCCCTGAAGGTTCGGAGATTCCCGGATACTTCGAGGGCTGGGGTCAGGGAGTCAATGCGGCCGGAACCGGATTGGAGATGCAGCCGTGGGTTTCCCGGCTGACCGAGGGTGGTTGGTCCACCGGATTGCTGCATAAGGGGGAGCAGATTGCCGAGGGAGAAATTACCCCTCCACCGGCAGAAGCGCTGGCCATGTCGCGCAAGACCCGAACCCCCGAGGAGGAGGTCGCCGCGCGCCTTATCAGTTCCATCGGAGGAATCCATGATGACCTGGCCAAGCGCGCGCTGGTCAAGGAGAACTACGACCGGATCGTGGCTCTGCCCAAGGAACAGTGGGGCCCCGAGTTGACCAAGTTCCACCAGGAATGGAAGACGAAAGAGATCCAGGATGCGGCCAAGAAGATGGAGGCCCAAGACCAGCCCACCCCCATCGAGATCGCCGCCAAGGCCATCGGTCTCACCGGCCAGGACCTGACCGAAGCTCTGAGCCCGGCCAACATCGCCAAGCAGTTCGGTGCCGCCGACCGTGCGCTGACCTACCGCAGCGCCATTGCCACTCTCAATAGCAAGTCGAAACCCATTACTCCCACCGAGACCGAGGGTCCGGTGAAGCCGCGCTACGATGTCGGGGACTACAAGGAGTTCTGGACCGATCTGCAGGAACACCACCCTGAGATCCCCGAACAGGCCGCCCGGGACGTGTGGAACGAAGCGGTCCACGATGTCCTGAACAACGCCTCGGGGGAGCGGATCAAGGAACTGCTCCGGCCCGCCCGGCTGGAGAAGCGGTTCCTAGGTGAGGGCCTGCTGCGTCACATGCCCGACGCCAACCCTCATCCCATCCTGGAGGACATGGCGAAGTGGAAGAACCCGACCGACTCGCCCGCCTTCAAGCGATTCTGTGCGGTGCGGGACCTGACGCCGGAAGAAGGCAAGGCCCTGATCGAACAACTGCGGGATATGGAGATGGCGGAGAGACTCGCCGCGCGCGAAGGACCACCGCCGCCAAAGCCGGGCGAAGGAGTTGCTCGTGAACCACGGACCGAAGCGGAGAAGGCCGAGGCTGAGCGGCTGTGGAAGGAAGGGTTTGTCATCGGCCAGCGCCGTCGCCGTGGAGCCATCCGGGAGCTGAGCAAGTGGTACAACCAGCAGGCTGTTGCCCCAGAGCGAAGCCCTAACCGGAAGACTATCGGCTTGGACGATGTCTGGTTTGAGGTTAAGGGCAAAGATGTTCACGCCTACGCCGAGTACACCACCAAGCAGGGCGAGGATGCCAAGTTCCTTAGGTCGGTCCTGGGCAAAGGCGGCAGCATCAAAGGCAAGACCGCCACCACTACCAGGTCCATCGCCATCGTGGTGGACCCCAAGACCGGAGTTCACCATGCCGTCTCGGTTTATGTACGGCATGGGGAACCGATGATCTACAACCCGGATGTGTATGCCGGGAGCAAGGCTGGTAACCACATCACCATTCCCCAGCTCCTGGCCAACTACCGGGTGAATGCGACCCTGTTGGTTAAGGACCCGGTCTATAACTTCCACCAGCAGTGGCCGAATGAGAAGACGTACGTGGAGGCTATCGGCGGAGTGGCCAAGATCCGGGAACAGGGATCGACCGCCCAGTGGATGGCGTATATCAAGGAGGCTGAAGCTGAGCGAGAAGCCGAAAAAAAGAGGCAGCACGAGGAGAGATACTTTGGGAAGGTTACGGAAGAAGAACTTGCCGGGGAAGAGGCCGCTGAGCCGGAGAAGACTGAAGAAGGGGAAACCGAAGAAGAACCCTCCATCTCGGAGCAGATGGCCAAGACCAGGGAAGAACGCGAGACCAGAGCCTGGGCGGAATCCGAGGAACCCGAAATTCCGTCCAAGAAGGTTGGCAAGTGGGACAAGGCTGCGCTGGAAGTGTGGCTGAGGGGAGGGCCGGGCAGCGATGTGCTGGGACTGTTCCAGTCCGACCTGAGCCACCTGGCCCGGGAATCTCTAGCGGGATCGGAAGCAGAATCCCTCTATGAGTTGTCCAACGAATACAAGGTCAGCCACCCGCTCGATTTCCAGAAGATGCTGGATGCGATCCAGGCCAAGCGGGAGAAGTCCGGGGTGTTGAACGGAAGGGAGATCAGTGCCCTGTATGCGATGGACAAGATCGCCAACCGGATCTATGAACGGATGCTCAACTCTCCCACGGAGCAGGCCAAGCTAGCCAAGCTCCCGCCAATCCCCAAAGACACCGAGTACGTGGACATGAACCCCGGGGAGAAGGCCCATTACCTGGAGCGCGAGTCGCTCAAGTACCGCGCCCTCCTCAAGACATTCAATGAAGTTTATGAAATCGCCAATGAAGCACGCACTGCACAAGGAGGTAAGGGCGCACCTGTTGAAAAACTCGCCGTTCCTCCAGACACTGAAGCCTTCCGAACAAGAGCGCTGGATCGGTATGGCGACACATCTCGACGAAACCTTGAACTCGCTGCGGTATCGGCACAGCGCGCCGCTCGGGAAAAGAGCATCAGCGGCGAGCGCAGCCTCCTCGCAGGTAGCAAGTTCGGCGGCACCCCAAGAACAGCCATAGGCCGAAGGCTTGCCACCTACCAGCAGAAACTTCCACGTCCGCCGGGACAGGGCCCGGAGATGCTTCCAAGTGGATACCCCAGACAGGAACCATACCCACCTCCCAGGGGTGCGTTCCCATTTCCTCCGGTTACTCCAAGCGATATTGGTGGTGCGGGATTCACTGGAAAGAAGCCTGAGAAAATCCCAGAGCGTGGAACCCCGGTTGGATTCGGACAGGAGAGGGGATTCGTTCCATCCCAGACTCCTCCCTCGGACATAACCCTGAGGCAGATGTATCAACGGATGGAGGCCAAGCGAAAGGGAGAGCCGCTGCCGATGACGCGCAAGGGATACGGGGTAGCGGAGCGCTACCAGGACGAGATGAGGGCACAGGGACGGCTCACCTACCAGAAACCGGAAGAGGCGCTGCTGCCCAAGGAAGTCCTGATCGCCCGGGGACGGGACGATGTGTTGTCGGGGAAGATCAACCCGATGAAGGAGATGATTCAGGCCAAGCGCACCGGCTACATCAGCGAGCGCAGCACTCCTGCCTTCCGTTATTGGGGATACCGGCTACAGCAGATCGCCGACGAGGTGGCGGCTCAATCTGGAGTACAGTCGAAGGCGTATAAAGAAGCTGAGTCCCGGTCGTCTGAGTGGCAGAAACTGATTGGGCAGACCAGCAAGAAGATGTTCGAGCGCACCGGAAAGGCGCTCCAGGGCTGGAACCAGATTGGTCCGGACGACATGAAGTCCACCACCTTCGTCCGCAATGCGGCGAAGGCTGCCAAGGCGCGCAGGCTGGGTCGGGCAGTGGAGGACATTGATCTGGACGAGTCGGAAGAGGCCGAGGTGGCCAGCATTGTTGGACGGTCCAAGGCATCCGAAGAAGTCCGACGGTTGACCGAGATGGCGGTAGGGGAAGAGGCATCCAGGGGCGTGGACGAGCCGTTGGATGAGGGGAATAAGCGGGTCATGTCGATAGCGGAAAAGCAGTCTGATCTGGCCGAACAGGGGTCCGCATCATCGCTGAAGTCCAAGAAGCCCAAGTCTTCCGCTATGGCGATGAAGGGCGAAGAGGGAAAGCTCCCGCCACTGGACCCGGAGACTGAGGATGAGCTGGGGAACATCGGGATGAGGGTGATGCAGAAGCTTTCCAAGGCCAACAAGATGACCGACGCCAACTGGCTGGAGGCCATGAAGAAGCGCCTGCGCGATCCCGACATCGAACGTCCGGATTTGGAGCCTTACTTGGAGCACGTCCGGGCAGTGTCCGAGAAGATCAACGAGACATTCATCAACAACTACGTCGGCACTGGTTCGGCGGTGAAGGACGCACGGAAGATGTTCACCCGGAAGAAGCCGCCCATCGAGGTCAGCATTGCCGCCATCCGCCGGGCGATGGAAGCCGATCCCAGCGGCCGCCACCCGAGCCCGGCCGAGGCTTACCACATCTGGAATTACCTCAAGCAGCGGTTCTTTGATCAGGGAGTGCTGGACTTCAGGGAGATCCGGACCAAGGCTTCCGCTGAGCTGGGCATCAAGGACGCTACCGGAAATATCACCAACCCCTACACCCAGCTCCGGTTGTTCCGAGCCATGTCCACCAATAGGACCATGCGAGAACTGACCCAGGATCTGGTCAAGCGGGTGAGGGATGAGGCGCGCATCAAGGGCCAAGCCATGAACTGGCTGAAGAATCAGCAGTACCCTGGATGGTTGCGGGCGGCTCGTTTCCTTCCCCGATTCTTCTTCTGGGACAAGATCGTCGGCCACGGACTGGTCCCGATGGTGACCCACGCCAGCAACATGATGTTCAACCCCCGGGCCTGGTCCGAGTATTTCGGACACTGGCAGGGTGGCAAGTGGAAGCCGGGTGCCTGGCAGGAGATGTATCGGATGCAGTTCGGGACCCTGGGAGAAGGCCGGATTAAGGGGGCCGACTACCACAAACTGATGATGGATGAACTCGTAGGCCACGAGCGATTCGAGTTCTGGAAGACTGCCGGTCTGGAAGCCGACCCGTTCAAGTACACCGACGACTACCAGATCGAGGCTCTGCAATACCTCTTTGGCGACAAGATGAGCGGCTGGCTACAGGGCCGTGGGTTTGACGCGCTCAAGACCCTGCGCTATGCGATGGCGGAGAAGTGGCTGAACTCACTGCCGGAACATCTGCGGAACCAGGAATCGGCCAGGCTGATCGCCGACAGTGTGAACCACGCCACCGGGATCGTGAAGACCCAGTTCCATGAGTCGCTAAACTGGCTGATGTTCGCCCCCAAGCTGGAAGCCTCCCGGTGGGCCTATGTGTTCAAGGACACCGCCAAGGCCGCCAACTACATCGCCCACTGGAAGACCGCCTCGCTGGAACAGCGCGCCTGGGCCAAGAGCGAAATGCAGCAGAAAGCGATGGTGGTGGGATTTTATGCAATGGCGTTGTACGCGAACCAGTCGTTCCTGAAGATGGCCGGGAGCAATCAGGAGATCAATTTCACGGACCCCAAAAAGGCTGACTTCCTGGCGTTCAAGGTGGCGGGGTTTAAGGTGGGGGTGATGAATCCATTCGTGGGGATGATCCGCATGTTCGCCAACGCGCTGCACACGGCCTTCGGGGAAAGGACCAAGTTTGAGAGGCTGACTTCCCGGACGAAGTCGCTGATGGAGGTGGCCGGACAATACGCCCGGGGGAAGATGTCGCCGCTGTCCTCTTTCGCCACCGACATTGCCAGCGCCCAGGACTATGCCGGTCGTCCGCTGGGCTTCATGCCCCAGAGCGAGCCGCTGTCCCGGTCCAAACGACTGCAGGGGATCGAACCTTACGGCGTTGGAGAGTATGCGGCGGAAGCCTTAACCCCCATCCCGATCGAAGAAGGGGTGAAGCGGATATTCATGAGCCAGGGTATGAGCGAGGCCGACGCCAGCAAGTGGGTTCGGACCCTAATCATTGCGGGCGGGATGAGCGCTACAGGTGCTCGGGTGAGCGAGGATCAGTAGTTAAGGCAGCACCGTCTGTTCCTGCCACTCTCCATTCTCCTTCCACACCAGAACCCAATTGATCCAGGGGTACTTGTGGGCGGCCATCTTCAGGTTCTCGAATCCGCCACGGAATGAGTGCGGTCCCTTTACCTCGATTCCGGTGATTATTTTGAACGATAGGTCATCCAAAACCAGGAAGTCTGGTTTATACCAGAGACCGTTAGCCAGTTTGAACCTCATGGATTGTATCGTCCAAGTGCCGAGGTGTCCGAACCTATCGAAGTACTCCTCCTCCAGCTTGTTCATCAGAGGCTTTGAGTCCTGGCGGATGCGCTTCTTCTTTGGTTTGGAACAGGATGGGGGATCTATGATAACCGACCCACTAAGCTCGCGTCTGAGTTTTTCAGCATCATCCAGAGCCTTCATGATCCTTTGCCTAAGATTCGGGTCGTTGATCTGGTCAAGTTTTATTGGCATTGGGTTTCCACTTGGTTTTGATGGTTGAGATCGTCCGATCGCACGCCGAGCAGGACAATATCACCGTCTGGTTCTTGGAGTCAACAAACACATCCATATGCGCTGTGGGATGGCATCTAGGATAGACCCGGGTAGGTGCATCCAGTTCTTTTCTCCTCCTGGAGGCCCCGTCAAACAGTTCTCTGCATACAGTCATAGTTATCCTTTCGTTGAAATGCTCCGGTCGCCGTCATCCAGGGCCGGTAGCATTGGGGTTAGGAACTCCGCCAGCTCCTGGCTCAGGTATGGGAGGCGGTTCTTCTCGATCCTGAAGGCCGACCGCCTCAGCTTCTTGGCCTGTTCCCGGTGGTACACGCCGTCCTCGTTAAGCCCGGACTGGAACAGTCCGTCCGCCTGAATGTCCATGGATGTGGCCCGGTCCAGCAAGCGCTGGAGCCTCTGTTTGTATAGATCAATTTCTCTAGTTATTTGCTGAGATGTCAGGAATCTTTTCTTTTTATTCTTTGGTTTCATTGTATGTGTTTCCATGCCCTTCTACTTACTATATTGCCTATCGAACATCGAGTAACCCCAAACATCTTAGCTATGTGATTTGTGTTTGGGTAGTATGAATATATCCATCGTATTTTAAGAACTTGACTTGTGGTCAGCTTCTTTTTTGATCTCTCGCCACACGCATGTCGTCCCTTTGAAACCATATCCGCTATGTTGTCTAGTTGGGTTCCTAGGAACAGGTGTGCTGGGTTTATGCAAGACGGGTTGTCGCATCTATGTAGAACATCGGCCCCTTCTGGAATAACTCTACCTGATAAAATCCAGCTACCTCTATGGGCATATATTCGCTTTCTGGAAGGAGCGCCAATCCTTACTCTTCCATAACCCCTTGTCTTTGATCCTTTCCACTCCCAACAGCCAGTTTTATTGTTTACAACGCATTTAGACAGTAATCTTATAGCAAAGTTATTTCCAAGTTTTATCATACGCATATCTTTGGGGGTTCGGGAAATCCATCAACACGTCTCCAAAGATGGAGCACATGAGGATGAATATTCACGTAGTTTGACTTTTTGGGATGATATTGAATCACAGTTTCATCCTCGTTCCAGAACGTATCCTTTAGCTTGCACATCTCGTCCCAGGTGGGGGTGCGCTCCTTGCCGTGGTCGTTGATGTGCAGGGAGACGTGTTCCCAGACCTCCAGCCCCAGGTCGGGCAGGCAGTCCCCATTGCTGATGATGCAGTTGGCGACCACCCCATTCCTGATCGGAACGCAGAAAGCGCCGTTCATGCCGTCCTCGTCGGTCGATGCCCACAGTCCGAACTCCGGACCCCTCTGGCGGTACTGGTTGGGCGGATTGGTTTTCATGGCAGATGCTTCCCCCATCCAGCCTCGTTCTTGGCGATGAACTCCTTCATGGCCTTGACCACGTCCTCCCTGACTCCATTGGAGATGTATTCCATTTTGCTCTCATTGGGTTTTCCCTCGAAGTCGAAAGCGAGCAGTATGAATCCTGTATTTGGAGGCAGTATGGTAGCGATATAGCGTCCAGTTTCCTGCATTCGTTCTCTGATGTCGTTCATAATTGTCCTTTCAGTTCTTGCTTACGTGATTCTTCAGAAGTTCATTCATGTCTTCCTGGCTCATGGTTTCGGAGGCTTTAATCACCAGCAGGGCCAGCTTCCTTAAGTCCTCAACCCACTCCTCGGGAATCTCCTGGTTGGATTCTGGAACGAAGGCGTCGGCCACCTTGAAGTCCTGCTCCCGTCCCTTGTCCTCGGGGTGGAGGGTAAGCCAGGCTTCCCGGTATAGTTGTGCTCTTGTCAATTTCTGTCCTTTCTCTTTGGTTTTGGTTAAGTCCCCCTCCCGCATTTGGCCTGGGCTACCCAACTATGGGGCCCATTGTGACTGCGTGGCCACAAAGAACAAGGGAGGGGGAAATTGGGCCGTGAACCCGGTGCATTGTCCACAGGAAACCCCGTCGTTAGTCGGGGTTGTTTCTGGGTCCGGGTCCACGGCTAAAGTGGTTTAATGATTGCATCTTGTGGAGACACGCCATTCCTTAGCCTATAGAAAACCGTATTAAGATTAACACCATTTATCCTAGACCACTCGGCTATTGTGTGTCTTTCTCCATTTGACTCTATGAAATGGCTCGTTCTCCTATTATTGGAGTTTGTCAGTATATCGGTCCACCTACAATTAGATGGAGTGTAGTTACCGTTGTTGTCGATCCTGTCAATCTGAAACCCTTTTGGGCATGGACCCATATCTTCGTAGAATTTAAGGAATGAATCCTTCCACTCGGGACACATAACTATACCACGACCTCCATAGTTCTTAAAGGAGTGGTTTCCAGGATAGTAGCACCTGGATCTTATGTTGTACCAGCATCTATACTCCCTGGTTTTCCACCTACCGTGTTTAGTGTTTACTAAAGACGTTACTTCATTTCTTAGGCATCCACAACTTCTGGTCCCACCGCTTCTAAGGTTGTCCGTGCGAAACGACTTCTTTCTTCCGCACTCGCATAAGCAGGTGCATCTATCGCCTTCCTGGTCAATGACCAGTAGTCGCCCAAATGTTTTACCGATGACGTGTTTTATGTTCATAAAGAGGCAAGCTGGGCATTGAGGGCCTCCACGACCTTCTTGATGTGGAGGTACTCCTTCCTGGCATTCTCGCTCTGCCACTTGGTTCCCGTTGCCACCTCGATGGTGCTCTTCCGCTTCAGGCCATCCATGATCCGTTCCCAGGCCTCGATCTTCTTGGTGATGACCCAGGCCTTGCCCGACCCCCCGGAAGAGGGGGGAGGAGAAGAAGGTGATTTGGATTCCATCTCCCTGAGTTTAGCTTCCAGTACCTCCACCCGTTTCTGTAGCTGCACGATCTGCGTATGAAGGTCTGTGCTCATGCTCTTATAATCTCCACCTCTATCCCGATACGGGAAAGGATTTCTGCCACTTCCACCTGCTGAGGTTTAAGGGACTGGTTGGCGGGCTTCCCTTTCTTGTTCTTGTCCTTCTTCACCTCGATGAACCGGACCAGATCCCCCTTGGCTGCCAACAGGTCAGGCCAGCCACGCTTCAACACCGTGTACCCTTCCCTCTCCAAGTACTCGATCACCGCCTTCTCACTCTTATTACTTGTTCTGCAACTCATATTTCCTTTCTTGGTTTCCCCTTGTACCCCTTCCCTACACCTAAGCGTTGGGAGGTCAGGAGGGAGCTAGGCAGAGCACCCCCAGGATGCTCGTGCCTTAAACACCTACGCGCCGGTCGGTCTATCGGTCGCATTGGCTCCCTCCACAGGTGAACCCCCGGGAGGGTGTGTGTCAGACTCTTTCGTCAGGGGCACTGACGCTCAGCTTGCGCTCTAACACTCGCACCCACGCTGGCAGTGTAGCTGTTCCCGAGTACTGCCTTAAACCCAATCCCCTCGCGTTGTATTTCTGTCCGCTGAGATTGGGAAAAGAAACACCCCTCTCCCATTGCTGAGAGAGGGGCTGAAATGAACCCGTCAAGGTCCCTTCCCGGCTGACGCCGGAAATCACAAAGTCACCATTTGACGTTTTCATTTCACCTGAATCCTACCACACCCCCAGATCTTGTCAACCCCCTTTGACAGAATTGTTAAGGTATAGGGGGGGGCTTATACCTACGGATAAGACTCACTTATCCCATCGGCCTTTCCTCCCGGATCTTCTCAATCAACCCGGCCCAGGTTATCCTGAGCCAGTCGATGTCCTCGTGGAATACGTGGCAGTTCCCGCAATACCGGTGCTTCACGTCGTTCAGGTTGTGGCTGGTCCGGCCGCACTTGAGGCAGGTGATGGAGCACTTGTCCTTGGAGATGGTGAAGGTGGGTTTCACGACCGGGCCCTCCTTTCCCGTATGCGAATCTGGTGGCTGTCGAATTCAGAGGAGGCGATCGGGTCACTCACAATCTCCGCCATATCGTCGATGGTCGCAAGCCGGATCTTCATATCACGGTCCAAGGACAGGGCTTCGCCGCATACGTTGCATAGTCCGACAACGCATTTGTAGTCTGAAAGCTGTCCCTCCACAGGCTGGCTGGGGCGTCCAAACCTGAGCACTGTGCCGCAGGTGGGGCAGGCAGACTCCGTTATTGGCCTTGGTTCTTTGGTTTTCATCGCCTGCCTCCAATCCGGAAGTGGATGGTGAACCCGCCGAACTCGATCTTCGTCTTCTTCCCGCAGGCGAAGCATTCTCCCTCTTCCCAGAGGGTGTTCTCGTCCTGGAGCGTGCAGCGCTCCCCGCAGTGTTCGCAAGTGAATTTGAACAGGACCGTGGCCCCTGGATACGTGCCCTTGGGGGAGATGATCTCCTCGGCCCTTCTGACCAGCTCCTCCCGGGGGAGGTCGCCTTCTCGGGGTGGATATTTCATGGCTTTGCCTCCTGTTGGTTGAGGATTCGTTGGATGCACTTCCCGGCGGTTTCCAGAATCTTCCGGTCCAACTCATCGAAGTCTAACGGGATGGTTCTGTGTGCCAACCCCCTGCAGAACCCTCCCGCCAGGATCTCGTCGGGGGTCAGTTTCAGGACCTTCTCCAGTCGATCAATTATGCGCTTGCAGCAGCCATGGCATATCCACCGAGGCTTTTCAGGTTCCCCTAGATTGATGAGATCCACATTTGTCCAGTTACATTCAGAGCATGTTGGCGTCGTCATGGCTGGCCTCCTTTGTAGTCGTTCAGAAACTGCCACAGCTTCAGCAGGGGAACGAACCCCTCCTCGTAGGTCTTCTTCCAGTCGTCCTGCAGGAAAAGTGCGGTCTGACCCGGCAGAGTGGTGGAGAGGTAGATGTTGCCGGTAATCAGGCGCTTATCTCCCGTATTTCCCAGGGCGGCAGCATAGGCGCTGCTCTGAAGGCGATGCTCCGTCCAGGAGTCCTCCTTGGGCAGGGTTTTGCAGCTTTTCCAATCCAGCAGGGCCAGGTTCTCGTCGCCCTCGATCAGGATGTCCGACCTCCCGGCATACCCATCCCCCACCAGGACCTTTTCGATCCACCGGACCTTGCCCATGAACTCGATCACCGGCAGGATCGACTGAACGTACACCTTCCACTTGGGATCGAATCCCTTGGCCTGGAGGGCGTTGGATATGGCGTCGTGCAGATCTGTGCCACGCTCGGCAGCCGCCTTGGCCTCCTGCTCCGCCTCTTTGTCCTCGAACAGGACACGATTCATGAAGGCGTCCAGCTCCTCACCCTCTCTCCGGGGAGAGGTCAGGACCGCCGAGCACGCCTGCAGCATCTTCCAGCGCTCCAGTTGCGGCTTGGCCATGACGTTGATGATTCCAGTGACGCTCGGGAGCCACCCGTGCTCGCGTGCGTCCTTGATGGTGGCGGCCCGGTTTCCTGGGCCGGTTTTCTTGGGCACGAAGTGGTGGGGGTTCCCCTCCACATCATACCAGTGGGATGATTCGCTCATAACTATCCTTTCAATTGGTTTTTGCCTGTTTCTGTTGTTTCTCGATCTCTTCGGCTGTGATCCTCAGCAACTCCGGCATCTTCTGGTTGATATCAGCCGGTGCGATGGCCGAGAATCCGTGTCCCTTGTTGCCGTTAATCACGATCAGCACGACCGCCTGGGCCTCGCAGGCCCTGAATGCAGCCTCGCACTGCTCGTCGTACTTGCCTTTGCCTTCCAGGGATTGTCCAATTTTCATACACTCTGTCCTTTCTGCCCGTATGGGCGGTTTAACTGTCCTTTGTATCTTGGGTGCCACTTTGACCCGTTTGGTCGGCCTTAACCAAACCTCCCACAAGCCCAGGCACGCTATTGAGCTTTTGGAAGGCCATTTCGAGTGTCACGCAGGTCCATGCCGCCTTCCCCCATTCTGCCGGACTGGGGTAAATCTCGCTCTCGGGGTAGATCTCCCCGTTCGGGAGCCTTCGGGCTGCCCTTTTCCTTATCTTGACCACCTCAAAAGCTATGGTTTTACCGTTCATGGACTGCCGGTAAATGGCCGCATTACCCTTCCGGAACACCTGTTCGAAGTGGAATCCGTAGGAATCGAATTCAGTTTCTATAGTTTTCATGGTTAAAATCCCCCGGCCACCCCCTTGGGCAGCCGGGGATTGTTCTCCTACTCCGTGAAGGACACATCGTCCTTTTCCTTATTCATTGCCTCCTCGGTAAGGGCGTTGGCCTCGTGGTAGAGCCTGAGCTTTACCACCTCCAGCCCCCCAATCAGGAGTCCTGTACCCACTTCTGTCCGGTATTCGATAACCAGCCTTGAGAGCTTGGTCATGAATTCCTGGCATTTCTTACGCTCTTCCACAGGATCGGCGATGTTCATATCAGTCCTTCTTGGTGACGCTTCTCCAGTGTTTCCCGGAGAAGATGTTGTGTATTGTGACCGGGTGGACCCCGAACTCCCGGGCTAGGCCGTACATGTTGTTTCCGTTCCTGTCGTAAGGCTTGTACCGACTGACGATTTCCACCACATCGCCAGCCGTCAGCCTGTGTTGTCCGTTCATCTCACCACGAGGACCGAGCATTCTCCCCTTGCTCAGCGCGTCCTGAACATTAGACTTATGGTCACCGAGGAACAGATGCTCCGGGTTGTAGCAGGGTGGATTGTCGCAGTCGTGGAGAACGAGCTTACCTTCGGGTATCTCGCCAATCACCCACGTCCAAACCAGCCTGTGCACTCTCCAAGATCGGCCATTGAAGTAGATTATTCCGTAGCCGTCTTTGTCCTTTCCTCCGCTCCACACGGAGCATTTAGTCATCGTGCTTCCATTCATAATGAACACCTGCAAGGTCAAGCATGTCCCTTAGCTTTTGATCCTTGGCTATTGTTTCCGGTTTCTTGGGACGACCGTTGTATTCCGTCTCCACTTTGTAGTTCTTGAACAACCCGAACAGGTAGTTCTTCTCCAGGTCCTCCAGGGCGATCCCGGCGTTCTTGCCGAATGGCATGGGGAACTGCCTCCAAGCGTCCTGATCTCCAGGCTCGTCCACTTCTCCACGTGGAACTTCGACAGCCTTGGGTCCTTCGAAGTGGTTAGGTAGGTAAGGATTCCCCACTTTCCCATCCCGCATCCATATCCCCATGCACTCCTTGAAGGAGTCGTATTGCTTGCGGCTGGTGGGGACGAACCTCAGCGGCAGTTCCACCAGCCCCTCATTGGGCATGATCCAGCCCAGCTCGATGCAGAACTGGGTGGCGGCCTGGACGTTGGCCTCGCCCAGCTCCTTCAGGAACCATTCCCTGGTGGTCGCCGTGGCTTCCTTTTGCTTCTCCGGTTCTTTCTTTGGAACCGGCTTGTTCACATTTGCAGGCGGCGGTTCCTCCATGTCCTGGGTGAAGAACTCGCTGGCGGCCGTCGAGTTGATCGTGGCCGAGATCATGGCCGACTTCTGGGCCATCTTTAGCGTCGCGTTGTGGCAGAGGAACTTGTCCGGCTGCCGAGCGACGTACTTCCCGTCCCGCTTCATGTGCTGGCTCCCGGCGCTCCCCATGCCAGATCCCACGAAGCTCCCCGGGTCGCCCTTGCGCCGCAGGGTGCACTTCACCGTGATTTGGTAGGGCTGGTCGTTCTCCGGCGGCGTGTCCGGCCCGCTGACCAGCTCGTAGTCCGGGGCCAGGTTGTGCGGCAGGAGGATGATCTCCGCCCCCTCCTTGGAGAGGGAGGGCTTCTGGTCCCCCCGCTGGTAGAAGTGTTTGCCCGGGACAAGCTGCCTTTTGATGTAGTCGCTGAGCAGCTCCCGCTGGCGCACGGCCAGCGCGAAGGACTGCTCCATAGCGCTGATGGTCATGAGTCCCGAATCGGATGGCCTGACGGCCACGGCCTGGCTCGGGACGGCTTCAGACTCTACGATGTCTTGTTTGTCGTTCATTTCTGTCCTTTCTTTAGGCACTCCTTGCAGAGTGCTTTTCCGTTTTCGTCTAGTGTGATCTCGCTCAGGTGAAAGCTGCACTTACAGCGGGAGCACTTCTGCTGGGTGGCAGACTCGGCAATCCCGATCAGGGGGATGGTGTATTCCCCGATCTTCACCGTCGCGTGTTTGTTTTTCATTTCTTTCTCGGTGGTACGTTTGGGTTCTCCAATGTGCTGGCGTGTTCCAGGGCCTTTTCGGACTCCCGCTTGGCCTGTTCTATCATTACCAGCCTCTGGTGGCAGAGCTGGGTGTTGAGTTTCAGGGCTTCGGCAACATCTTCTTCTTCTTCGATCTTGCCAGCCAATCCCATCGTCACTATCCGGAACTCCCGGTCGGTGAGGGATAGGTTGTACGTCATTCGTGCGTCAGTGTGCGGCATACTTTCCTTTCGGTTTGTTAAAGTGAGGCCGCCCGGCCCCGAGGACAGGGCAGGGTGCGCGCAAGCGCGCTCTCGGGCGGCCTTAATTGTTACTCTACCGTCTCCGGGACGGGATGAGCAAGTTTCGGAATCACGTTCTCGGCTGTCGTTTCAGCCGGTGTTCTGCTCCTGGCCGCTATAACCGAGCGCGCCTGTTCGAGCGTCATGCCCTTCTTATAGATGTAGTAGCGCTCCCGGCTGGTAGCGCCCTTGATTCCATGGAAGAACCGTTTGTGAACTCCCATCGCCTGTCTTAGGTGAAGCGCATTGCTCCCCCTAACTTCCTGTTTGCATATTTCGCAATATGATTTCATAACTGTCCTTTCTTTGGTTTACTCTTGTTTAACCGTTTTGTCAACTCTGTTCGTGGTATTCTCCGGTCTCGCTGTCCCGGATGAAGGTCTGGGAATCGGGTCTGTCCAGATCCATGTCCTCGTTCTCGGCGTGAGCCGCCATCTCCCCCAGCCTCTGCTCGAACTCGCGCAGGGTCATCGCCACCCTGCGCGGGTCCTTGGTCTCCTCGTCGTCCTTGGCGGCCAGCATGGCGGCGACGGAACCGTCTTTCTCGATCAGCAGGACCGAGAGTCCTCCGCCAGCGACCCGCATCTGAATCTTCATGGTATTGGCGATCTCCTGCCAGATGGGATTATCTTTTTGTTTCATTTTAGTCCTATGGTTGGACGACTTAGCCCCTCAGCTATGTCGAAGCTTAACTCTCCGTAGTGGGTCTTGCCGCTCAGGTAGAGCAACAGGGTGTTGAGCATGGCCGATGCTACCGCTAAGTTGGCGAATAGGATCTGCGGCTTGCTCACCACCAGCTCGGTGCAGTTCAGATCCGCCGGATGCTTGTCCTTGGGATTGGCGATCTCCGGGTGATACTCGGAGAGGGAGGGGGTCAGGTCACGGCCCCCACGGCGAACGTAGATCTGCACATTGCCATAAGTGCCGCGCCTGACAGCCCCGCTTGAGTCTTTCCCCACCCCGTCGTTGCCGCCGGAGATGAGGCAGATGTTCTTGAGCTTCGCGCAGTGGTCGTTGACCAGCTTGCGCGTGACGTGGTTGTCCACACAGAGGATCACAATGTCTCCTGGCTGAATAACTCCCGAGACGTTCCTATTCGTAAGATACTGGTTATACCAAGTCAGTGACACCCGTGAGTCCTTGAATCTAGGCAACAGTTCCCTGCGGATCACCGATGCCTTGTTTCCATGCCTTCCAAATAGCATCCGGCTGGCGTTGGACGGCTCGAACTTATCACCATCCACCAACATCAGGTAGCAATCTTCGTGCATGGATGCAAGGAACACCGCGCCATAACGGGCCACGATGCTACCCACGCCTCCAAGTCCGATGATGATGACTCGCTGGCCCTGTTTCAGCTTGGGCCGCAGGACCTTATTCTTTGCCAATGTGGGTTTCATTCGTAGAACCCCCTGGAATGAGCGTCGGCGTGATGCTTGGCCGCATCCCTGTCGTTGGTCATTTTGGTCTTGGTCTTGTCCCAGTTGTCGATGAACTTCTGTGCCTTGCGTTCGCAGTGAAGGTAGGATACGTGCTTGG
>Ga0187885_10001439_pt1 | contig 26252 bp, 24 predicted proteins | sample June2016WEW_20_1_3_FD_132970 | JGI IMG/M metagenome (GOLD analysis project Ga0187885, IMG submission 132970) | Peatland microbial communities from SPRUCE experiment site at the Marcell Experimental Forest, Minnesota, USA - June2016WEW_20_100 | ecosystem: Environmental > Terrestrial > Soil >... | reverse complement strand
TTTTCAGGAGCATATCGCGGACACAGCCGCCCGCCAGCATCGCCTCAAAGCCCGCGTCCCTTAACTGCCTGACAACCCGAATTGCCGCCTGTTTATTTGTCATTTGCCTTATGTCTTTTTTAGTATCGTCACCGCCATATTGCCCCACCGGCGAGTTTCGATGATTTTAAGCGGCCCGTATGATTGCGACAAGACCGTATTTCGATGAGTGCGAACAATCACAAAACCGCCCGCCGAAACGCGCTCGCTCAAACGAGTCAACAACATCGCCAATGGTGAGCCCGTCTGCGTATTAGCCGAATCAACATAAGGCGGGTCAACAAACGCAAGGTCGTATTGCGGATGCTCGGCATCCATGGGCCAGGCAACACTGAACGCATCGGCTTTAACTATTTTCGACTGCCCGGCAAACCCCGCCTTTTCGATATTCTGTTTAAGAACCGGGGCAATTTGCGGATTCTGCTCGACGAATGTTACGAATACCGCCCCCCTGCTGAGCGCTTCAAGGCCAAGCGACCCAACGCCCGCGAAAATATCCGCGACCGTTTTATCCGCGGGCAAATCATATTTTTGCAGCACATCATACAGCGACTGCTTGACCCTGTCGGTAATGGGACGCGAATCCATGCCGGGCGGGCTGAACAGATTCATTCCGCGTTTTGAGCCAGCGATGATTCTCATTTGTTCCAGTAATCGATAGCGAGAACCTTATCGATGCATCCGCCGAGCGATTTGCCGAATTCCTTATGAGCGGGGTGATTCAGATAAGTGTCTCTGTCCGCCGCACTCGAAAACGACAAAACAAAACAATGTGTGAAACCTTCCGAACGGTTCTCGGTGCTGACGTTGGTCCCCGCCTCAAAACCTTTGATAACATCGATTTTGCCCGGCAGCGATGCGAATGCCTGCTCAACTTCCTTTATCTTTTCAGGCGTTGTCCCTTCCTTGAATTTGAACAGCACGACGTGTTTCAGCATTTTAGGGCATTCTTTCTGGCACGTCTTTTGGCATTCGGCCTTGGCCGCAACGCCGCATTTTCCCGCGCAACAGCCGGTGCATACAACCGCGATTACGACCAGACACAACATATTTCTAAGCATCTTCGATTACCTCCAATATTTATTTTTGTTTTAAAGCCGACAATTCGGCAAATTCTACCAGCACACAAGAGCAAATTCTACGCCAAAATTGGCGCAGAAAATTACCTTATCAAAGCCGTAACGGGTTGTGCGCACAGGCGAAATTTGTCGGCAGCGAGCGTTACCGTCTTCCACTTGGGGCTGCGCTGTTTCATAAACTTTACGTAATCGGCAAATCGCACGGCTAAAAACAAATACTTATCTTCGTTGAAATCGAAAATCTCCCTGCCGTCGAAATCCACGTCGATATTTTGAAACCGGTACGCGAAGATAAATGCCGAGTCGTAATCGTCCCCGAGCGTTTTCTGCCAGGCAGCAAGACCATCGACGTCCTCCGTCGTTACCCAGCATTCCAGACGAGACAGTCCCGCCAGCGTCGTGCCTTTGAAATGCCTGCCCTTGACCTCCGCTATTATCTTTTTGCCGGACGACGGGCACAGGAGAAAATCGAAACTCTTCAATTGGGACTTTTCATAAACCGGCTTATGCTGGTCCGCAGCGGGGACATACTCGATGTGGTTATCAATCAGCCAGTTTTCGAAGGCCTTCTCGTAATGGTTGGGTGCGTATTCCTTCATCGATACTTTTAAATACTCGCCATAAAATCCTTCAGCGCAATTGTTTTCTGATTACCGTTTGCCATATCTTTCATGACTATGTTGCCTGCTTTGAACTCATCGCCGATTATTACGCAGTATTTCGCGTTCTGCTCCGAAGCGTTTTTTAACTGTTTTGATAATCCCGCGGCCTTATAACTGAATGCTGATTTAAATCCTTTTGTTCGTAATACAGCCGTTAATTTTACCGCCTCGTCTAAAAGCTCCCCGGCTATTGGCACAACATAGTAATCAAGCATCCTCGACGTAATTTTCTTGTCGAGCAAGCCCTTTTCTCGCAGCAGTATTTCAAGAACGCAGTCGCCCATACCCATCCCGGTTGCAGAAACAGCCGGCCCGCCGAAATCACGCAGAAGATTGTCGTATCGCCCGCCGCCGCAGATTGCGCGAAGGTCGCCCTGAATATCATGCACCTCAAAAACGATGCCTGTGTAATAAGCAAGTCCCCGCACGATACCCGGGTCAAAAACGCAGTAATCGCTTATCCCCATCCGGTTCAGCCAGGCGGCACAATCTTCAAGCTCCTTTATCGCAATCTCAAGCTGGTCACCGGCCTCAGCTTTTACAATATTCTCAATAGAAGTAACTGTTTGCGATTGCATAAAGGCAATGATGCGGCCCGCCATATCGTCGCCAACCTGTTCGGTAAGCGTCTTCGTGAATACCTCCGGGGGCAGTTTCGCTTTCTTGTCCAATAACGTATAAAGCGGATTCAGCTTCTCATCGGGAACGCCGATTTTTTTCAAAACCGCAGCCAAAAGTTTTCTGCTGGATATTTTTACTTTTATGTCCTTGGGCGTCAGGCCGATTTCACGCAGGTAATCCACCGTCGTGAAAATCACCTCTGCGTCAGCCAACACGCTGTCTTCGCCTATGATATCGATATTCCACTGGAAAAATTCACGCAGACGCCCCTTTTGCGGTCGTTCCGCCCTGCATAATCGCGGCACGGAAAACCATTTTATCGGCTTGGGCAATGCGTTGATTTTCTGGTTGACCATCCTCGCCAGCGTAGGCGTGATTTCGGGCCTGATTGCCAAATCCCGCTCGCCCCGGTCTTTGAAGGAAAATAACTGCTCGACAATTTCGTCGCCGCTTTTGATTTGATACATCTGGAGATATTCGAAGATAGGCCCGTCATATTCCTCGAAGCCATTGCGAATCGACGCCTTCTTCCAGCCATCCACAATCCAGTTATGAACGGCCATCTCCTCAGGATAAAAATCTCGCGTCCCTTTTACAAGCGGTATCTTCATTGTCCTTCGTCCTTAACACTACACTTTTGTCGCCAAATACTATATGCTATACGAATCCCAGCGTCAAGAAATGTAGAAGGAAACAAGATGTCAAAAGATGCTATTGAAATAATTTACGAAGACGCCAACATAATCGTCATAAACAAGCCCGCGGGCGTGTCCGTTACAAAGGACCGCTCAGGCCAGCCCCAGCTCACTGACCTCCTCGTCAAACAACTGGGCAAGGAAATGACCGCCAAGCTGCGCCTCGTTCATCGTCTCGACAAGGACACCTCCGGCGTGATGATTCTCGCCCTCAACCGCGCCGCCCAGAGGCAATTCGCGGATTATTTCTTCAATCGAACCGTCAAAAAAACATATCTCGCCCTTGTCAAAGGCGCGGTCCTCGACCCGGACGGTGTCGTAGAGGCCCCCCTCGCCCCCTGCAAAAAAAAGCCGGGCCTTATGATAATCGACCACAGGGGCGGCAAGGAATCCGTAACCAACTGGCGGCTCCTCGCAAACTTCGGCCTCGTCTCCCTCATCGCCGCCACCCCGCTGACGGGCAGAACGCACCAGATTCGCGTGCATCTTGCCAGCATAGGTCTGCCATTAGCCATCGACCCGCTTTACGCGGGCAGAGAGCCGATTATGCTCTCGGAATTCAAAAAAGATTACCGCCTTGGCAAATTCCAGGAAGAAAAACCCCTCATCGAACGGCTCACCCTCCACGCATACCAAATTGTTCTTCCGCCGGAACTTGTCCTGAGCAACGCCGAAGAATCAGGAATCCAGAACAATTGCTTTATCGCCAAGCTCGACAAAAAATTTGCCGCGACAATCAAAATGCTAACCAAGCACAACCCAAAAGGCCCCTCGGCCTTCTTCAACCCCACCGAATTCGACAGAATCCTCGCGGGCCAGGCGATTTAGTGGAAGAAATTATTTATCACCGGAAATGATTTGAAAAATTCAAACGCCGGCTCATCCCTGCGTGTCATCGACAAAACATTTTCTCCGAAGCCGACCTGCGCAAGGACATATTTACCGAACGCTATTTGCCCTATAGCGACCTGCCCCGTTGCTAATTGTCCCAGGCCAAAGTAAACGCCTATGGCCGCCTGCCCTATTGCCGCAAGACCAATCGATAATTGCCCCAGGCCGAACAAAAAGCCAATCGCAAATTGCCCTATCGCGAGCAATCCGATTGACACCTGCCCGATTGCGATAATGCCATACGCGATTCGCCCTACAGCGATTACACCTTTGGCGGTCACTCGCCTTCCCGTTTCGGGATTTTTGCCGTAAGTGTAATGTATCAGCGGCAAACCGAGCAACCCAATGTGCGATTTGAACTCGTGAAAGCTCGTCCCGTTCTCGTAGCCATACCGCATCCACGTCCCCATCGCCGTTTCTTCAATTTTATATTCTATCTTCTCAAGAAACGTATTGGGCATAAAAGAATCCTTTTAAATCACCAGCCGTATTCTCTTTTCATCTGCCAAACAAATAGCCATAAAATCAAAACTGCAATAAAAACAAAGGAAATCACATTAAAAGCACTTGCGCAAAGTTGAAGATTCTTATTACTAAGAAATCGACTTTTGTAAACCGAAACTAAATAAATTGTCCCAGGCCCCAAAAAAGGAACTGCCCAAATCAATAAAATCAATCTATGACTATAAAAAACAGAGAACACTGATATACATAAAGAATATAACCCAGTAAAAACACAGAGCCAAATCTTTTGCCGCACAGTTAACTTAATAGTTTCCAGATGCGAGGGAATCGCATCAAGAAGAGGAATTCGTCCAGCAATATAATTGGTTATTTGTTCAGCACGTTCGTCTTGTGGAAGACAGATTGAATTCCCAAATTGCCCCTTATGGTAAATAATAACTCCGGGAAACCCTTCAAATTCCCCGTAATTGCCCATTTTGTAGCCTATCGTATCCTTCCATCTAATAAACCTCTTGTCTCCGCTAAATACGAAAAACACTTTGTCAGCAGTAATTTGGTATTTTCTCCGGGATAGAATAGCGCTTATAATAATCACGATATACCCTAATAACGACGCCAAAGTAATAGCAATTATACCAACAACAAAAAGCTTTCCGAAACTGAATCCCGAATCTTGCGGCAGTAGATAATCAAAGGCAAAGCAAAGCACTGCCAAGATAATCCCTGTAATTAAGACAAACCACGGTATTACAATCTTGGCTCGTTTGAACTGCGCCTTTGCAGCAAGAAGCGATACCTCTTTTGGACACACCCACTCAAACAAAATTTCTTCTTTTTGCTTAGCCATTACAGTTATCCTTGAGCGTTGCGTTGTGTTGCAAGAACAGCGGCGAACGCAATGGCGGCGGTTTCGGTGCGAAGGATTGTATCTGATAATCGCACAAACTGCACGCCGCTGCTTTTCAAAAACTCCTCCTCATTTTTCGTTAATCCCCCTTCCGGGCCAATCAATGCAGCAACATCATTTGAGCCAAAGGGTTGTCCGGCCAATGACGGGCAATCACTCGACATACCCCCCGCGATGAGCCGGCAGTTTGGGCTGTCTTTTTTGAACGCCTCGATACAATCCTGCAAATTCATCGGCGGGTCAATCTGCGGTAAAAATAATCGCTTGCACTGCTTGCCCGCCGAGATTGCCAGGTTCATCCACCGGTCAAGCGCCTTAGGGTTGGCCGGCTGTCTCACCGTCCGCTCGAAAATCACAGGACTAATCCGCTCAACGCCCAATTCCGTGCATTTTTCAATCAGCCAGTCAAACCGCTCGCCCTTTGGGACGCTCACCGCGATGATTATGCGCCGCGACTTCGGCATTTCACTCCGTCGGACATCCTCTATTTCGAGGGTAACGATATTTTTCCGAATTGCCGATATTACCGCCGTCGCCAGCCCGCCCAGGCCGTCGAAAAGCTCAACCTTATCGCCCGCATTCAGCCGCAATACTGCCAGATGATGCGCCTCCGTTCCCTCAAGCTCAACTCTCGGTCCATCTATCGAATCGCAATAAAATCGATGTAATCCCATAATCGAATCACGCCCGCAAATAACATAATTGACTATCTTCCACAGAATTTATAAACTACGGTCTTTAAGAGGAAAATGCAATATGCAGGAAAAGAATATAAAAATCGGTCTTGTCGGCTTCGGCACCGTCGGCGCCGGCGTCGCTAAAATTATCCTCGAAAACGCAAACGCTATCGCCGCCAAAACCGGCCTGCGATTGGAGCTTGCCTGCGTGGTCGATGCCGACCTCAAAAGGCCCCGCCCCGTCAAACTTCCCGATGGCCTTCTCACTAACGACCTCAACCGGCTCCTCAACGATAAATCAATCTCAATAGGCGTCGAACTCGTAGGCGGAACCAAAATCGCAAAGGATATCCAGCTAAAAATGCTCGCCGCGGGCAAGCACGTCGTTACCGCAAATAAAGCGTTATTGGCTGAACACAGCGCGGAGCTTTATGCAGCCGCCCATAAAAATGACCGCTGCATCGCCTTCGAGGCAAGCTGTGCGGGCGGAATACCAATTATTTCAGGCATAAGAACGGGCCTTGCTGCCAATGACATCAAGGCAATGTATGGCATCGTAAACGGGACCTGCAATTACATCCTCTCTAATATGACCAGCAGGGGCGCTGATTTTGCGGACGCGCTCGCACAGGCACAGCAAAAGGGCTACGCCGAAGCCGACCCTACCCTCGATATCTCAGGCGGCGACAGTGCACACAAACTCGCGATACTGGCCTCAATCGCCTTTGGCTCATCAATCGAAATGAAAGATATTTTTGTCGAAGGCATACAACACGTATCCAAAGACGACGTCCGATTCGGCGGCGAAATGGGTTATTGTTTAAAACTGCTGGCAATAGCGGAAAAAAATGAGGCCGGCCGGATTTCACTCCGCGTCCATCCTTCGTTTATCAGCAAAGAAAATCGTCTCGCCAAGGTTGACGGCTCATTCAACGCCTTAAGCATCTTCGGCCACGCAGTCGGCAACGTAATGTTCTATGGCCGGGGCGCAGGTATGATGCCCACCGCCAGCGCGATTGTCGCCGACATAATCGAGGTCGCCCTCGGCAATTCCGCGACCACTTTCAAAAATCTCAATCTCAAGCCGCACGCCGAAATAGCGGGCTCGATCGATAAAATCGACAACCTCGTCAGCCGGTTCTATATCCGCTTAATGGTCAAGGACCAGCCCGGCGTCTTCGCGCAGATTGGCAAAGTCCTCGCCGATAATGCCATTAGCATTTCAGGCGTCCTCCAGCACGAAGCCACCGGCCAGGACAATACCGTCCCCGTCGTGGTTACCACTCATCCGAACAGACAGGATAAAATCACCGCCACCCTCAAAGGCCTCGCCGAGCTAAAAGCTGTCTGCGACAAACCCGTCTGCATCCGTATCGTCGATATCCCAGAGGACAAAGAATAATAACCAAATATGCAATCATAATACCTGATGGCGCGGCGGATAATCCGATTGAGCAATTCGGCAACAAAATGGCCAACTGCTGATTAAGCATGGATGCCCTCAAACAAAAATATTTTGGTTACAGGGAAAATGTTTTTTAACTCTTCGCTCTTTATAGGCCGCTAAATTTTTTAGTACTGATAACTGCATTTTTACTATTTAATTTTTGATTTAGAATTTATATAATCAAAATAATATAATAACCTTAGAGCAAAATCTATGTCCTCAAAAACTGTCTTATTGACCATCCTTATCGGTTGCGTCTGCGCCGCCGTTATTGCCATCCATTGGCCGGCCCTCTCCGCACAGGCATTGTCTTTTGACGATGACCAGTATCTTGTCAATAACACCCTGGTCAAAAGCCCCAGTTGGCTTTCCGCCTGGAAGTTCCTTTCTCAAGTTTTGGAACCATCAACGGTACAAGGATATTATCAACCATTAACGATGATTTCTCTCATGTTCGATTATTCCCTTGGAGGCCGGGTCGAAAATCTTTTGCCCTTCCATCGCACAAGCCTTGCCCTCCACGCTGCAAATACTGCATTGATAATTGTGCTGCTTTATCTGCTTTTTGGTGAGGTGTGGATTGCCGCAGCCGTAGGTCTCTTGTTCGGCCTACATCCTATGACAGTAGAAACTATCCCATGGGTCGGCGAACGAAAAACCCTTCTCGCCGCCTTTTTCACCCTCTGGTCACTCATCTTCTACCTCCGTTATACGCATACACATGTCACTCCCGCGAAGGCGGGGATTAGAATCCAGTCCCCTGTGGGTTGCTCTACCTGGGGTCTTTATATCGCTTGCTTTCTATTCTACCTCCTCGCCCTTATGTCCAAGCCCACCAGCACGCCTCTGCCTGTTTTGATGTTATTGCTCGATTTTTGGCCATTAAAAAGGCTCAAATGGCGGTCGTTTCTTGAAAAAATTCCTTTTTTTATCCTCGGCGGTATTTTTGCCGTTATAACCTATGTCTCCCAAACTCGCACCGCCATCACCATCTCGCCCGTCAAAATAGGCGTTGGGCGTGTTTTTTTCACGCTTTGCCATAACATAATCTTTTATCTGTGTAAAATTATATGGCCGGTAAATCTCTCTTCACACTACCCCTTCCCCGACCCCCTGAATCTCTCCCAGCCTATGGTTCTGGCAGGCGTTATAGGTACCTGTATTTTAATCACAATCCTACTCATCCTTCTCCGCTGGACTCGTGCGGCTTTTACTGGCTGGCTGTTCTTTTTTGTGGCAATTCTGCCGACTATGCAGATTATTGGCTTTTCCAACGTAATCGCCTCTGATAAATTCGCCTATCTCCCCTCCTTCGGCCTGCTGATGATTCTCGCTTCTTTTCTGTGTAATCTGCGGTTAAAATCTGCCTCCTCTGTGTCTGTAATCCTGTTTGTCCTGATATTGGCTTCCGCCGAATCCCTTGCAACGCGCAGTTATCTCACTCACTGGCGCAATTCAATCGGTCTTTTTGAATACATGTTGTCAAAAGCACCCAACGCTCCGATACTTCACAATAATCTTGGCGTTGTCTACCAGGGTCTCGGTCACTACCAGGAAGCAATGAAATCCTTTAACCAAGCCATAAAAATCAAACCGGGTTACGCCGAGGCACACTATAATCTTGGCGTTGCTTACGGCAACCTTGGCCGCACGCAGGATGAGATAGAAGCATATAAGGAGGCCATAAAAATCAAGCCGGATTACGCCAAGGCGCACTATAATCTTGGCGTTTCATATAAAGATCTTGGACGTTATCAGGATGCGATAGAAGCCTATAAACAAGCCATCCGAATTAAGCCGGATTATGCCGAAGCACATCTTAACCTTGGCGCCGCCTACTACATACTTGACAGTTACCGGCAGGCGATAGAAGCATATAAGCAGGCCATAATAATCCGGCCGGATTTCGCTCTTGCACATTATGCTCTCGGCGCTGCCTATTCAGCAGCCGGCGACAAGAATTCAGCCCTTGAAGAATACAAAACCTTAAAAACCCTCGACGCTGAGAAGGCTAACGAATTGCTTAAATTGATTAATAAATAGGTATCCGCGAACCAGCCGAGGAATTCTTAGCCGTCGTAAAACAATTGTATGGCCTGTAACAACAATGTTTTTTAGTTGTTGGCGGGGGCTCCGGATACGAAATTTTGCCCGTTGCAGTTTGCCTGCCATTCGTCTGGCGGGACGGCTATCCATTTTAATGTTCGACTTACTGGCTATTTCCCGGGTTTTCTTTATTCCACCTTTCTTCGGTGAAAACCTGCCAATAGACCGAGTATCGCTGAAAATGCGTCCGATAGAATGGAATCAGGGTTATATCTTTGGGTTTGCCGATGCCTTTGGTTTGGAACTCCAGTGGCTTGCCTGCAACAGGTTCAATATGAGCCGTAATATTATTGATATCAGTAACCAGTACCGGCACATTAGGGTCGACAACTTTGTTAAAATCGCTCTGATTGGGGGCATAAGAACCTGGCATTCCTTCAGTGCCTAATTGGCCGGCCAGAACGATTGGCCCATATAAAAATGCCACGATTGTTTGAGTATTAGGCAGAGTTTCCAGATGAATAGACATCGGCAGTTTGACTTGGAGTTTGTCACCCGCCCGCCATTGCCGCCGGATCGCAGCATATTCGCCCGCAACACCGGAAACATCTAATTTTTTGCCGTTGAGTGTAAATTCTGCCGCCGAAGATAACCATTGCGGGCAGCGAATCCTGACGGTCAATTCCACCGGCTTATCCGCCTTAAACAAAAATGTTGTCATCTCAGATTCCGGAAATTTGGTTTCCTGTGTTACCGTCAATCCCTTCTCTTTCCAGTGCAGCTCAGATGCGATGAACAAATTGACCCATAATGAATTGCCGTCGTGGAAGTAAATTGTATCACCGTATTTAGCATGATTTTCCATTCCCGTTCCGACACAGCACCAGAAAGAATCTTCGGGCGTGGAGTAAGTTTTGAAATGTCCCGGCTTGAGCGACATATAATAGGTAAACATCCCCTTTTGAGGGTCTTGTGATGCAAGGATGTGGTTATATAGCCCCCGTTCATAGAAATCCATCGTCCGCACGGTTGGTTCCAATGCGAATAACTGACGGGTGAGCTTGAGCATATTATACGTATTACAGGTCTCGGCGGTCTCGGTGCCCAGATGTTCGGAAAATTTATCTACCCCAAAGAAATGTTCCTTGTCGGTGTCGCCTCCGATAACGTAAGAACGATACATTGCGACCCGCTCCCAGAAAAATGTCGCGATATCGCGATAGTTGTCATTGCCCGTCATTTCATATTCCCGCTCGGCCCCGATAACTTTGGGGATTTGGGTATTGCCGTGGTAACCATCGAGTCCGTCATGCTTCTTCGCCATCATATCGAATATCTGCCGATGGTCGAATGCCCTGGCCAGACGGAGATGCTCGGGATTTCCCGTGACAGCATAGAGGTTTGTCAGCACCTCGTTCATTCCGCCGAATTCCGTTCTCAGCATGATTTGCATCTGTTTCTCGTCGAGCTTATCTATGCGAAATTTGACCCAGTCGGCATTCTTGACCAGTACATCCAGCGCCTGCTTATTACCACAATGTTCATAAGCATCCAAAAGGCCGGCCATAATTTTGTGGAGTGTGTACCACGGCGCCCAGACGGTTTTGCCTTGTTCCACCCGGTCGATAAATGATTCTGGAAAAGCGGAAAGATACCCTTCATTATAGCCCTTTGAAGGAAGGACCTCCTGGCATTTGGCCAGTTCGCCGACTATGTAATCGACCCTTCGTTTCAGCTCTTCATTGCCGGTACTTGCATACATCAGCGAGCATGCCGAGAGGTAATGGCCTAAACTGTGCCCTCGAAGTTCACAATCAGGTTTTTCCCAGCCGCCGTAAGGTTTGGCGGTAGTCGGCAAACCGGCGTTGATTCGAAAGGTGTGCAGAAACCGGTTAGGGTCCAAACTGAGCAGATAACGCTCGTCCAGCAGCATTGCATCACGAAAGGGTCCGTCCAGAAGGCGCACCGACGTCAATGAAAAAGGTTGCGCTTGGCCTTGGATAACTGGTGAGGCGGCCTGGCCGAAACAAACTCGCAAATTCATAAACGCAATTGCGAAACATAACACACACCCAAAACGCCGGAATTTCATATGCATCTCCAAAAAATAAATTTCATGCATCTCCCAAATATAAATTCAAATTGATTTTTCTGGCTCTATGCTGCAGTATAAATCGTCTAAATAGAAAAAGCAACACGCCCATGCAAATGAGAAATAACGTTGGTGTTTGATTCATCCTGATATTTCCTGTTGCAACGACTAAAAATCATGCTTTTTCCCATACTACATTAAGATTCTTACAAAAACATCTTGTATGGTTAAAAAATTTCTCTTCACCGACCGTTATTTACAACAGCAAAATTCCTCGTGTCCTTCTATGAAGCCGCAGGCCGCGGCAATGTCTATACGCTACACACTGAACGCTTCATGCTGTTTTCTCCTTTGCTTTTACCGATAATCGTGAGGATAATACTGACAAAAGCAGGAGTTACGCACCTTTGACCTAAAATGTATAGAAAACTATAATGCGGTTTTGTCTGGAAACAATATAAACAGTAGTTAGCCGGATCAATGACATGAACAAGATTGCGAAATACGCGACGTTGGTGGCTGCTCGAAAGGTATGTCATCTATGTCTCGGCTTGAAGAACCCTGTAGATATTGATGGTGGATGCCTTGACTCTGATCAGATTGGTCCATGGTCGCGGTGGCAGGGGAACCTTGATGCCTCGCTTATGGTAGTTGGGCAAGATTGGGGAGGTACGAAATATTTTGTCAAAAATATGGGGCGAGATGCCTCTCGTAATTTTACAAATCTTGCACTTATCGAATTGCTTGGGATAGCTGGATTCTCAATCCGCGACACGGATTCGCAAGAAGGGCAAAATATTTTATTCTTCACGAATGCGATCCTTTGTTTGAAGCATGGGAACCTCGATGCTAAAGTCCAAAAAGTATGGTTCAACAATTGCGCTTCATTTCTCCGCAAACAGATCGAAATTGTCAATCCGGTTGTGGTTGTTGGATTGGGAGAATATGCATATCGAGCAATTCTCTTTGGTTGCAATATGAAGGCCGGTCAATTCCGTGCCGAAGTTGAGAGAGAGGAGGGGAGAATGCTGCCGAATGGAACTCGTGTCTTTGCTATGTATCACTGTGTACGGCGCATTCAAAATACGCATAGGCCGATGGATGTCCAAAGAAAGGACTGGATGCGGATACGGCCATTTGTCACGAAGGCTGACATTAGGCGGTAAAAGTGTAAATGAGGAAATTCGGGGTCGACACTCTAATTCCCATTCCAATCCAAAAAGTATTTGCTTTCAAATCATAAACAAAAAATCTCTGCGGTCTCTGCGTGCTCTGCGGTAGCTCTTTGTGATTCTCCGCGGTATTGACTTTACCGCCCAAAACCCATAAACTACTGCCTTCGAAATATATTTTGATTTATTGTTTTCTTTGTGTCTTTGTGATTTCGTGGCAAAAAAATGAGCACTAAATACGCGATAATAATACCTGACGGCGCGGCGGATAACCCGATAGAGCAGTTCGGCAACAAGACGCCCTTGGAAGCAGCCAATATCCCGAATATGGACCGCATAGGCCAGACCGGCCGGCTTGGCATCGTCCGCACCGTCCCCGAAGGTATGGAGCCGGGCAGCGACGTCGCACAGATGTCACTGTTGGGTTACGACCCCAGACAATTCTACACCGGCAGAGCGCCGATTGAGGCGGTCGCAAGAAACGTCCAGTTATCGCCCGACGACTGGGTCTTCAGGTGCAACCTCGTTACTTTCGCCGATGGCAAAATGGCCGACCACAGCGCAGGCCATATCTCCACCGAAGAAGGAACCGAACTTATAGAAGAATTGAATGAGCAGCTCTCAAACGATAATATCCGCTTTTACACCGGCGTCAGCTATCGCCACCTGCTCGTCCTCAAAAATACCGATGTCAACGTCAAAACCTGCCCGCCCCACGACCACATCGGCGCCCCCGTCGATAAAATCCTCCCGCGCGGCAAAGGCGCGGAATTACTCATCGACCTGATGATGCGCTCGCAGCAGTTCTTCCACAACCACGATATCAACAAGGTCCGGGCAGACCTCGGCGAAAACCAGGTCAGCTCAATCTGGCTCTGGGGTCAGGGCAAAAAAGCAAAACTCGAAAGCTTCGAAAAACGTTTCGGCCTCAGAGGCGCAGGCATCACCGCCGTTGACCTCTTCAGGGGACTGGCGAAACTCATCGACTTTGACCTCATCGAAATCCCCGGCGCAACCGGCTTTATCGATACCAATTTTGAAGGCAAAGGAGCGGCTGCGATTAAGGCGCTTAAGAAATACGACATCGTCGTCGTTCACGTCGAGGCGCCCGATGAAGCGGGCCATTCGGGCAACCCCGAAGCCAAGAAAAAGGCAATCGAGCAGATTGACAAGCACATAGTAGGCCCCGTTTACGAGGCGATTAAAAAATACCCCTCCTGGCGGATTATGGTATTGCCCGACCACCCCACCCCCGTAAAAACCGGCTCGCATTGCGGTGACCCCGTCCCGTTCGCTATGGCAGGCGACAACGTTTCGGGCGTTTTTCAGGCCGCCTTCACCGAATCAAACGCCGCAAAATCCGGCTTGCGTATTGACAAGGGGTATGAACTTATGGAATATTTCCTTAAAAGTTAATTATTCGTAGTCCCGTAAGGAACACCTGACGGTGGGCGGGGTTTACCTGCCCTGAGCGAGGTCGAAGGACCCCGCCAATGGTTAGCCCCTAGGTTCATCCTGGGGGTTATAAATATTGTCTTGGAGTAGCTATGCCTATACTTGTTCAAAAGTTTGGCGGAACATCGGTGGCAAACGCCGAGAAAATCCGCCGGGCCGCACAGAAGGCAATCGACGCGACCAAAAAAGGTTATCAGGTCGTCGTCGTCGCCTCCGCTCGCGGCCACCAGACAGACCATCTCGTCGCCGACGCGATGGAGCTTAACCCGAACCCGCCCAAACGCGAAATGGACCAGTTGCTCAGCACGGGCGAACAGCAGACCGTATCGCTTTTCGCGATGGCGCTGGACGCGATGGGCCACAAGGCAATCAGCTTTACGGGCTTCCAGGTCGGAATGCTCACCGACAGCACGCACACTAAGGCCCGCATAAAAAGCATCGACGCCAAGCGAATCCACAAGGAGCTTAAAGACGGCAAAATCGTAATCGTCGCCGGCTTCCAGGGTATCGACGAAAACGATAATATCACAACCCTCGGCAGAGGCGGCTCAGATACCACCGCTGTCGCCCTTGCCGCAGCCGTCGGCGCAGAGGTATGCGATATTTACACTGATGTTGACGGAATATATACAACCGACCCGCGGATATACAGCAAAGCAGTAAAAATGAAGGAAATCAGCTACGACGAGATGCTTGAGCTTGCCAGTTTGGGCGCGGGCGTCATGCACAGTCGCAGCATCGAATTCGGTAAAAAATACAACGTAAAAATACACGTCAGGTCCAGCATCAACGACGTTGAGGGAACAATTATTTGTAAAGAGGTGCCGCAAATGGAAGGAATAGCAGTTTCAGGGGCAACAATACAAAAAGATATGGCAAAAATCAGTTTGGTGGGCGTGGATAATAAGCCCGGCAACGCAGCGAAAATCTTTCACTGCCTGGCCATGGCGAAGGTCGTCGTCAACGACATAATGCAGACCGAGGTCAGCACCGACAAGGCAAATCTGGCATTTACGATTGGCTCTGCGGACCTTCGCTCAGCAAAGGAGGCCATCGAGTCAATAAAGAAGGAAGTCCATTACGACAGCATCTTCGTCCGCGAGGACATCGCTGAGGTCTCAGCAGTGGGCGTCGGAATGAGAAGCCATTACGGCATCGCTGAAAAGATGTTCAGCGCATTAGCCAAGGCCAAGGTCAATATCGATTCGATAACCACAAGCGAAATCCGCATAAGCTGCGTCGTCGATAAAAATCAGGCCGAGCAGGCACTTACGGCCGTCTGCGACGCCTTCGATTTGGATAAGTCGGCAGAAAAAAGAGCCAAGAAGTAAAAAAGGTTCCTGACACCTTTTTTCGTGACTCGTGACCTGTGCCTCGTGTTTCGAGAAACGAGTCACGGGAACCGAGCGACGAAATGAAATATGCGATGAGCAGACGCATGCGTAATGTCGTTGCCGTCATTATTACTCTGACGGCAGCGACATTATGTTTTTTAGACCGCAGTTATATCAGCCGGTCAATAACCAAACCTTTGCAATCGAATCATCAGCAGGATTCCGATGACAACTCAAAATACCACGGCCGGCAATTTGCCGTCGTAAAAGTCGTCGATGGCGACACGCTCGATATCGATATCCCCGACGGCAAATACAACCACACCAGAATTCGCCTCTGGGGAATCGATACGCCTGAAACCAAAGACCCGCGGACAGGGCCAATGTATTTCGGCAAAGAGGCATCGGACTTCGCAACCAAACTCGCCCTCGGTAAACAGGTAACCATTTACTTAGAGAAAGAGAAGAGCAGCAGGGACAAATATCATCGGCTTCTCGCATATATTCAATTGCCCGACGGGACTTTTCTGAATGAGATTTTGTTAAGCGAAGGTTACGCCTACGCGGATTTGCGTTTCAAACACGGCTTATACAATAAATACAAGCAGTTGGAATCCATCGCCCGAAGCCGCAAGATTGGCCTCTGGGCAAATGTAACCCCCGAACAAATGCCCAAATGGCGACAAAAGCGGTTACACCTCACCGACCCTGCCGTAGAGGTAAATAATTAGACAGATTTTTTCTTCCTTAAAATAATTAGCCCTGCCATCTCCGCCCTTGGCGAGTGGCAGGGTTTAACCACGGTCTTTCACGGATTTTTAATGATATTAAAACTTGTTGTCTTATCAGGGAGTTAGTGGTAAAAATTGGAGAGATTCACATCTTTGACTGCCAAAACAATTATTCCGATGTACTGCCTTTAAATACTGTGATGACTGTTTTTTGAAATGATGAACACAATTATAGAATGGTTCAAAAATCTGAGTGAGGGCTGGCAAATCGCTATATTTGGCGCAGTAGTGACTGTTGGTCTTGCTGCCATCGGCGGACTATTCGCATTATTAAAGTGGTTGTTCAGCAAAAATGACGATTATCCAACATCACAAAATAGCATTCAGCAGACGGGTTCGGGGCATACGGCTGCCGCCATAGATGGGAATCATAATACGACTAATGTCGCGGGAAGAGATGTTAATCTCGGTATAGACGGTGGTGAGGCACTTAATCAACTTGTTAGAGTTTCGAAAGAAGCCGGGCAATCAAAAAATGAAATCGAACACCTAAAGAACACCGTAGGGAAGCTCGAAAGCCAACTACAACTCGCACAACAACAGGCACTATCTGGCCCCGGCCAGCAACAGACCCCGCAGCCCACACAGGAGGCCAAGGAACTGGCTAAATTGATTACGCAAGATGATGGGCCTTATGCGCAGGCGTTAAAGGCCATTGCCGAAGGCAACAACAAAAAGGCCGACGGTCTTCTGGACGAGACACAACAGTTTTTAGACCAAATCCAGCAGAAAAAGAACGAGGCGCAAGTTAAGATATATATGGCTCGCATGCAAAATGCCTCTTATGCTGGCAGGCCCCGGGACGCGCTGCAATGGTGCGACATGCTGAAGCCGCTTGTCGGCGAAGATTCGCAGATACTGAACGAGGTAGCTGTTGTTTACTACAAAAATGCCATGTATGAGAAGGCCGAGTTGCTGATGAAACGGGGATTAGAAATAGAAGAAAAATCAAAAGGTAAAAATCATCTGCATGTAGCGATACAACTGAACAATTTGGCGGTGTTGTATCAGGCGACGAATCGGTTTTCCGAAGCCGAGCCGCTGTTGAAACGGGCATTGGTGATTGATGAAGTCAGTTTCGGCAAAGACCATCCAGACGTGGCCAGAGATTTAAACAACCTGGCGACGTTGTATCAGGCGATGAATCGGCTTTCCGATGCTGAGCCGCTGATAAAGCGGGCGCTGGCGATAGATGAAGCAAGTTTAGGCAAAAACCATCCGAACGTGGCTATCCGTTTAAGCAACTTGGCGCAGTTGTATCAGGATACGAATCGTCTGGCGGATGCCGAGCTGCTGATGAAACGGGCGCTGGCGATTGATGAAGTCAGTTTCGGCAAAGACCATCCAGACGTGGCCAGAGATTTAAACAACCTGGCGCAGTTGTATAAGGATACGAATCGGTTTTCCGATGCCGAGCCGCTGATGAAACGGACGCTGGTGATATGGGAGAAATCCCTTGGTGAAAATCATCCTAATGTTGCGACAGCATTAAACAACCTGGCGCAGTTGTATGAGGATACGAATCGTCTGGTGGAAGCCGAACCGCTGATGAAACGGGCGCTGGCGATTGATGAAGCCAGTTTCGATAAAGATCATCCGAACGTGGCCAGAGATTTAAACAACCTAGCGTCGTTGTATCAGGCGACGAATCGTCTTTCCGAGGCCGAGCCGCTGATGAAACGGGGATTGGACATAGAAGAAAAATCAAAAGGTAAAAATCATCCGCATGTAGCGATACAACTGAACAATTTGGCGGCGTTGTATCAGGCGACGAATCGGTTTTCCGAAGCCGAGCCGCTGATGAAACGAGTAGTAAAGATATTTGAAAAATCTTTAGGTAAAGATCACCCTAATGTTGCGACGGCATTAAACAACTTGGTGGTGTTGTATCAGGCGACGAATCGGTTTTACGAGGCTGAGCCGCTGATGAAACGGGCGCTGGCAATTGATGAAGCTATTTTCGGCAAAGACCATCCGAAAGTGGCCACCACATTAAACAACCTGGCGGCGTTGTATGATGCGACGAATCGGATGAAGGAGGCCGAGCCTATGTACAAGCGGGCGCTGACGATTTTTGAAAACAGTTTGGGGCCTAATCATCCCAGTACAATAACGGTCAGGAAAAACTGGGATATCTGCCGGGAAAAAATGTAGGCAATGCCTCAGGACAATGGAAACAGAATATATAGCGTGAAAAGGCCGAAAGTTGTGATAGCGGTTTTGTAATGCGTTTTATACAGACTATACAATTGTTGTTAGGTGTTCTCTAAGTGCCGTTACTATATTCATATGTCGTTGACCATGACACTGGTAAAGCCCCGAATCCTTGGGGCGGTTATTGCACTTTAGTACATTGTAAATTTCAGGATAACAGTAAACGCCGTAATATTGTTGAACTTGCTAAAAAAGGCGACTGGATTCTTGGAACTGGTGGTGAAAGCAAGCAGAGTGCAGGTAACAAGAAGATTATTTATCTAATGTGTGTCGATGAGAAATTGCCTTTTAAAAGCTATCTATCAGATAAGCGGTTTATTGGCAGAGAGGACTGTCGAGATGATTCTAAAGGAAACAAATTTGCCTTAGTGTCAAAAAAGTTTTATTACTTTGGTAAGAATGCTATTGATATCTCTAAACTTCCTGGTGTTCTTCAGGAAAATCTTGAAAAAAAAGGACGAGGATATCGAAAAGATTATCCTTTGAAGCATCTTGAAAAACTGTGCACATGGTTTTCAGATAGATATAAAATTGGCACTCATGGTACTCCCTGTAAGCCCTGCACAGATAAAGAAAGTAAATGCCCAGGAAAATGCCGTCAAAGTTCAACAGGCAATCTAGCAAGGGGCAAATTGAGCCATAGACCTTGCTGAAAAGAGGAACAATGGGGCCAGCAACCTTTTTCCTTGCCTCGCGATTAACTCCGGCCATTTTTCTTTCCGCCTTCCCCATTCTTATTTCTAACTTCTGCTTTTTGTCTGTGGTCTGAGGTCTTATTCACAAGTTACCTATATTGACAAAAAAATATGGAGGTTTTCTAAATATTTTTTTACTCCTTGCGGCAAAAGGACTTATCAACTTTCGGCCAAAAAAACGTGTTTTGTAAGTCCTTAAAATGCCCCAAATTTCACCTTATATATAGAGGGCGTGCGAAGAGCCGGGACTCGTCGCTCGCGACTCGTGACTCGAAGAAGAGCGGCAGTCAGCCGCAGTAGTAGCGCAGAAGTCCGCCATCGCCAGAGGCGACGGTGAGATAGGCGCAAGGAAGTTGGGTCCCCGCCAAAGGCATGCGGGGATCTCCGCTTCGCTCCGACAAGCATTTCGCCCCGGGAGGGCAAGGCATCAGGAACAGAAGTTCCATTTCGTATTTTAATTAAACCAGAAAAACTCTGTGCCCTCTGTGGCTAAAAAAATATCTCTGTGGCAAAAGAGATTGGAGGATTGAAGTATGTCTGCGAAACTAACAATAACAATTCCCGCCTGGCTCGATTTTGTTTTCGTTTGGCCGGTGACGGCATATCTAAAGTGGAAGTATGGTTACGCGTATCGGAGGATTTATTTAGGGGAAGGAGAATGGACGATTCTGGACCAGGAAGATTACTATCACTTCCGGGAATTCAATTGGCGTCTTTTCGGGAACGGATGTAATTTATACGCTGTTCGAGACGCCAAAATCGAACCCAAACGGACAAGGATGGTGTATTTACACAGAGAGATTTTGAAGGCGCCAAAGGGACTTCTGGTTGACCACAGGAACGGAAACGGTCTGGACAATTGCAGGGGAAATATACGTCTGGCGACATATTCACAAAATAACTGCAACCGGCGAAGGGATAAATCAAAATGCACATCGCGATATTACGGGGTTTATTACGAGAAACAAAAAAGAAAGTGGGTTGCTCGAATATATTACAAGGGTAAAAGTTTATGGTTAGGCGGTTTTGACAATGAGATTGACGCAGCGAAAGTTTACGACGCGGCAGCGAAGAAATACTTCGGCGAGTTTGCAAAACTGAACTTCCCTGAACCACAGATTACACAGATTATTTAACCACGGAAGCGGAAACTTTCACAATAAAGAAAAACAGGTCAAAAGGCCGAAGAAACTGATAGAACCGCGAATTTCTCCGCCGGGGCGGATACGGATAAAGGAATAAGATTATGGAAAATCAAACCAAAAACACGAGTTTTGCAGAACAGACGGTAGATAACAAGCAGTACCAGACGTTCAATCCCAAAGCGACGCTGCATTTGGACGTATTGCCATCGGAAGCCGGGAAAACTGCTGTTGAGCCGATGAAAAAAACGCCTGCAAGCAAGCCCGAAGAATCGCGCGAAAAATTATTGCATGGCCTTTTGTCGAATACGGGGGCCTCGGCAGAAAGAACGCATCTCGCGCAGAAGAAATGGCAGCTTGTGTCGCTGCTGACGGGAATACTCTTTGTTATAGCTGCCGTATTAGTCGTGTGGCTGGCTCTGGATATAAGCGCAACAGGAACACAGCAAGGCAAGCTGGAAGCCGAGAACCAGTCGCTGCGGGAGCAGTTGAATCTTGCCGGCTCGCAGATAACAAAATTGAAAACTGATATGGAGGCATTGCTAAATCGCAATATAGAGCTGACGACGGGAAACGGGAAATTAAATCCGCAGGCCGTTACGTCCGCTGCTGCTGCGTCCCCCAAATCGGCATCGGCTGACTCAAGCCGAGTCGAAGCGACAAAACTCAAAGGGGCAACAAAAGCGGAGCTTATAGAGGCGATGGGGGAACCGGACCGCGTTTACAACGCTCGCGGCTATGAGCAACTGGTTTACTTCGGCAAAAAACCGGGGCGTTTCTGGCTAACCGGCGGACACGTCGTCCAGGTCGGCGGATAAAAAACCCGAAGACCCGTTAAATCATCAGAAGCGATTAGAGATTGTATTCTTTTATTTTGCGGTAGAGGGTGCGCTCGCCAATGCCAAGAAGTTTCGCGGCTTTTTCGCGGTTGTTGCCCGTTTTGGCAAGCATATCGATAATCGCCTGTTTTTCTATTTCATCCAGCGGCATATCGCCTGAGGATTTCGACTGGCCCGCCGTGAGCTGGCGGATGCGATTAATTTCGGGAGGCAGGTCATGCACGTCGATTTTATCACGGTCGCACATAACAACCACAGTCCTGATTACGTTGCGAAGCTGGCGGATATTGCCGGGCCATTCGTAGCCGGTGAGGACGTTCATCGCCGCATCGGTTATACCCGTAACCTTGGAGCCGGTCTCCGCGGCGGTTTGTTTTATGAAGAAATCGACAAACAGCGGGATATCTTCACGTCGCTGGCGCAGAGGAGGAACCGAAACGCTGACGCCCTTGATTCTGAAATAAAGGTCCTGCCTGAATCTCTTCTCCTCGATTAATCCGGTGAGGTCATGATTTGTCGCGCTGATGATTCGCACGTCAACAACTATCGGCTTGTGCGAGCCAACGGGAATCACTATGCCGTCTTCGATAACCCGCAATAATTTTGCCTGCATATTCAGGGGCATATCACCAATTTCATCCAAGAACAGCGTGCCCTTGTCGGCGATTTCAAAAAGCCCCTTATGGTCCGAGGCCGCGCCGGTGAAAGCGCCTTTGATGTGGCCGAAGAGCTCGCTTTCGAGAAGCGTTTCGGTAAGTCCGGCGCAATTTATGGGCCTGAACGGCTTGTTCCAGCGTTTGGAATTGTCGTGAATGGCGCGGGCGAGCAATTCCTTGCCTGTTCCGGATTCGCCCTGGATTAAAACGGAGATATTGGTGGGGGCGACGCGTCGAATGACCTCGAAAATTCCAGCCACCTGGCGATTGCTGCCTGGAATGCCATCGAACCTGAATTCATCCTCGTGCCCGGTACGATTTGATTCATTGTGTTTGGCACGGGTTGCCTGACGAGCGGCCTGCTCGACGAGCGAACGAAGCTGGTCGATATTTATCGGTTTGACTAAGTAATCATAAGCGCCTTGTCTTATCGCGTCTTTGCAGGTTTCGATGGTTGCGTATGCGGTGATGAGTATGACTTCCGTCCGGCCGATTTTTTTCGCTTCCTGCAGTATATCAAGGCCGTCGATATCGCCACCGAGCTTGAGGTCGGTAACTACAACGTCGATATCCTGGCTTCGTATGATTTCGAGTGCGTCCCTGCCCGTATAAACGGGGATTGCTTTATCGCAGCATTTACGCAGCGCTTCAGCCATACCATCGGCGTGGTCTCTCTCGTCATCAACAACAAGGACAACGGCGTCTTTAATCATCGCTTGTCCTCCGGCGGGGCAAGCGGCAGCTTGATTGTGAAAGCCGTCCCTTTCCCCGGCTCACTGACGACAGTAATTGTCCCTTTATTGGCGTCGATAATTTTTTTAACGGTCGCAAGCCCCAAACCTGTGCCGTCGGGTCTTGAGGATTGATACGGCTCGAACAAATGGCTAAGCCGTTCGGCAGGAATTCCTTTGCCTGTGTCGCTAATCTGGATTTGAGCGTATTGCCCGTCGGCAGCCGTCCGCACCATAACCTCGCCTTCGCCGCCGATGGCCTGCTGGGCATTTATGAGCAGGTTGAGAACCGCCTGTTTGAGCATACCGGCATCTATGAGAGAAACCAGCGGCCCGTTGTGAAGGGACTTTCGCAAAGTTATAGAATGCACGGCTGCCTGCGGGAGATAAAAATCGATTATGTCGTCGATGACGGGATTCAGGTCAGCCGCCAAAAGACGCGGCTGTGTGCGGTCCGCGTAACGGAGAAAACTATCGAGGATTTGTTCGAGCCGGGTGGTTTCCTTGTCGATTACGGCTAATTTTCTGCGTGCCCGCGCCAGACGCTGGTCGATATCGCCCGCCGGGCCGGCGTGGAGCTCTTCATCTACCAGCCGAAGATTCACTTTGATGGTGGAGAGCGGGTTTTTGATTTCGTGGGCGATAACACCAAGCAGTCGGCCCAAACCTTCGACTTCGCTCAGGCCAAGCCCTTCGGTTTTGGCGCCACAACGATTAACCGACTCAGATTGTTCAGGTGAATTCTTCATGAAGCAGTAATTTTAACCGTATCCCTGCCGTAATTCAAGTAATGAAAGCAACCCGGCCCCCCCTGCGAAGGGGTTAAATGGCCGATATCCGGCGCAAAACAGCCAAGGTAGAAATGAAAACGAGGAAGAACGGCGTTAATCTCGCTTTCGCCGTCCTTCCTCATATGTCTTCTTTTAAGGAGGAGAGTGATGAATTCTTTTTTTTCTGATACTTATACGAGGGGCTGTTTCGAGGGTTCGTAAAATCTGAAAAAATATTAAAAAATTATTCGCGAAAACCGCCGCTAAGAAACAATTGTTTATATGAACAAGGCGTAAAATAAGGGTTATTCTTTAATCGTTTCGATTCCGAGGTGTCGGTCGGCGAATTTGAAGAATTGCTGCCAGTCATAATCGTTCAAACCATGAGTGCCTTTGCGATTGTGATATCCGATGAAATCACCAACGGGCGTTTCAACCGGGGGCATATCTTCCACACCAAGACCTTTTTCACCAAACAATTGATAGACCGGCTCAGCGTATTTGGCGGAGAGGAACGAGCCGCGAGGGTCGCCCCACAGGTCTTTTTCGGCGGTCCCGATATAGACGGGGCGAGGAGCCATCAGGGCAACGAGCATATGCCAGTCAACGGGAAGGTCATTGACGCGGCTGTTATAGGTTTTGAAATTTTGGCAGAACCAGTGCGGCGCGTAACCATTTATTGATTTTACGGTTTCGCCGAAGCCGCGACGCACAATGACCGCACCGCCGCAGCCGGATTCTCCGGAGAAAACGATTGCGAAACGCTCATCCTGAGCGCCCGCCCACATTGCGACTTTACCAAAGCGGGAAAAGCCCGCAACACAGACCTTGTTGGCGTCGATGTCTTTGTCGGTAACAATGTAATCCATAGCCCTGCTCAAACCCCAGGCCCAGGCGCCGATAGCGCCCCACTCGTCCCCCTTCGTTTGCGCTGCGGAGGACAGGTCGGGGCCGGGCTGGTTCTGGTCGGGTTTAGCAAAAAATTTACGGATACTTCTCTCATAAGAACCAATTTTTATATCCGGCTCTATCTGCGCGGCATTGAAGGTCGCCAGACCATAGCCATGGTCCAGAAGCAACTGCTTTTTAGGAGCCCATTCCACAATGGCTATTAATGGAACTGGTTTTTGAGCTGCACTGGCGGGTAAAACGATATTAACATCCATTTTCGGGCCATTATCTTTGCCCGTGAAATATATTGTTACTGTTTTGGTAATGGCGAGGCCATTCATATCGGAGCGGTTTTCCGCGGTGACTTTCCAAGTCATACCAGCCGGCCTGCCAACAACATTGCGGCCATATACGTTGGTTTCGAATAATCTGAGGATTTCCGGCCTGCGTTTAACTTTCCAGGTATTAACATCACTAACCTTGTCGCCGTTGAGCATAACCAGCGGGTCTGGCAGGATAAATTTAGGGACGTTTCCCTCGTCGTATAATCCCGGTGGGTAACCGAGCGGAGTCGCCGCTGCATAAACTAAATTGCACAAGAAAACTATTAGCAAACATACGATGATTATGAGCAAGAGCGACAATTTCATAATTAGATTCCTTTCAGGCCGCTAAGAGTTTCGTTACGTCTTCAAACCCAGCTTAATATCATTCTACCGGCCAATGACAGGGCTCGGCAACAGGTAAACTTTAAGTAAGAAAACAAAAGTGGCAAAAATGAACAGCCGAGTATAATATATGGGTATTATGGAGCAGTGGCTGAGCGGCTGAAAGCGACGGTCTTGAAAACCGTTATACCGTTTACGGTATCGGGGGTTCGAATCCCTCCTGCTCCGTTCTTCGCTGCGCTACGAACGGCAGGCCGTTCTTCTTTTAGCGATATGAAAAGCAGGCCGTTCTTCTCCCGGCGATACGAAAGACACGGCCGTTGTTCGCCGCGATATGAATGGCAAGTCGTTATTCGCCGCGCTTCATCCTTCGCTGTCGCTACGGAGAACAGGCCGTTATTCGCTCGGCGATATGAAAAATACGGTCGTTTTGAGGTTGAAAAATGTGGTATGTATATATTCTTAAAATGACTGATGGGGAATATTATGTCGGCTCAACTAACGACCTAAAGAGGCGAATGGAAGAACATACAGCAGATCGGGAAATTTCAACAAAGTGGCGACTTCCAGTGACTCTGGAAGCGTATATCGCAGTTAAATCGGAGCAAACAGCGCGCCGTCTTGAAAAATATCTGAAGACATCGTCTGGAAAAACAACGCTAAGGAAAAGAATTTTACCCGACGAAGCGATAGCGTAGGCGGGCCCTCCTGCTCCGTTATATTTCTGCCATATCGTCTTGAAGGCATTAAAACCTGTGCCATTAGGGCGTTCAAATATAGTTTCAGACACTTCTATCTTCTCCCTCACTGTAATATCTTGCTTGACAGAAATTTAATGAATTGGTTTAATAAAAATTGAGGCGGTTCTTTAGCAATTTTTTAATAAGGAGGATAATCATGAATATTAAAGTGCCTGGGAGAATCCCGTTATTACTTGTTTTTGCAGTTTCAGCTTTTGTTTTGAGCCAAGCATTCGGGCAAAATGTATCGGCAGCTATAATAAAGCCGTATTCGGTTGCAAAGGTCATCAGCACGGCGGGAACGGAATATCGGCTTATGTATTCTGAGCCCGGCTCTTTGTCAGAGCATAATCACTTTCTTTCTGTAATAGCGAATGCCGGGGCAGTTTCCATACGTCCGCATCCCGGAGATGATTTAAATGGCTGGGGAACATCGTGGTACCCTCAACCATTTTTCCCAGGCGTTGTTCTTCAAGGAGCGAAAGTTTCAAAGCCAGTGGCGGTAGAAAAAGGAATTACAGTAAAAGTTACAG
>Ga0187885_10001437_pt1 | contig 26257 bp, 22 predicted proteins | sample June2016WEW_20_1_3_FD_132970 | JGI IMG/M metagenome (GOLD analysis project Ga0187885, IMG submission 132970) | Peatland microbial communities from SPRUCE experiment site at the Marcell Experimental Forest, Minnesota, USA - June2016WEW_20_100 | ecosystem: Environmental > Terrestrial > Soil >... | reverse complement strand
GTAATGTTGCTCTCCCGAGTTGCGCTCACTACCCCAGCAATTCCACACATAGCTTGCCTTCTACTCTTTCACACTGACACTGGTCACACTGGCACTGGTCACAGTGGCACTGACCGGAAGGGAGACCGGGAGAGAATCAGACTTTTGCCGCCGAGCGGCCGGCAGATCCCGGAAACGTTTGAAGCGATAATCGCGATAGTCACCCGGATTTCCCTCGCGGCCGTCACACGCAGCGAGCAGGATGTTGGCCATCTCCCTCGCGGCAACAAAGTGCAGCGTTTCCTTTCTACCGGCCGCGCCGCCGACCAGGGCAGCAAGAAAGTTGCGAAAGCTTTCGCCGATAACGGCGTCTTTCTGGGTCGGGTCCATGCTATGACAATGCAGTTTGATGAACAGCCAGTCAGGACGTCCGAGCACGCGAACTTGCGCCTGCTTCCAGAGCGAGAGCCGATGCAAGGTCGGAGGCATGGCTCTGGTAAGGGTGGCGTTGTCGAAAGCGGGGCGGACGGAACGGAAGGCACGCCGGAGGTCCATCATGAGCGGACCTTGGATCATCAGCGGAAAAGTTTGGGGCACGCGTCCGGCAACCAAGTTGTGCCCCCTGCGGTGCGGTGCTGCCTGATCGAGCGGAAGAGCGCATTCGTAGACGGAATTGATTTTTTCGATCTGCGCCGGATCCCAGGGAGCGCTCGGCATGGTGAAGTCGGCGTAGCAGCCGGTCTCAGCCAGAATCTGCATTTCCGAATCGACGCCACAGCAGCGCCCGGCAGCGGAGTTGGCGAGCGCAAAATTTCCGTGCACAAAGGCGTAGGCGGGACGAGTGGAACCATCTTCGACGGCGAGGCAGCCATGCTGCAAGGCCAGCCGATCGCGGAATTCAGTGAGCAGCCGGCGAGTGTTCTCGGCAGTGTCGGGATCGGGAATTCCGTGGTGCAGATGGACCTCGACTTCTCCCCAGCCGGCATGGCAATGCTCGGCGAGCATCTCGATCAACCCCTCGTCGTACTGCTCGGCAGGGTAGAAGTAGGTGTGGACAAGCGGACGGCCATCGTGGTCTCGCCAGCCGTCGACGACTTTGGGATATTCGCTCGCCCACCACTCCAGCCGGCGTTCCTGCTCCGAACGAGGGGCGCGCGTCTGGCCGCCACCGGGAACAATGGCCGGTTCGAAATGGTCGGCCAGGGCAAAGATGAGATGCACGGGGCCCTGGGCTGGCGATTTCAGGGCATGCCAGGTCGCGGACGGCAGGACTTTCCTGGCGTAAGCGAGTTGTTGCTTAAGACGCATGTTGAAATCTGAACCGCGCTTTCCTCGCCATCCGCCAAAGAGCCAAACCAGCCGGCTAGCGTGCTTTTGCCGGTTTGCGGCCACGGACAGCGATGGAGATCTCGCCCACGCGCATGTCTTCCATTCCCATCGCCGCATACCATTTGAACACCTGCTCGTAGGTGTGCTTGGACTGATATTTTGGAGAATACCAGTCGAAGGTGTCGAGCATGCGAGCTTCAGGATCCTTCTGCCGGTTCACCGGAAACACGTGGTGAACAATGCCCGAGGCTGGACGGCCTACCAGGGGTATGTGCTTCAACCCAGCTTGCAAATTGTAGAAGAACGGGACCGCAACTTTCAGAATGCCGTGCAGAGTCTCGGGCTTCATCTTATGGGTGTATCGGCGCCAGAAATCGCTGAAGCGATACCACTTGTTGTATCCGCTGTAGAGCCAGACGACGAGCAGTCCACCGGGCTTCAAGTATTTATCCAACGCTTTGACGGCGGCTTCACAATCCGGGGTGTGGTGAAGCACACCGATGCTGTAGATGACATCGAAGCTTTCGGGAGCGAAAGGCAGGGCGAAAACATCGGCCTGGAATGCGACGAAGTCGCGATCGGCAAGATTCTTGGCGGCAACTTCGGCGGCGGCGCTCAGGTCAACGCCGACCACACGCGCCCCCCAGCGGGTAGCGACTTCGGCGAAGCGTCCCATGCCGCATCCGACGTCGAGGACCAGCTTGCCTTTGAGATCTTCGGGGCGGAGAGCGGTTTTCATCAGGAAATGGCGTTCGGATTCGCGGGTCTCGTCGTTATCCGTATCGAGTTGGGTCTTCTGATAACGATGCCACTGATAACCGAAACTGGCAGCGTAGTGTTGGGCCTCCACAAAACGCGCAATGCCCTCCACGTTGGGATACGCACGCTTGCAGGCCGGACACACGAACCCATGGGATGGATCGCCTGCGAGTTTCCCGCCGCAGTTCAGGCAACGTAAAATTACATCAGCGGACTGGGGCAATTGTGCCGGGTGTTCCGTGGTCGGCATAAACCTCCAGGAAATGTCGCGGCTTCGTCGGGGCCGGGGGCTCCGTCTGCAGTTCCGCGTCCCTCTCTCTTAGGGTCGCCAGCAAGGTCGAACTAAACGCTACCGCAAAGAACGGGAAGAACTGGGTGGCTTCGGGCGCGAACAAGGCGCCCACGGCGAAGCCAATCAGCGAACTGTGCAGCGCCCCCACGAACAAAACTGTGTGCTGGTCCAGACCTTTGGCCTTTCGCATAATTTTCAGGTTCTTAAAACCACAGCGAAAGAACATGAGGTAAAGAATCAAGGCCGGGATGCCGCCTTCGACCCCAACCTGCAAATACGTCATGTGCACTTGGTGCCAGATCCCCGAGTAAGTGATGAAATTGTTATCGCCGATGCCGAAGAGCGGATAATGCTCGATGCCTTCCACCGCCCGTCTCATCAAGTACATGCGGTCTTCGTACGATTGATAGGCCGACGCCTCGGTTTTGCTGCCACCGTTGAGGGCGGCAAAGCGGGCATATAGTTTTTGGCCCGCTGTTCCCCCCAGTAAGGCGACTGCAAGCAAGACTGCCACGATCAGACCAGGACGTTTGCCCCTGACGCCAAAATGCCACAGGGTCACCGCGCCCGAGATGACGAGGTCGACAAAGCCCGCTCGCGAGGCGGTCATAAATATCGCCGTCAGCATGGGAATCATTCCCAGTCCCCACAATACCTTCTTGAATGCGTTACTGCTGGTTAACAGGAAGGCGAGTGTGAAGGGCAGCGTCAGCACAATCGCGAATGCGAGATCGTTCGAGTTCCCGTAGATGCCACCCAGCACACCCTCCAGACGCGGCTGGTCATGACCCTTGATGATAGAGATCGCGCTAATCACCACCACCGAAACAGCTTGAATATAAATAATCCGGCGTAAACGACTGAAGGATGTGATCAGCAGGAAGGTGAGGACCCAAGCCACATACGCCTTGGAAAAATCTATGGTGTGAAGGATGGCGCCCGCTTTCCAGATCGGTGACAGAAAGGCGCCTACCCAATAAAGCCCGATTACGGTCAAAAGCAGCTTGCCTTCCTTGGGTATATCCTTGAAGGTGCGTTTGGTTCTACCCAGGACATTGAACAGGGCCCACATGCAGAGGATGCCGGTGATCTTGGCGCAGGGTACATAGTTCAGGCCGGGAACCCAGTCTTCGGGGCGAGCGCAATAAACCAGGAAGAATGCACTCAGCCAGAAAAACGCGGGCTTCGTCAGGTCCCCGACGGGGGCAACCTTTTGCCTGAATGGATTCTCCATTACTTCCGTTGTGTTATCGCCGATGGCCACCATGCCTTCTTTCTCTAACTCTGATCCCTGTGCACGCGCTGTAGAATGTCGCCGAACCGCGCGCACTTAAGGCCGCGGTGCACACGATTTTCCCGACAGTTCAGCGAATCCAGATTGCTTTTCTCCCCGTCACGAAGTTGACAAAAGCCACCACCGCAGCCGAATTCAGCACGACGAACGTGCGCGCCGCATCCGCCACGCGCGACAGCGGGCCGATCTTGAACCCCGCCATAGCCGCCAGGCTCAGGCCGTAAAATGCCAATTGCGCGGCCAGCGCGGCGCGATAGAAAGGCTGGCGCAGGAACAGTGAAGCCAGCAATACCCCCAGCAACGCAAATGGCACCGCCAGCCGAAGCAGCTTGTGGCTGACAAATTCAAATCGAATCGGGTTCTTCGACGTCAGAAGCCAGGGCGCAAGCTGCAGGAGTTGATAGTTGCCGCTAAGGGTTCGCACTTTGCGAGCAAACTCGCGGCTTTGACCGAGGTTCGGGGAATCCCAGGCGCGGGCCTGAGAGTCGAAGACCACGCGCGATTTTTTCTGCACGACCTGCATAGGCAACAACACGTCATCGAGGATGGTGCCCTCGGGTAGAGACTGAAGCAGAGCGTGCCGTGCACAGTAGATCGCTCCGGTCGCGCCCACAACTGATCCGGAGGCTGACTCCAACTCGCGAATCTTCTTTTCGATGCGCCAGTACAGGCCCATTCCCTTTCCTGCTTCTCCGGTCTCCGGGTTGCCAAGCATCAGCTCGCCGCTCACACAGCCGACCTCGGCATCGGCGAAATTCTCCATCAGGCGCCGCAGCGCGCACGACTCGATTTTCTGCCGCGCATCGGTGAACAGCACGATTTCACCGCTGGCAAGCCTCATGGCATCGTTCAGACCTTCCGCCTTGCCCCCCGATGAAGCCTTCAGCACAATCCGGAGGCGCGAATTGCTTGCCAACTTCTGCAAGATTGCCGCCGTGCCATCGGTCGAACCATCGGCCACGACCACAATCTCCAGTTTCTCGGCCGGGTAATCGAGAGCCAGCAGGTTCTCGATCTTCCGCGCAATTTCTGCCTCTTCATTTCTTACAACCACGACTGCAGTTACAGTCGGCTCCACCACTCCCCGCCGAACTGGCCGGGGCGACCACCGGCTGCGGAACCATAACCAGAGCGGATATCCCAGATAGGCATAGCCGACGACCGCAGCCGCGATCCAGAAAACCCATTTCATTGCTCGCCCCGATGCATTTTCATTGCGCGCCCCGGCGCAACAACACCGTCTTAATGGTCTGAAACATGATCAGCAAATCCAGGCCGATGGAGGCGTTCTTGATGTAGAACAGGTCGTACTGGAGCTTCTCGCGGGCGTCTTCAACTGTGCTGCCGTACTGGTACTTGATCTGCGCCCATCCGGTCACGCCGGGCCGCACCATGTGGCGCACGCCATAGTAGTTGATCTCTTTGGAGAGCAGCTCGATGAACTCCGGACGCTCGGGACGCGGGCCGACAAATGCCATATCGCCTTTGAGCACACACCACAATTGCGGAATTTCATCCAGGCGCGAGGTGCGCAAAAACTTGCCCACGCGCGTGACGCGCGGGTCATTGATTTCGGCCCACTGCGCACCGTTGACGGCCTCAGCATCGTGGCGCATGGTGCGGAACTTCACCACCTTGAAGAGGCGTCCGCCCTTGCCCATGCGCGTCTGGGTATAGAACACAGGTCCCTCGGAATCGAGGCGGATGGCGAGCATGATCAAGGGAAGCAAAGGCAGAGTAAGCATGAGACCAAGCAGCGAGAAGGTCACGGAAAGCAAGCGCCGAATCACGACGAAGGTGGTGCTGCGGCGAAAACCCTCGTTAAACACAAGCCAGCTCGGGTTGAGGTTTTCGACCTCGATTTTGCCGGAAATCTTTTCCAGCCAGGAAGTTGCTTCTTCGATCTTGACGCCCTGCAAGCGCAGTTGGAGCAGTTCATCCACGGGCATGTTGCCGCGACGATCTTTCATGGCGACGATGACACGATGGACTCTCTGTTTGCTGACCACTTCCATCAAGTGAGCCGCGACGGATTGGCGCGTCACCTCACCGTCGAGTTGGCCCGTCCAACTGGCGATCTCCACGCCAATCTCAGGATTCTGGCGCAAGCCCTGCACCAGGCGCTGTGCCCGCTCGTCGGCGCCGAGAACATAGACGCGCTCCACCAGCATCGGCAACTGCACCAGCCAGCCGTAACCGAGACGCCATCCGAAAAGGGCGAAGGCCACGATGAACAGGCCCAGAGCCGTGGAACCGCCGCCGAGCAGGAAATCGGGGCGCACATAGCTGATGCCAGCCGTCACAAAGGCCAGCAGGCCGGGCACCATCAGCAAGCGGAAATAGAGCTCCCCTCGGGTGTTCAACCGGGCGGTGTCGTAGAGGTCGAACCAATGCGAGCACAATAAAACGACAGCGGTAAATACGAAGAGCTTGATGTATCCGCCCTCATAGTTGAGCACCAGGTAACTGTCTTCCCGAAGCACGACCACAGCCGCCACCAGGAACGAGGTCCAAACGATCAGGGCCTCTCCTAACAGCAGGATGAGTGTTCGAATCGGGTAGTAGACATGAAAGAGCCGAATCAATTTGACCTCGGTTCATCTCAGGCGGGGCTGCTCACGGCCTCACCATAGTAGTACCTGGAATGATGCCCCTTTTCGGGTGGGGCTCCGTTAAGCACAACTCCAAGCAGCAGCTTGTCGGGGAATTCTTCGCGGGCACGCCTGGCCAAATCGGAAGGCGTCACCGCGGAGCGCACGACCATCAGAACGCCATCGCAGGCACCAGCGACCAGTGTGGCATCCGATACGGGGATGACGGGCGAGGTATCCATAATGATCCAGTCAAACAGCGGCTCGACACGCTGCAGGAAAAGCTTCAGACGGCCGTTGGCAAGCAGTTCGGGAGCGCTCGCAACGCTCCGGCCCGCGGGCATGAAGAAAAGGTTTTCCATGGGGCCGCGTTGCAACGGAGCGTACTCATCGCATTCCCCCAACAGGTATTCGGCCAACCCGGGCGACTGGGCTGCTCCGAAGTGGCGGTGCATGCCCGGATTGCGCAGATCGGCGTCGATCACGAGAGCGCGGCGTCCGTGCTGCCGCACCATAACTTGGGCCAGATTGGCAGCCACGAAAGTCTTCCCTTCTTTCGGAAGCGCGCTGGTTACGAGCAGGCGCTTCAGCGGCATCTTCTCGCGGATCTGGTAGAGGCGGGAGCGCAGGGTGCGGAACGCTTCCGCGCCGAGGCGACCGTCGTCTTCCCCGAAGAAGAGCATGGTGCGCAGATCCGGGCTCCACTGGGTCTGCGGGCAGCGGGCCAGCAGCGATTCGTAATTCAACCCGGAGGCCATGCTGGGCATGGCGGTGGGTCCCGAGGGTTGCAGCGAAGGCATGCTTTCGCGTGGCGCTTCGTTGCGCGATTCGGGTTGGTCTAGAGTGGGTTCGACGTGCGTCCCCGTGGAGGTTGCTCTTTCCTGCTCGGCGCGTTTTAAGGCGTCATGGATACGGCTCATAGTTTCCTTTCCTTGGGGAGATCCTGTTGTTCTGATTGGCGCAGCCGGTCGGCCAGGGTTGCCAAGGTGCGCAAGGCTTCGACCAGATCAAACTTTTCGGAGGACGGAACCGGCGCCGTCATGGCGGCGGCAGCATTGCCATCGGTCAAATCGAAATCGCGGGCAACGGAATCGACGACCTCGCCGGAGACCGTCTTCTTCTGATCGACGAACGCGCTGACCAGGCAGTGCTCGCAGAGCAGATTGATGATGCGCGGAATACCCAGCGAATAACGGAACAAGCCGGCGGTCGCGTCCGGTTCGAAAATCATCTCGCCATTCGACCCCGCGATGCGGAGACGCTGCGTGATATACGACTTGGTTTCCTCAAGATTGAAAGCATGGGTCTTGGCGCGCAGCGTCAGGCGCTGACGCAATTGGCGTAACTGAGGCTGCTTCAAACGCTGTTCGAGTTCCGGCTGTCCGACGAGGACGATCTGCAGCAGCTTCTCGGTGAACGTCTCGAGGTTGGTGAGCATGCGGACCTCCTCGAGCACCTCGTCGGTGAGGTTCTGGGCCTCGTCGATGACCAGCACCGCAGTTTCACCGGCACGATAGCGATCGAGCAGCCAGTTATAGAGGCGCTGCAGTAGCTGGCTCTTCGACTGCCCGTCGCAGGGGATGCCGAAATCGGCCATCATGAAATCGAGGAACTGGGGCACGTCCATACGCGAGTTGAAAATGAAGGCAGTAGCTACCTGCTGCAGGCGGAGCCATTCCATCAATTTATTGATCAGCGTGGTTTTGCCCGTGCCGACCTCGCCGGTGAGCAACACGAAGCCCTTGCGGCTCTGGATGCCATAGGTCAGGCAGGCCAACGCCTCTTCCGTATGCCGCGTGAGAAACAGGTAGCGCGGGTCCGGATTCACATTGAACGGGTTGGCACGCAGTCCAAAAAACTCTTTGTACATAGGCTTACGCTAAACCTCTACGTGCTCGTGATCTTTTGGCGGGGCGGAATCACTTCTGCCCCAGAAACGGCGCCGCGCTGTGCCATTGCCATTGCCATTGGCAGCCGCGTCGCCGTAGCCATCCTCACCCAGCCACGGCACGGAAATCAGCGCCGGCAGATCCAGGACGCTGGAAGCATCTTTTTCGGTGCGGATCGACTTATCACTCACCTCCAGAATCATGGCGATGAGGGCGCCGAACGCCAGACCGACGCCAAATCCGCCGGCGGCAAGAAGCGGGCGGACAGGGAAACTGGGTTCCTTGGGCAGGGCGCCAAGGACCGCAATTTTCATCTGCTCGCCTTCCTGAGCGGTCTCCATGCCAAGTCCTAGTCCGGCGGAGCTTTTCTTGGCCAGCAAATCTTTGTAGAAGGCTTGGGCAGTATCGTTGTCGCGGGTGAGCACCTTGTATTGCTCCTCGATGCCCGGGCTCATGCTAGTGCGGGCCTGGTAGACGGTGATCGCGTTTTGCAGCCTCTTCTGATCAAGCGTGGCTTGTTCGATCACGGTTTGGTACTGGTGAACCTGCAGGCGAAGTTGGCGAATTTCAATCGGTTCAGAGCTGGCGCTGCTGTTGACGCTGGCGTCGCTCGCGGTGGGGTTCGCGGCTGCGACATTGATCTCTTTCAGCTTCTTTTCGACTTCGGCGATATCCGCCTTGGTCTTGCTTACGTCGGGATAATCGTCGGTATAGCGTGCCTGCAGTTGCATCAATTGCGCCTGCAGTTGGGTCAATTCTTGTTGCAGGGTCTGCGGATTGGTGCTGGAAAGCGAGCTCTTCCAGGCGGCAATTTGCTGCGCCAGCATGCTTTCGGCATAGGTCTTATCCTGCTGGGCGCGGCTCAGGGTCTGAGTCGTAGCGTCGAGTTGCGAGTTCAGCGACAGCAGCATGTGCATGTTGTTGTCGACGTCAGAGGGCAACTCACCCATGTGCTTTTGTTTGAAGTCGGCTAGATCTTTGTCATGCCGGTCGACGTCGGCCTTCGCGTCGTCGAGCTGGCGGCTGAGAAATTCAGTGGTGCTCGTGGCCACCTCGGAACGGGAGCGCAGGTTCTCGTCCACAATCAGCGAGGTCAAGGCGTTGCAGATTTCCTGGGCGCGGGCTGCGTTGCTGTCGACGTAAATGACATTGAAGCCAGGCACCGGTTCAGCAGTGGGTTTCCTAACCTTGGCGGCGGGAGAGTTTGCCACGGCCTCGGCCATTGAGGTGATGACCGGCTCGACCTTCATATTCTGCTGGACATCATTGACGACCTTCCCTACCTCGTCGGGCTTGACCGATTTGAGGCTGGCAATCACGGGACGCAGGCGGCTGGGGTTCAAGATCTCCTGGCTCAGGGTTTGAACCCTCTGGGCAAAATCGGAAGTGATGACCGGCGCGACGTAGGCGTCGGGCACCTTCTGACTCTCCACCAGAACCGTGGACGTCGAGCTATATCTCGGCGGCAGGGCATAGGAAGCCATGAAGCCTGACAGAGGGGCAATCAGGGCAGGGACCAAAATGACTTTCAGGCGCCGCCGTAGCATTGCCACATAATCGTCCATCGTCAGTTCACGATTTTCACTCATACGATTCACCAATCCGGCCGCTCGCGGCGGCCCAGAAATTATTCAATACGGGTCGGCCTCGGGTGCCATTGCAACCCAATACCACCGACTTGTCGCTGACCAATCCGGCCGGTCGAGCCACCCTGCGTAACCGGAACACTGAACTCACTCTCGCCGAAGCGATACACAGCAAAAAACTCGAAAAAACGTCCCAGATGTTTGTGGAGAACGGCACCCGCAGAACCATTGTTGTTGCTCGATATTGGTACGCCAAGACCCGGCGCAACCTGGAGCGGCGTGTCATGGGTATAGCCCAGATCGCCAAACAACTCCCAGGTGCGTCCCAGGGGACGCGAAAATCCGGCCCACACCCCCTGGACCTGGTTACCGGCGTAGAAACCTGATCCTGACGAGATAAACCTTTCGTAAGAGACAAACACCGACGCACGGGCAAATCTATAGCGCAGCACAGCTTTCACGCTCGGCGACCAATGCGAATAGTTGCCCCCCTGTTCGAGGTCGACGTACTCCGGACCGCCTCCGACCAGGAGGCTCAACCGGCCAGTAATAGTGTGGCTGTAGCGCACATTGAGAACATGCACATAAATTTCGCCACCGGTAAATTGCGGAAATTGATAAAGCTGAAAAGCGTAGATTAAGCCGATCTGATCGTGGCGGTTGATGAGATGGCTGTACCCGCCCTCAACGGTGACCTCATCGCTGTCGATCAGGCATAGATTTCCCAGAATCGCACAACTCGCATTGTCGAAAAAATGAGCGTCGCTGAATCCGCCCGCCACGGTGATTGCGGAGCGCGGGGTGATGGCTTGAACCGCATCTATAATCGCCGTGTTCGCAAGCCGGGGGACGGTTCCGACCGATCCTAGATCACTGTTGGGGCTGTTCAAGCCGGGCACACTACCACCCGGCATACCGAAGCCGAAGCCGTTGTTGGCAAGACCGAACCCTGGGAGACCCCCAAAGCCGAAGGTGAACGAACCCTCGGGCAGATAACTGAAGGTGTCGCGCAGCGCCACTTGGCCGGTTCGCCAGCGCGTCACAGCCAACAGGCCGAGCGCTTGCAACTGATCCGCGTGATAAGGGTTGTCGTAGAACGCTCCGCCGCCAATGTACTCGAGAAAGAGGTCGCTCTTAGTCCAAAATTGCTGCAGATCGAGCGCCCCGATAACGTGGGTCACCGGTGCTAAAGTGGTGTTATTGCCGAGTGCGTTGTTCGCGTTCGAGTCCGCCGTTTCGCTCACTTGCAAGGCGGGCGAGATGAAGCTGCGAGTGGCCCGATGCAGATCGAGGCTGGGCTCGTCCAACCCAGTCACGGGCGGGTTCTCCGGGCTCAGGATCGGCGCGTTCTGGCCGAAGGCGGGCGCCGGAGCCGTATCTGTCGACGGCGTCGTGGTTGGCGACTGCGTCGCATCTGGCTGAGACTGTGAACTATTCTGCGCGACCGCGGCGATACTCATGCCGAAAGCCAGGAGCGCCAACCGGATTGTTCGTATTTTCCACATGCTCTTCATCCGTAGATCCCCCGCAGATCCCCTAGAGGGACGCCGATCCTCTTACGGGACGACAATCGTATCCCCCGGCTGCAATACGTAATTCTGTTCGACATTGCCTTTGACCAGCTTGCGATAGTTCACCGGCAGCTTCACTTGCTTGCCGTTCTCGTTACGCAGGACGTAAATACGCTTAGTGTTGGCAAACTGGTTCAATCCGGCGCTGGATAATGCTTGCATAACAGTCATGTTGGGTAACATCGACACGGCTCCGGTATGCAACACTTCGCCTACCAGATAAATCCGCTTGCTGTTGATCGCAGTCACCACCACGGTGACACGCGGATCGGCGACGTATTTTCTCAGCTTCTCCGTCACCGAGTCGGCCAACTGCTGGGGCGTCAGTCCTGAGGCCTGCACATCGTTGAGCAAGGGAAGAGAGATTTTGCCATCGGGACGCACCGGCAAAGTGGCCGTCAGGTCGGCTTCTTTCCACACCGCGATGTGGAGCACATCGTCGGGGCCGATGACATACTCCGGCCCGGCTGGGCTGCTGGAAGCGGCATTCGTTGTTGTCTTCTCCGGCGCGGTCTTGTCCGAAGCCGCCTTGTCGGGAGCGGGACTGGCCAGGGCGGAACTAGAGGCGGGCTGGGCTGGCACATCCTGGGCCCACGCCAGGCTGCTCACCAGGATGAGTGCCGCAACCGCCGCTTTCCATATTGATCTCATATCTTCTGTTCCTCTTACACCCAGGTTTCAAAATTTCAAAGTTTCAAGGTCGCAATCGCTTCGATTTCGCCTTACAACTTTGAAACCTTGAAACTCTGCAACCTTGAAACCTTGCTCCTTCTCACGCCCTGTATTCCTCACATCCAATTTGCTTCAGCTTGTAGAGAAGAGCTTTGTAACTGATCTGCAACTCCTGCGCGGCCCGTCGCCGGTTCCAGCGCGTGCGAGTCAAAACCTGAAGAATAATTTCCCTCTCGGCTTCGCGGGAGGCGGCGCGCGCCGCGTCTTTCAATGAAATCTTCTCCCCGTTACCACCGCGATCGACCCGCCGCAAAAGAGAGCGCAATCCTCCCATAGCGAGGGTCTCGTTGCCCAGCGCGACTATGGCTCGAGCAGCGTCTTTCAGTTCGCGAATGTTTCCCGGCCAATTGTATTCCAGGAAGAAGTTCTGGGTCTCGGAGCTGAGCATCGGCACGGGCCGGCAAAAATCTTGGGCAGCGGCAGAGAGAAACCAGTCACGCAGAACGGGGATATCTTCTTTCCGCTGTCGTAAAGGAGGCATCCGCAGGCAGACTCCGCTGATTCCATAATAAAGATCTTCGCGGAACTTGCCGGCCTTGACCTCGGGCTCCAGTTCGCGTGAGGTTCCGCAGATGAAGCGAGGCACACGGCATTGCGCGTCATCATCGCCATTCAAAGCGATCTGGCGAATCAGTTCCTTCTGCGCCGCCGCCGTGAGGTCTCCCACGTCCTGGAGATAGACGCTTCCACCTTGACCGTCGCCAGCCGCCAGAACTTGTTCGTTGGCTTCACCACTCTGATAGACCTGAAACGGCTCCCCAGAGCGCCGGGAAAGAGTATGAATGCGCGCCGCCGCCGCCGCCTTGCCGGAACCGTGCTCCGCTACCACCAGCACGGGAACGTCATTCTGCGACAATTCGCGGATCACAGCTTCGACCGTGCGCATGCCCGCGCTCACGCTCTCCAGCCACATCCGACCGCTGCCATTCTTTGGCAGTGATGTTCCAGCGGTTGCCGGGATTTCGGTGTTGTCCAGGTCCATTTTATTTCTATTCCGCTTCACTGTTTCGCGGCCAAGACAAGCGGGGGGAAACGTCTTGGACAAAAGGGTTATATACCACAGAGCACACTCGCTGCCAATCCGGTCAAAAATGTCGCGACCGTTTTGAGCTCTATATACCCTATGTTTCAACGACTTGCGATTGATAACCTCGATGAAGACATGGACACAATGTTGCATACAAGGTACCACATTGCGGACAAATGGGAAAATAATTGCCCACCTCTTTGGTAATGAGTAGGGCATTACTTTCCACTTTCACTTCAGAATTTAGGTCCCTCCTCTCTCCAAAAAACTCGGGAAATTGGCGTCTGATCATTTAGCGTCCAATCAAGGTACGAAAGCTGGGAAACGGATCCGAAGTACTGGCCCGAGGTGCTGACCAAGTGCTGGTTTCACTTGGCGCGAAGGCTAACTTTCGCATATTCTCAATGGTAAGCGCGCGCCATATGAGTGACTCAGCAGAGGTAGCTCCGATCCTCCCGCGGGAGGATCGCTTGTTTTCCAGCTTGCCCCGTTGGCAGGGTGTGGCGCTGCTGTTGCTGATTGCCTGGCTTTACGCCTCGATTCTCACCCGCCTTTTCCTGCAGTGGGTCGGACCGAACCGCGATCCGAACTTTGAGCACGGCATATTCGTTCCCATCTTTGCTTTGTTTGTTCTTTGGCAGGACCGCAAGCGCTGGCAAGCCATTGCATCCGCCCCGTCTTGGACTGGTCTTCCGCTGGTGCTACTGAGTCTGGTCATGCTGGCTCTTGGAGTCTTGGGCGCTGAACTGTTTTTCTCGAGGATCTCGCTACTGGTTCTGCTGGCGGGTCTGATCATTCTGTTTGAGGGATGGACGTTCTTTCGCGCCGTCCTATTCCCTTGGGCTTTTCTAATTCTCATGATCCCGATCCCGTCCCTGATCATCAACCAGGTCACCTTTCCGCTTCAACTGCTGGCCTCGAAGCTGGCCTCGGTACTGCTCGAACTCGTCGGAGTCCCCGTGTTGCGCGAGGGGAATATGATCACGCTTGCGGCCATGCAACTGGACGTCGCGGAAGCCTGCAGTGGAATCCGGTCGCTTCTAACCCTGGTCACGCTGGCCATCATCTACGGCTACCTGATGGAGAGTCGGATCTGGGTGCGGGTTGTTCTGGCGGTCGCGGCGGTGCCGATCGCAGTAGCGGCCAACAGTTTTCGCATTTTTGGCACCGGGTTGCTGGTGCAGTACTGGGATCCTGATAAAGCAGAAGGGTTTTTCCACACCTTCGAGGGATGGCTGATCTTCGTCGTAGCATTGATCATGCTGCTCGCTGTGCATCGCCTGATCTCGATTATCTGGAAAGGCAGTGCAAAGGGGAAGCCCGCGTGAAGGTCGATTCGCTTCGCTTCGGAATTGTAGCGACGCTCATGCTGGGAACGGCCCTCGTTCTCCAGGCCCATTCGCGCGGCGAGTTCTTTCCACCACGGACGTCTCTGAGCTCCCTGCCCAATCAGATTGATGGTTGGACGGGAACCGACTTCCCTCTCAGCCAGGAGGAACGCGACATCCTCGGGCCCGGCGATTTCCTGGTGCGCGATTACGAAAACGCCAGCCAGCCCCAACCTTGGGTCAATCTCTACATGGCATATTTTCCGACGCAGCGGACGGGCGATACGATCCATTCCCCCAACCACTGCCTGCCGGGCGCGGGATGGATTCCGACTTCACGGGAGGTGGTGCGGATTGCGGGTCCCGACGGCTCCTCTTTCCCCGCCAACCGATACGTGATTTCAAAATCGTCGGACCGGCAACTGGTGTTGTACTGGTTTCAGGCGCACGGCCGCGAGGTGGCCAGCGAGTATTGGGCCAAGTACTATCTGATATCCGATTCGGTTCGCATGAATCGCAGCGACGGAGCCCTGGTACGCCTGATGACCCCGATCCTCGATGGCGAGTCTCCCGATGCCGCCCAGGCGCGCATGATGAAGCTAGGGTCACAGTTCCTTCCCCTGCTCGACAATTACATTCCGCGCTAGTTAGGGGTGGATGCGAATCTCCTCTGATTTGCGTTTTCGCATCTCCGCGAACGCCTGCGGCAGGAAGCGAACCACGTCCGTTGCCACAAGCGAATTCTCGCCCAGCGATGCGCTGGCCAAGTCCCCGGCCAATCCATGAAGATAGACGGCGAGAGCGGTGGCTTCGAGCGCGTGCTGCGGATGTTGCGCGTCCGGCAGATGTTGCGCGATCAGGCCGGCGACCATTCCCGTCAGAACATCTCCTGTGCCTCCAGTGGCCATCCCCGGATTGCCGGTCGGATTCACCCAGACTGTGCCATCGGGCGCTGCGATCAGCGTGCGATGCCCCTTGAGTACGACGATCAACTCATGTTCGCGGGCAAAATCTCGCGCGACCTCCAGGCGGTTCGCCTGAATTTCCGGAATGCTCAAGCCGGTCAATCGCGACATCTCTCCCGGATGCGGAGTGATGACTACCGTTCGCCCGTGACCGTTCAGCTTGTCGGCCGTTCCTTCGAAGGCGTTCAGCGCGTCTGCATCCACCACTATATTGACAACTGATTTGACAACTGATCTGACAACTGACGACTGGTCGCCGCGGGTTACGATTGCGCGCACAAATTCGGCGGTCTCGGAATTACGTGAAATACCCGGTCCAATGGCGAGCGTCTTGCCTTCGAGCAATGCATCGAGCCCCGATCGGAGGGCTCGCAATGAGATCGTGCCACCTTTAGTTTCCGCCAGCGGTTCGGTCATCAGTTCGGGATGAAAACCCGCTACCGTTGCGAGCGTGGATTTTGGCGTGGCGACCGTCGAAAGCCCCGCGCCCGATCGCAGCGCGGCAAATCCAGCCATCGCCGCCGCGCCCGCTTTGCCGAGCGATCCCCCAATCACCAGCACGTGTCCGTAGCTGCCCTTGTTCGCCTCACGCGCTCGGGGCGCAAGCAGTGGAGCGAAATCGAGAGCAGTACTGAGATGAAGTCCTAGTTGCGAGACGATGGCTTCCGGAGGTGAACCAATCGGCGCAATCACCGTGGGCCCGTTGGTTAACGCCGCGAAAACGTGCGCCGGACGCGGCGCAGTGAAGGTGACGACGGCATCCGCACGGACTTCGTCATGCACTTCGTTGCCGACACCGGTAGCGGAGCCAGTCGCGCTTGCCGGACGCATGGCGTCGGCATCGGCGCCCGAGGGAATGTCGACGGCAACAATCGGAGCCGAAGCCCGATTCATCTTGCCGATCGCCGCTGCATAGAGCGGGCTGACCGGCGGACGAAAACCGGTACCGAGAATTGCGTCCACAATCACATCCGCAGCGAAGATCTCCGCCGCATCGGACGAATGGAGCGCACTCGCCTCGCGCACGACTAGCGGCGCAATCTTAAGCGGCTGCAGTTTCCGCAGCATATGCTGATACATGATGGCTGCGTCTCCGCGAAGCTCTTCGGGATCCGACAACAGCAGAACGCGCACTGCGCGGCCCGCTTCAACCAGCTTGCGGGCCACGACGAATCCATCGCCACCATTGTTGCCCCTGCCGCAGCAAACGCCGACGCGTTCCGCTTGCGGGTAGTCGGAGAGCACGAAGCGGGCGACGGCCGCGCCGGCATTCTCCATCAAGGTGATGGAAGGCACCCCGAAGCGCTCCGAGGTGGCGCGATCAATCTGGCGCATTTCTGCCGCGCTCACGATCTTCATAGATTATGTCTCGCGCGCCGCTCCTGATTTCTTGTCGAAAATCCGAGTATAGACCCGTGCGGCGTTCCGACGAAGCGACGTCCGCTCATGACCTCGGCTTGTGGCGCGCCTTCCCCTATTGTTACGATGCATCACCATGCCAACTCTGATTCCACATCCCACCCGCATCGAATCCGCCGGAAACAAGCCGAAGATCATTGAAGAATACGTGGGCCGAGTCACTACATCGACCGCCGGCGTTAGCGTTGCCCGCATGCGCAGCCCGGAAGGCTGGGAGGAACCAGGCCAGACTCCGGAATTTGACGAATACACCGTGGTTTTGCGGGGCATGCTGCGGGTGCAACATAGATCCGGAGAACTCGACGTGGCGGCCGGGCAGGCCGTCATCGCGCACCGCGGCGAATGGGTCCGCTACTCGACTCCATGCCCGGGCGGGGCCGAGTACATTGCTGTTTGCCTGCCCGCGTTTTCGCCTGAGACGGTGCATCGCGACCGCTAGGGCGCAGTGGTTCAAGATCGTGGACATCTTGGTCTTCACACAAGATGGTCTTCACACAACCGGTCGTAAACTTCGCCTGTACGGCGTACCTTTCTGCTGAAGCCCAAACCCGACCCACCGCATCCAACTTGGAAATGGAGGCTAATATGTACGTCGTTCTTGGAGCAAGCGGCAACACTGGACACGTAGTGGCGAAGAATCTTCTTGCCCGCGGGCAGAAAGTTCGTGTCGTCGGCAGAAATGCGGCTCATTTGCAACCTCTCTCAGCGGAAGGCGCAGAGATATTCATCGGCGATGTCACCGACGCATCAGCCCTGACCAAAGCTTTCCACAAAGCCGATGCAGCTTACGTCATGATTCCACCCAACCCTACCAGCGACGACTTCCGCGCTTATCAGGACCGCGTCAGCGACGCGATCGCCGCGGCAGTTCAAAACGCGGGCGTCAAACATGTTGTTTCGCTCAGCAGTTTCGGAGCCGATAAACCCAGCGGAACCGGCCCCGTGGTCGGCGTCCACGAACTCGAACAGAAGCTCAACCAGATCGACGGCGCGAACGTGCTCCACCTGCGCGCCGGCTCGTTCATGGAAAATACGCTGCCACAAGTGGGAACCATTCGCATGGCTGGCAGTATGATCGGACCGGTCAGCCCGAATCTGAAGCTCCCCATGATCGCCACCCACGACATAGGAGCAGCAGCCGCCGACGCCCTTTTGCGGCTGGCGTTCCATGGCAAGCAGACGCAAGAACTGCAAGGACAGCGCGATCTCGACTACACCGAAGCCGCCGCCATTGTCGGCAAGGCCATCGGCAAACCTGACTTACGATACATTCAGGCACCCGACGGTCAGATTCGAGCCGCGATGGTTCAGATGGGAATGTCCGACAACATGGCCGGCCTGATCCTGGAGATGTCAGGCGCCCTGAACACCGGGCACATGCGCGCACTGGAACCTCGTTCCGCGGTCAACACAACGCCAACGAAGTTCGAAACCTTCGTAGCCGAGGCCTTCGTCCCGGCCTATCAACAACAAGCGGCAGCATAAGCGCCAAGGTCAGAAACAACACAGAAGGAAAGGCCGCGCTGATTTTCGAACGCGGCCTTGTCTCAAGTGGGGCAAAGGCGAAAGCTCACCGCCGGACCCGCAACGCACCATGTCGGCATCAGCCCGTAGAAAGGTCGCGGCCCGCACAGTCGAAGCGCGGCTGCCGCAAGCGAAGAGGCTATTGCAGCTTCGCATACTCCGCCTTGGCTTGCTTCAGGATGGGAACATCCGGGTCGGCCTCTTTCCAGAGCGCGAGGAAATCTTTGTAGGCGGCGAGCGCCCGGGCGCGGGCGGCATCGGCTCCCTCTGAGTTTCTCGCCTGCAAGGCATTCGCGCGAGCCACTCCCAGATGCGCTAACGCTCCCGTCCAGCAGTTCCAGACGAGGCCGCTGTGGTCGAGAATTTTCTGAAACTCGGTGGCGGCAGCGCTGCCTTGTCCGGCTGTCAAATATGCTTCTCCGCGTACATACACGTGATAGAGGCAGGAGCCATTGTTGGCGAACGGCAGGGAGCCGAGCTCAATGGTTGAAGCAGCCTGCAGAGCGGCGAGGGCGGGAGCCGGGCTTTTTCTGTCCAGCGCCAGTTGCGCCTGAATCGCAGGCAGCCAAAGCGACTGCATCTGCGTGTCCAAAGGGAAGCGTTTCTTTAAGCTTTCGACCAAGGATTCAGCTCTTCCAATATCACCTGCCATGGCGAACGCAAATGCGGCTTCGCTTTCGGCGCCTTGACTGGAGGGAGCGAGTTTCAAAGCCTCTACCGCTAACTTCCGGGCTTCCGCCGGGTTTCCGAATGCCGCTTCCCGCTGCGCGGCAATCGCCTGCGATATTGCCCCATTTTCCTTGGCATCCGCTCTGACGGCAGAGTCAACCGCCAGTTTGGTCAGTTCGCGCGCCTTACGGAGATGACCAGCGTAGGCCTCGGTGTCGGACGCAAACGCAAGTCCGATGTTGTCATATCCGGGCTTACTTGCAAACCATTGTTGCTGCTCCGCCATCGCAGCAGAGTCCATCGCAAGAAAGGCAAGACCATAGAGGGCATAGTGAAGGACCGGTTCATCCAATTTGCGAGCCTGCGCCTCGTGAATGATCTGCCGCGTCTCGTCAAAGTGTTGCAAGGCAATCGCGTCGTTCGCGAGATTGCTGTAACTACCTGCGTTATCCGGCTTCAGGCGCAGCGCGCGCGACTGATACTCCGCGGCTTTTTCATACTGACCCTGCGCCGCGTAAACCAAGCTCAAATTGCCGTAGGCTGCGCTTGCTCGCGGGTAGCTTTCAATCTCTTCCTGATATGTCTGGGCCGCTTTATCCAGTTCCCCGGTCACATTCGAATAGTAGTCGGCGGCGATGGTCAGCCTTTCTCGTTCGCTGGTATGCTCCCGCAACTGAAATGCCCTGGTGTAATATTCGCTGGCTCGCCCTAACTGGGAGAGGCCGTTGTAGTCGTTGCCCACGGAATCGTAGCCCATGGCAAAATTCGGATCGAGTTGGATGGCGCGTTGATCGTAAGGCAGGGCTGCGAGGACTCCTTTTTCCTCCAATGCCTTTCTGCCCAGGGTGAACGCTCGCAGAGCTTCGAGCGAAGACGTGGTTGCCTGGTCGAGCGGTACATCAAACTTCTGCACCGTCGCCAGCGATTCGCCCAGTTCGCCGCGCAACTTCGATGCCGCTTTGCCCAGCACGTCCAGCACCTTTTCTTTGGACGCCGCTGTCGCCTGCTCCTCGGCCAGCGTGTCTCCGTTCTGGCAATTCACCGCCTTCAACCCCAGCACATATTCGCTACCCAGACTGCCAATCGATCCGGCGATATAAGCTTTGCTGCTCGCCCGCTGGCAAAGCTCGCGGGCCACTTCGGGTGTGAGTTTCGTGCTGGCCGGGCGGGTCATCCGTTGCAAGGTACTCGCAACTTTGCTGTCGGAGAGCACGTTCAGAAAAGGTGATTGTCGCAGGGAGACACTGAGCCCCGTCTTCAACGTGTCGTCAAACACCCCATCGCCGGTGCTGTTGGCAAAATCTGCGAGAACCATAGTGTCCTCCTCGGTCAGGCTTTTGGCCTGCTGCCGAGATCGTCTATTCGTTTCCCAGGTACCTACGGCAGCCACTAAGGCAAGCACAGTAACAACCGCTGCGACCGACTCTTTATGTCGGCGCAGAACTTTGCCAGCACGGTATGTCGCAGTGGATCTACGGGCGGTGACTGGCAACCCTGCCAGATGGCGCTCGATGTCCTGAGAAAACTCCTGCACCGACGCGTAACGGCGTACCGGTTCCTTGCGCAGCGCCTTCATTATTATTGTGTCGAGATCGCCGCGCAGCCGCCGCTGCAATTCAGCCGGCTGCAAGCCGCGCTGCTTGCTCACCGACTCCGGAGTAATTGCGGTTCGCGTATCGCCATCGTGCGACAGCTTTTCTTCTGTCCTGTTAATGACAGCGCTCGGTTTTTCGGGCTCGGTTTCCGAAACCAACCGCTCCATTTCCAAGAGAGACCGGCCAGCAGAACGATACGGCCGATGGCCGGTTAGCAATTCAAAGAGCAATACGCCCAGGGAATAGACATCGGTTGCGGTCGAAACCGCTTGACCGCGAATCTGCTCTGGGCTCGCGTATTCCGGGGTCATCGGACGCCAGTCCGTGCGAGTGACCAGTGCCGTTTGGACGCATTCCGGATTCAGCAGTTTGGCGATGCCAAAGTCCAGCAGTCTGGGCACACCGCCTTTTGCGATCAGGATATTGCCAGGCTTGAGATCGCGATGAATCACCAGCTTTTCATGCGCATACTGCACGGCGGAACAAACCTCGCGAAAAAGCCGCAGACGGTCGTCGATCGAGAGCTGGTGAAGATCGCAATACTGGTCGATGGGCAGGCCTTCCACAAATTCCATCACCAGATACGGCGAGCCATCTTCGCTGCTGCCACCGTCGAGGAGTTTCACGATGTTCGAATGGTCCAGTGCCGCGAGTGTCTGTCGCTCATTGCGGAACCGTTGCAGGATTTGTTCGGTGTCGATTCCGGGCTTGACCATCTTGATCGCAACTTGCTTGCGATAGCTCTGGTCGTCGCGCTCGCCCAGATAAACCACCGCCATGCCGCCATGCCCAATCTCGCGGAGGATGCGGTACGCCCCTACCCGTCTTCCCCCTATCGCGTGCGACTGCACGGACGCGAGATCAGCGGCGGGACAATCCTCCAGAAAGGCGGAGGCGCCATCGAAGCTCGACAGCAGCGATTCGATTTCGCTGCGCAGCGAATCATCGCCAGCGCAGGCCTGCCGCAGGAAATCACCTCTCTCCTCGGGGTCTCGTTCCAGGGCCAATGCGAACAATTCTTTTACCTGGTCCCATTTTTCAGGCATCTTTCTTGTCGCCTCGGCGCAGCTCGCGCGCCAGCCATGCCTTGCACAGGTTCCAATTGCGCTTCACCGTCGTGCGCGAAACCCCCAGGACTCCGGCAGCCTCCTCCAGACTTAAGCCGCCGAAAAAACGCAACTCCACGAGTTGGGCTTGCTGCGGATCGAATTCGGCCAGCCGGGTTAGAGCTTCATCCAATGCAATGACGTCGGCCGCCTTGCCCTTGGCAACGACTTCCGCTTCTTCAAGAAAAACTTTCTCGAAGTCGCTGCCGCGCTTCTTGGCATCATGGCCACGGCTGTAGTCGACGAGGATGCGGCGCATCAATTGGGCAGCGACGCCCATGAATTGTTCCCGGTTTTTCCAATGAACCTCTTTCTGATCGGCTAATCGAAGATAGGCCTCATGCACCAGAGCGGTGGTTTGTAGGGTGTGATCACTGCGCTCCCGCCGCAAATAACTGGACGCCAAACCATGCAGCTCCGAGTAGAGCAGCACCACCAACTCGGCTACTGCCTTGTCATTGCCGACATTGAGTTCACCCAGGAGGGTGGCTACATCGATTGGCGCATCCATAAGAGTCTCGAAGGCGATCCGCGGAACCAGTGGGATATAAATCGAGGCCGCACGTCGCGATCACATGAAGTCAGGAAACATGGGAAAGATATAGATATAAAGGAGGGGGAATCCGACTTGAGCTCGCGAACATTCCCAACTCACCCCAAAGATCGCGCTCTCCAAGTGCGAGAGTATATCTCAAGTCGAATGTGAAACCAACGGGGTTTACTCCTTTGTTTTCGCGAACTTCGAGCCTGGTAGCCCCAAAAAACAGAGCCGCCGCCGGCCGTTGCCAAAGAAATGTGGACCTTTTTCCGCCGCGTCTTCGCGTTACCAGATAGAGGCCGAGTTTGGATTGTGGGGACCGAAGGGAGCAAATGAGGTTCTTAAAGCCCTTATAACCCGCGTGAAAAACAGCCCACTTCAACTACGAAAAAGGAGAATTATATGAAACGGACTCTCGCGATCGTGGCTCTACTTCTGTGCTCTACTCTTGGTTTGCTGGCAGAGGACGGTGTCGTAAGCTCCAGCAACAACCCCATGCAAGTCGCTCTCCTGCACTGGTATCAGGCCAACCAGACGCAGATCGCATTCCAGGCTGGAGGCTACCCCATTGCGGCGGCTTTTGATGGACAAAACATCTGGGTTGCCAATGCCGGCAGCAACAGCAACAACATCATGAAATTCCGCTCCAGCGATGGCTTGCTTCTCGGCACTTATCCCGCTGGCTCAGTGCCCTCCGGCATAGCCTTTGACGGGTCCAACATCTGGGTGACGAACCAGGGCGGCATGTCGGTATACAAATTTCAGGCAAGTACGGGCACCCTCCTCAATACCATTGAAGTGGGATACCCCACTTACGGCATAGCCTTTGACGGCACCAACATCTGGGTGTCGGGCTCCACCTTGGGGTTCGTGGCCGGAATAGCGCCGAAGACTAACACGGTGTTCTGCAACACCGCCGTCGGATCCGACCCTATTGGCATTGCGTTTGATGGGACCGACATTTGGGTAGCGAACGCGGGTAGCAACAACGTCACGAAACTAAACCAGTCGGGTACGGTCCTCGGCACCTACGCCGTCGGAAGCACCCCTGAATATCTGGCCTTCGATGGGAAGGATATGTGGGTGACAAATACCGGCAGCAATAACGTGACGAAGTTGAGCCTGACCGGGGCGGTTCTGGGCACCTATGCCACGCAGACCGCACCCCAAGGCATCGCCTTCGACGGTGCCAACATGTGGGTGGCGAATCACACTTCGGACACCGTGACCAAGTTGCAGGTTAGTAACGGCGCGAATCTCGGCACGTTTAACGTGGGAATTAACCCCTGGGGCGTGGTTTTTGACGGAGCCAACATCTGGGTGGTGGAGCAGTATTACGGCTACGCGAACGGATTTCTCCAGAGACTGTAGTTCTTACCGTCAGTCTTGCGAAAAGGCGCCAGAAGCTAATTCTGGCGCCTTTTTCGTTTCCCTGTCATCTACGTGGAATGTCTAACCGAGATCATTAGAGAAACGCGTGCCTTTCGGGTCGCTTCATCTTACGAACGCGGCACCGGCCCGTCAACGAATCACGGGGGCAGTGTATGGGCTCGGCACCAAAGTGCATTCCCCGCAGAAATTAATGTTGTGACGGGAAGCCAACCTCGGTACAGTAGTTGAATGTTCGCGCCTCATCCCAACCTCAGCGACGACGTGAATGGAAACATCGTCCAGTCCGAAATCGAGGGAGGCGTATTCCTGGAAGGCTTGCCGCCTGACACCGTGCTGCAGATTCGAACCCAGCATCATTTCTACACGGCACTATTTCTCGGCGAGGGTGCGGCGCTAATCTCAGGGCATCCGGAGTATTGTCCGGAACCAGTGCAGGTGACTATCGCAGGCTCGACCTGGGGCGGTTCCATGCTGAAGATGCGCTTCATCGGTCGCGGTATGCACCTCGAGTTTCATCACCCGGCATACAGCACACCGATTATCACGTCTGCGATCCAGGAGATCCGCGAGCGCATTGCGTCCGCCCGGGATCGCCGCGCTGGGGTAGCGCAAAGCCGCGGCCCTGGCGTCCCATCCACCTGAAGCTACCCGCTGTGCGTTGTTGCTCCGCAGCCGCGACCTGCCGAATCAGCGATAGCCAAGCTTGCAATATCCAGCCGGGACTGTGCGATTTACAATCGTGATGGATTTTGGAGGAGTCTCGCTCTCGTCAGGCGCGCCATGAAACTTTCCGTCGTAATGCCGGTTTATAACGAACGCGCCACCCTCCGCGAAGTAGTCCTTAAGGTTCTCGCCGTTCCCATGGAGATCGAGTTGATCTGCGTCGACGACGGCTCGCGCGATGGCTCGCGAGAAATTCTGGCTGGCCTGCAATCCGAGTATCCGCCAATCCGCGTGGTGCTTCAGCCGCATAACATGGGCAAAGGAGCAGCCCTCCGCCGCGGCATTCAAGAAGCCACGGGCGATTATGTCATTATTCAGGACGCCGATCTCGAATACGATCCCGCCGAGTATCCGTTGATGATCGCGCCTCTGATCCAGGGCAAGGCTGACGTAGTTTTTGGCTCGCGCTTTCTCGGCGGCGCGCCCCATCGCGTCTTGTACTTCTGGCATTCGGTCGGCAACCGGGCTCTCACCCTGCTCTCCAACTGCCTCACCAACATCAATCTTTCCGACATGGAAACCTGCTACAAGGTCTTCCGGCGCGAAGTGATTCAGTCCATCGCGATTGAGGAGAATCGTTTTGGATTCGAGCCCGAGATCACGGTGAAAGTGGCGCGCCGCAACTTACGCATTTATGAGGTGGGAATCAGTTACTGGGGCCGTACTTACGAAGAAGGTAAAAAGATCGGATGGAAAGATGGCGTCCGTGCCTTGTATTGCCTGTTTAAGTACTCCTTCAAAGAACCCAGAAAAACGACGAAGCCGGTTGCGCCCGAGGTCCCGGCTCCATTGAGACATTGAATCATGAGGCATTCTGGCATTGGTGAATGATGCAATGACCCCAATGTCTCAACTCTTCAGTCTTATTTGCTTTTTTCTTTGAGCCGGCCTTGGTAAGGATTCGGACCTTGGCTGATCATTCCTCTACCTCTGCCCGTAGTCTTGCCATTGAAGTTGATCGGCGGAGTGCGGCTTTCCTTTGTTTTTACCGGCTTCAGCGCGGGTGCCGGTTTCTTTGCTGCAGACGACGGGGATGCCCTCTCCGCAGATTGCAGAGCCTTGGCATTTGCAGACGCGGCCGATGACGCAGCAGTCCCTGTGGTGGCGATCGGCGCGCTTTTCTTTGTCCTTTCCGTTCCCTGTGAAGGCTTAACCTTAAACATGCCCTGTTGAGCCAAGCCGCTCACGCTAATTCCCAGCAGTACGACACCAACCGACAGCGAAAATCTCATTTTCTTGATCCTTCTTTTGATCCTTTGCTCCGGTAATCTCATGCTCCCGAACGTAAGGCGGCCACCTACATTGGATGCACGCTCCCTGCCATCCAACGCTCACATCTCTACTATGTTAAACCCCCAGCCCCCAAAAAGCACTCGCAAGAACAGAAACAAACGGAAAGAGTTAGAGACGACAATGAATTGGCCCGCAAACCCGCGATGAGGACGAGAATCAAGAAGTGTGCAACATATTGCACATTGCACGCGTTCTTTACGGAGCGTCGAGCGTCGTTCCCGGCCCGCCGAGTCGTTGGAGTCATTGACTCAATACTTCAATGATTCAATGATTTAGTGACCCCGGCGCGCTTCTTCGCAGGCCTGTTCCGGGTCGCGTCCAGTGACTTGCTTGTACCAGGCGGGGTGGAAAGTCCAAGCCCAGGCTTCGCTGACCGCGCCGCGAATCATCGCCTGGAAGGTGCCGGGCTCGCCGATCGTGCTCAGATAAATGTGGATGAAGATTCCGCCCAGCATAATGACAGCGGAGATATCATGTAGCACGTAGCTAATAGCAACGGCCATTCTTCCGAAGGTGCTTGCCCCCGCCCACAAGATGATGCCGGTGATCACGAATACGATGCTGCCGACGACAATCTCCCAGAACTGAAGTTTTTGTCCGGCGTTGAAGAAGCCGGTGTCGGGAGGATCCATTTTCTCTTCGCCGCTGACGATCTT
>Ga0187885_10001430_pt1 | contig 26351 bp, 24 predicted proteins | sample June2016WEW_20_1_3_FD_132970 | JGI IMG/M metagenome (GOLD analysis project Ga0187885, IMG submission 132970) | Peatland microbial communities from SPRUCE experiment site at the Marcell Experimental Forest, Minnesota, USA - June2016WEW_20_100 | ecosystem: Environmental > Terrestrial > Soil >... | reverse complement strand
TTTTGGAGCATTTCGGGTTGCGCGATCTCGACGATATACCGAAAGCCGCTGAGCTGCGCTTGCAGGCTGCGGCATTGCGGACTGCGGAAGTTAAGGCTGAGCATAAGGTGGAAGTACCCGTCAGCGAACCGGTCGCGTCGACGGCAATGCCACAACCGGCAGCGGCGGGAGGAGACACGAATGAAAACAAATCTGCAAACCCTGCGCAGCAGAATTGACGCGATTGACCGTCAACTGGTCAACTTGCTGAACAAGCGGACGCGGCTGGTGCTTGGGATCGGCAAGATCAAACAAGCGTCGGGCGAAGAGATTTATGCGCCCGAACGCGAGGAAGTGGTATTGCAGCGCATTGCCAAGAAGAACCAAGGACCGCTCACTGAGGAATCGTTGCGTGCCATTTATCGTGAGATTATGTCGAGTGCGCTGTCGCTTGAGAAACCGCTGATTATCGCCTACCTAGGCCCGCAAGCGACTTACTCACACATGGCGGCTGTAAAGAAATTCGGAGCTAGCCTGCAGTATGAGCCGTTGCCAAACATCACCGATGTGTTCACAGAGGTCGCGAAAGGCAGGGCCGATTACGGCGTCGCGCCCATTGAAAATTCCACCGAAGGCGCGGTCACTCATACGTACGACATGTTCGCAGATAGCGACTTGAAAGTCTGCGCGCAGATCATGTTACCAATCCGTCACAACCTGATGGCCGCCTGCTCACGCGAACAAATTAAGAAGATTTACACGATTGCGCAGGTGTTCGCGCAATGCCGGCAATGGCTGCAGCTCAATATGCCGCACGCGGAACTGATCGAAGTATCCAGCTCCACTCGTGCCGCGGAGATCGCAAAGAGCGAACCGAACGCAGCCGCGCTTGCCAGTTCTCTTGCCGCGGAGTTATATGGATTGACGATTCACGACGAGAACATACAGGATTCGAGCGAGAACGTGACGCGGTTTCTAGTGATCGGCAGGAAATATCCGCCGCGGACGGGCAACGACAAGACGTCGATTATGTTTGCAGTGCAGGACCGGATCGGCGCGTTGCACAACAGCATTGCATCGTTCAAGAAATACAAGATCAACATGACCAAGATCGAATCGCGTCCCAGCAAAAAGAAGGCGTGGGAATATTACTTTTTCGTGGATTTTCTTGGTCATGCCGATGACCCGCGAATCAAGAAAGCGCTGGCCGAACTGGCCAGACATACCGTGTTTGTAAAGATTCTCGGCAGCTACCCGAACGCAAATGGATGACCGTCAAGCTGTCACCCTGAGCTTGTCGAAGGGTCTCAGTTGTCAGTTCTAAAATAGCTGAGAGGGGAATCGCCGGTGCCGTCGGGACCGAAAGGGTGAGCGATGATTATCTATCAATACCGTGACGAGGGCGGCCTTTGCGTTCTCAGAACCGGCGAACTTCGCCTGTCGCTCTTAGACTCATTCAACGACCCATTTGAGTTGGCTCCAAGTGCTATCGACTTTTCAAGCATGACCAAGGAGCATTGTATCGAGTTCGTTACAGAGCGCTTTGATGAATGGTACGAACGGGACGGACAATTTCGAGGACTCGGTGACAAGGAGACATGTCGAAAAATCCTTCTTACAAATCCTTCTAGGATTGCCGATTTACTTGTAGCACGCTTGCCTGAAAACGTGGAGTGGGTACGTTCCCAGTTTGCAGCTTATGCAAAACCGCACTGGGCGATAGGTTGCTTCTCAAAAAGGAACGACTCGATTCTGATGTGGGCTCACTACGCCAAACAGCACACAGGTTTGGTTATCGGATATGATACGGATCAAGAGCCGTTTAGCCTTACCGGTAAGTACCTAGACCTCCTTGAGGTTGAGTATCGCGATTGCAAGCCAATCTACCATCATCGCCATGACGTGGACGAATTTCAGAAGGAATTCTTTGCAGCGGCGAAGAGCAAGTTTACCGATTGGCAATACGAACAAGAGGTACGGATCATCGTCCCGAGAACATCCCTCCGAGAAGGTAGGTTTATGTGCCTACGCCCCCAATCGGTGGCTTCTGTGATTTTCGGATGTCGATGCCCTCTTTCAACGAAGCAAGCAGCCATGCAGTATCTAAACCAGGACCGTCTCAAGCATGTTGCGATCTATACGGCAAATCAAAACAAGGAGGATTACAAATTAGATCTGGTGGAACTGCGCAAAGGCGCATGCGGTTGAAAGCCCAGCGATTTTGGATTCGTTAACGATGCGGCGAGGCATGGGAGCGGAGATCACTTGCGGGTGATGTACTCATGTGCGCGAGGCGTTTCTGATTTGACCCTTCTTCTCGGCTTTGACAGACTGCCACTATGAGCTTTCAGTCTCTGGCCAATAAATACGTCTGCGATATTCCGGTTTACGAACCGGGGCGACCGATTGAAGAAGTCGCGCGCGAGCTAGGACTGAAACCGCAGACCATCATCAAGCTGGCGTCCAACGAGAACGCGCTAGGGCCGTCACCCAAGGCTTTGGCTGCGATGCGTAAGGCGCTGGCGATGGCGCATTTGTATCCTGATGGCGACGGATTCTACTTGCGTCAAGCGCTGGCAAAGAAATTTGGTATCGAGATCGACAATGTCATCCTCGGCTGTGGCTCCAATGAGGTCATTGAGTTTCTGTATCACGCGTTCGTCGCGCCCGGTGACGAAGTTGTCGTGGGCGACCGGGCATTTGTCATTTACAGCATCATGGCGAAGACATTCCAGGCGCGGTGCGTGGAAGTGCCGTTCCGTGGCCACACGCACGACCTGAACGCGATGCGCGAAGCGATCACTGAGAAGACCAAATTGGTTTTTGTCGCCAACCCGAACAACCCAACTGGTACACGCGTGACGAATGCGGCACTCGATTCTTTCATCAAGGGTCTCCCACCCCATGTCGTCTGCGTACTGGATGAAGCTTACATCGAGTTTCTCGATGATCCGCCGCCATCGGTCGGATATGCGATGAAACACAACGTGGTGTTGCTACGTACTTTTTCCAAAATCGTTGGGTTGGCGGGACTCCGTATCGGCTACGGCATTGCTCAGAAGGATTGTATCGCCTTGCTGCAAAAGGTGCGTCAGCCGTTCAACGTAAATTCCGTCGCGCAGGCAGGTGCGTTGGCGGCTCTAGCCGATACGGCGCATATTCGCAAGACCAAGGCTATGACGCGGCGCGGGCTGGCTTACTTGGAGCGCGAGCTTAAACGGCTGAAACTGGAGTTCGTGCCGAGTTGCGCCAATTTTATCCTGATCAATGTCGGCGATGGAGATAGAATCTTCCGCGCATTGCAGCGACATGGCGTGATCGTTCGTCAGATGCGCGGTTATAAGATGCCCGGATGGGTGCGGGTGACAGTCGGGTTACCGGGAGAAAACGGGAAGTTTATCCGCGTGCTGCGAACGGAACTACACCGCGAATGAACACTAATGGACACGAATCATTTGCGTTGATTCGCGCCGATTCGCGGTCTAAAGGATAGGCATGATCATCATCTGCAAACGAGGGGCGACTGATGAGCAGATAGCGCACATCGAGGACGCAATCCGCTCGTGGGGTCTTAAACCGCACACCAGCCGCGGTGTTGAGCGGGCGATCATCGGCATAATCGGCCCTGAAGATAGAGCACGCGAAAAACCGCTGGAGGCGTTCCCCGGCGTCGAGTCGGTTACGCCGGTGCTGAAGCCATACAAACTTGCCAGTTACGAATTCACGCAGAAACGGACGGTTATTGACGTGCGTGGCGTAAAGATCGGTGATGCCCTCAAAGTAGTGCTCATCGCCGGGCCGTGCTCGGTTGAGAGCCGCGAACAAATCCTGCAGATTGCGCGCATCGTGAAGAAGGCAGGCGCGTCAGTGCTGCGGGGCGGAGCATTCAAGCCGCGCACATCGCCGTACACGTTTCAGGGATTGGGAAAGAAGGGACTGGAATTGCTGGCCGAAGCGCGTACCGCTACGGGGTTGCCCGTCATTACCGAGTTGATGGACACCAAAGACACCGAGGTTGTGGAGAAGTATACCGACATCATCCAGATTGGCGCCCGCAACATGCAGAACTTTTCGTTGTTGAAGGAAGTGGGCCGGTGCAAGAAACCCGTGATGCTCAAACGCGGTTTGGCAGCAACCATCAAGGACGTCTTGCTCAGCGCGGAGTACATTCTGAACGAAGGAAACATGAACGTGATGCTATGCGAGCGCGGCATCCGTACTTTCGAGACCTACACGCGCAACACGCTTGATCTCTCCGCCGTGCCTGCGCTCAAGAAAGAATCGCATCTGCCGGTCATTGTAGATCCGACCCATGGGGCAGGTCATCACGATCTGATTCCTGCTATGGCATTGGCCGCGGTCGCCAGTGGCGCGGACGGTATTATGGTAGAGGTCCACAACGATCCCGAAGCGGCGCTCTCCGACGGCGAACAATCGTTGCTCCCCGATCAGTTTGAATCGCTGGTTACCCAAATGCGCGCGGTCGCCGCGGCGATCGGTAAGAGTATCTAGCTCGCGGACGGCTTGCTGTTTGGCGTGAGAGCAGGTATGCGCGGACTGATTCGCGACCCCAGCAATATGATGAAAGAGCCTTGTAAGTCGGTGTGGTTGGGTGGCGCCCTCGTCGTCCTGGCAGCGCTTGCGGCGTACAGTAACAGCTTTTCCGTACCATTCCTCTTTGACGATGTACGGATTCTGAAGAATCCGCGCATCCAGCACGCGCCGCTGACCGAGATGGTGGCCAGCACGTCGCGACCGGTCGTGCAACTGTCGCTTGCGTTGAATTATGCAGTCGGTGGCTTCGACGTGCGTGGTTATCACGCTTTTAATCTCATCATCCACATGCTGGCAGCTTTGACATTATATGGGATCGTGCGCCGCACACTGGCGGGCGAACGCCTGCGCTCCCGGTATGGTCAAACAGCAGGCTGGTTGGCGTTTGCCGTGGCGTTGGTGTGGCTCTTACATCCTCTGCAGACGGAGAGCGTTACGTATATCATCCAGCGTGCCGAGTCGATGATGGGCTTGTTTTACCTGCTGACGCTCTACTGCGTGATTCGCGGAGCGGAGGTGACGAAGGGGCGACTGTGGTACGCTGCGGCGGTGGTTGCCTGTGCTGTGGGAATGAGGTGCAAGCCGGTGATGGCTACGGTGCCCGTGGTGATCCTGCTGTACGACCGCGCGTTCCTGACGGGATCGCTCCGCGAGGCTTTGCGGCGACGGGTGTGGCTCTACAGTAGCCTGGCTGCCACGTGGTTGTTATTACTTGTGTTGCTGCAGAACGGTGGCCAAGAGTGGAAGACAAACGCCGGTTTCGCATATCAACCTATCCAGCCCGTGGAGTACGCGCTAACCCAGCCAGGTGTGATTCTGCACTATTTGCGGTTGTCAGTGTGGCCACACCCGCTTTGTCTGGACTACGCTTGGCCGATCGCGCGGACATGGATAAGCATTGTGCCGCCGGCCACTTTGATTACGATCCTACTGTTCGCGACGGTTTGGCTTTGGAAGAGTATGCCGTCTCTTGGGTTTGTAGGCGCGTGGTTCTTTCTGACCCTCGCACCCAGCTCAAGTGTGGTCCCGATCGCTGAAGCAGCGTTTGAACACCGCATGTATCTGCCGCTGGCGGCGGTGGTGACGTTGGTGGTGATTGGGATCCATACGTTGATCGGTTGGCGAAGTATGGCTGTGTGCTTGGCGGTGGCGGTGGGGCTGGGATTCCTTACCGTACGGCGCAACGCGGATTACCGCAGTGAACTGGCCATCTGGAGTGATACAGCAGCCAAACGCCCGAGCAATCCGCGAGCGCACAACAACTTGGGAGTGGCCTTGGCCAGTCAGGGCAGGGTGTCAGAGGCGATCGCCGAGTATAGTGCGGCGTTGCGGATCAAACCCAATTATGTCGATCCGCACAACGGTTTGGGAGCTGCCCTGGCCAGTCAGGGCAAGGTGTCAGAAGCGATCGCCGAGTACGCTGCAGCAGTGCGCCTCAGGCCGGACGATGCCGACGCGCACTACAACTTCGGAATTGCCCTAGTCAGGCAGGGCAATATGTCCGAGGCGATCGAGCAGTTCGAGCAGGCGTTGCGCCTTGGGTCGGACGATGCCGACGTGCACAACAACTTGGGGGTGGTCCTAGCTCGGACAGGCAGGCTCCAAGAGGCCATCCGGCAATTCTATCTGGTCCTGCGGATCAAGCCGGACGATGCCGAGGCGCACTACAACTTGGGGAACGCTCTGCTCGACTCAGGCAAGGTACCCGAGTCGATCAAGCAATACGAACAGGTACTGCACCTTGATCCCGATTCCACCGAGGCACATTACAACTTAGGGGACGCCTTGTATCAACTGGGCAATGTGTCTGAGGCGATTGCCCAGTATCGGGAAGCCTTGCGGTTGATGCCTGATTTGGCGCCGGCTCTGAGTAAGCTGGCTTGGATTCTGGCGACCGATGGGAACGCAAACTTTCGCAGCGCTGGCGAGGCCGTTCAGTTGGCAGAACGACTTTGCGCCGTCACAGCGGGCGACCCGCAGGCGGATGCTTTGGACGTGTTGGCGGCCGCCTATGCCGAGGCAGGGCGGTTTACCGATGCGGTTCGGACAGCGCAAAAGGCCATGGACTTGGCGGCGGCCACGGGACAGCAAGAACTGGCTCGGCAAGTTCAAGAGCGGCTTAGGCTGTACCAAACCGGACGCGCATTCCACGAGAAACCACTCTCCGTCCGTCATTAGGCAGAAAAACAACAGGGCCAACCTCGCGACTGCAAGGTTGGCCCCGTATGTGATTCGGCTAAACGTGGATTACTTACTTAGTAAGACCTTCTTGGCCTTGTCGTCTTCCACGTCCGTAATGAACGGGATACCGGTCTCTTTCTCCGTCTCGCGGTTACAGGAGAACACGTCGTCGCGGCTAATTTCCTTGACGTCGAACTTGCGAGCACCGGCCAGCAACTGCTGGAGACCGGCGGCCAGCTTGTCGGCCAACGTCCAGATGGCGATTGCGCCAAACGGGATGTTCTTCATCTCGTTCTTGCCAACCTTCTTCTGTACCTCATGGTAGCCGGCGAAGATCTCCTCGGCTGACGAACCAATCTCCGCCACACTGGCAGGCAATTTCTCCCAGTTGCCGTGCGTCAGGTCCTTTCGAACGAGGCGTCCTTCTTCCACAATCTCGCGTTCCTGACCACGGAGAACACCTTCGATGTTGGAACCGACGAAACCGGGGATCATTAGCGCACGACCCATGCAGACCAGCTTTACGAACGGCGCTCCAAGCGCGAGGGCCTTGAAGATATGATCTTCGCGAGCGAGACCGCCAGCAAACGCCATGTCCACAACATGCTTACCCTTCTTTGCCAGCATGTTGGCGTATTCATACGCCTTGCCGTGGAGCAGGATGGAAGGCACGCCCCATGTTTCCATCATGTTCCATGGACTCATGCCGGTGCCGCCGCCGGATCCGTCAACGGTCAGTAAGTCGAGGTTGGCTTCGCTGGCGAATTTGATAGACATGGCCAGCGCTTCCATACCATAGGAACCCGTCTTCAGCGTGATTCGCTTGTAGCCGAGCTTGCGGAGGTAGGCGACGTGTTTCATAAACGCCGCCTGCACATCCTTCGCTGATTTCAGATCGGTATACCCAAGACGGCTGTGACGTGCGAATGCGCGGATAGCCCGACGCTCAAACGCTTCCTTGACCTGCGGCAACGTCGGATCAGGATCCACGATGTATCCGCGGTTCTTCAGAAAGAGCGCGTATTCGTAAGTCGTGACCTGGATTTCGCCGCCGATGTCCTTGGCGCCCTGCCCCCACTTAAGTTCGATAACGACCTTGTCCCCATACTTGTCGATCAGATACTCGGCGACGCCGTTGCGGGTGTCCTCGACATTCATCTGGACGAGGATGGCTCCGTAGCCGTCATTGTAGCGCAGGAACGTCTCGATGCGCCGGTCGAGTTCGGGTGACACCTTGATGCGGCCCTTCTGGATAACGGATTGGCGGTCTACACCGACCACGTTCTCGCCGATGACGATCGGAATCCCAACCAGCGCTGCGCCGGCGGCAAACGAAGACCAGTACTTTGCGGCAATGAACGTTGAACCAAGCGCGCCGGTCATCATGGGCACTCGGCATTTGGTTTTGACCTTCGTGCCAAACTGCGTCTCGATGTTCACATTCGGGAACACGCAGTCGTCTGCACTGGTACTGAGACCCTTGGAGACGCCGTGCGCACCGTAAAGATAGCCTTCAATGCGTAGCGCGTTGTAGTTGACCCCCACATGGGTCGTGTTGGAGCTACCGGCTGTCACCATGCCGAAATCACGGGGATAAAGCAGCTTGCGTCCGATCATGCAGCTCAACCAAGTCTCGCATTTACCTTTGCAGTCGGCACGGCAAAGGGTACAGAGGCCGGACTCTGCGGGATTACCACGGTTGGCGGTGCCAAGAACGTCGTTGTTTCGTGCTAACTCAGACATATTTGTGATCTCCTTTTTGAGTTGATGAATGTTACCGTCGCGTGCGGCGACGACTCCTGATATGAGGAGTCTAACTTTTGACGCTTCACGTGTTCCAACTCGCTTGAACACGGTAAGTCGTGGCCGTTTGTACCTAGCGCCCAAAATCGTGTCAAAGGAAAACATCATTGCACTGCGCATTTCTAACGGCAATAATGCCGTATTATGAATCGACCTAATACGACGGCGCGGATCGGGATTCTAAAGGCGCTGGACGACATTGGCAGACCGGCGGGAGCGGCGCGGATTCAGGAATGCCTGCAAATCTCAGGAACCAAGCTCGAGGAGCGGACGATTCGGTTCTACTTATTGGAACTGGATCGTGAGGGGTTGACGCGACGCGTGAGTCGGCGCGCTGGTCGGGAGCTGACTGAAGCGGGCCGAAACGAGCTGAGATGTGCAAACATCATTGAGAAGGTTGGGTTCATAGCGGCGCGCATTGATTCGTTGGTCTATCGGATGACCTACGATCTGCGCGCTGGAGCTGGAACAATCGTGAGCAACCTTGCTTTGATTCCCAAGGACGGTTTGGTGCGCGCGTTAGAGATTATGCGCCCAGTGTTTTTGCGGCGTCTGGGGATGGGAACTAAACTGGCTGTCCTACAGGAAGGCGAGACGTTGGGATCGGCCACGGTGCCAAACGGGCATATTGCTTTGGGGACGGTATGCAGCGTAACGGCCAACGGGATACTGTTGAAACAGGGCATCCCGGTCGTTTCGAGGTTCGGCGGGCTGCTCGAGCTGCGCGATCGACGGCCTATACGGTTTGTGGCAGTTATTGAGTACAGTGGCACCACGTTGGATCCACTGGAGGCGTTCATACGCGCCGGCATGACCAAGGTGCGAGAATGCGTCCGGACTGATTCTGGTGTGATTGGTGTCAGTTTCCGCGAGGTCCCCGCAGCATCCGTCCCTGCGGTGCGGCGCATCAAGGAAGAAATGGAACGGCATGGACTCGATGGTATTCTGGCCATCGGAACGCCAAATCAACCTTTGTTTGAGATTCCGGTTGGCGAAGGACGAGCCGGTCTGATTGTCAGTGGCGGCTTGAACCCAATCGCTGCATTATGCGAGGCGCGTATGGATGTGACATTCCACTCGTTGGCTGAAGTGGAGGACATTGCCCAGTTTGCCGATTTTCACACCCTCTCCCGCCGGTGATCAACGTCCGGGACTGAGGTTCAAATTAGGCAGGAATCTCCGGTCCAAGGCATCATCGTAGGAGAACAGGACAAAGCCGGATGTGCCCAGTATACGGGTCGCATTGATCTGAGCCACCAGCGCGGACAAGTGATCGAGTTTCCAACTCGCGATACCAACGACCAATTGCTGGCGCGGCACCCGCGCCTCCTGTTGGCGCACACGGACCTCGAACTCGCGCGGATCGGTTGTATAAGTCATCGTGCAGACGTAATCCAGCCAGCCTCGTTCCAGCCAGAGTTTCCAATCCTGTCCCATTTCTTCCCGGGCGCGGTCGAGGTCATGGAAGACCGCCGCAGAAACAGTAACATTCGTTCGTACACTGTGTGCAGCATCACTGAGGTCGCGCGTCCACTGGTTGATGATCTGCTGCTTCCATTCGATAAAACGCTGGGTCAGCGGCCCGTCCTTTACGTCGTAAGGCCAATGTTTGACCGGTTTACCATGCCATTGTTCGAACGCACGTCGACAGTTGGCGCAAAAGCAGGAAGGCTGTTCGCTGAACCGAAGATAGTCAAACTGCACGCCGTCCACAGGATATCGCTTCACCATCTCCCGAACGCATGCAACCATGAGATCGTGGTTGTTTTTTTGCGACGGGCATAGCCATCCGTAACCGCCCTGCAAGATCGGTTTGCCGTTGGGGCCGCGCATCACACGGTTTGCCGCGACCATTTTACGTTGGAAATCCGGCGGGCTGCGGAACATGAACATCACAACCAACTTCGCGTGTACCGCCAAGCCGCGTTTGTGGGCGAGAAAAATACCGCGTTCGAATTCTTTCGCTGACATGCCGGAAACGTCGGGTAGCACGCGACTGCCAGGGTAGAACGCGCCGCCAGCAGTGGCGAAGTTCACGTACATCGCGTTGAACCCATTTCGCTTCAGTTGTGCCGTCGCCCTGTCCCAATCCAGTCGAGCCGTGTCGCTTACCCATACACCTCTGATTTCGCCAGCCTGTGGTGGAATTAGATACGGCGTTGGTTGGAGTGGAGCGCAGGAAATAAGGCATAGCGCAGCACCAACTGCCGCCATTGCCAGCCAAAACCAGTGTCGCATCTTCCTCCTTGTATTCCGTGAGCCGGCTTTTACATCGGGGTTGTAAGCCTGCGTGAGCCAACCCTCCGTATCCTTTGTCCACCCGGCACGCTTTCGGGGTGAGGAAGCGGCCCACAAAACGATGCGCACTATAGGCTGGCCCCCGAGTGTTGCCAAACCAAATGTTTACTGCTAGAAGAACGGAGGCATGTTGCGTCAACTCACCATACTTGGGCCCGGTTTGCTGGGCGGTTCCATCGGTTTGGCCGCACGTCACGTGAAGGCCGCACGACGCATTGTGGTCTGGGCGCGACGGCCAGATGCAGTGGATCAAGCGTGGAAATTAGGAGTGGCAGACGAAGCGACCGACAACCTCGGCAAAGCGGTTGCCGAGGCCGAACTGGTTGTGTTGGCGACGCCGATTGGGGCCATGCAGGCGTTGGCCGAGAAGATGAAGCCCGCGCTGCCAGACGGTTGCATCGTAACCGATGTTGGCAGCGTCAAATATCCCGTAGTCAATGCGTTAACGCACGTGCTCAAGAGCAAAGCGCGGTTTGTTGGCTCGCATCCGATGACCGGTTCGGAGCAATCGGGTATTGATGCGGCGCGGCGCGACCTGTTTCAAGACGCGGTCTGCATCGTCACGCCGCGCGAGGATACCGACGCGGCGGCCCTGCAATTGGTGTTTGATTTTTGGAAGATGCTTGGTTGCTCGGTGGCGACATTGACACCGGAGATGCACGACGAAATCGTGGCGCGTGTGAGTCATCTCCCCCACCTCATCGCTGCGGCCCTGGTGAACGTGGTTTGCGCCAACGACTCGAAACCATTGAATTTCGCCGGTCCCGGGTTCAGAGACGTCACACGAGTCGCCTGCGGGCCACCGGAGATGTGGACGGAGATTTGTATGGAGAACCGGGATGAAGTCGGGCGCGCACTGGACGCGCTGCTGGACGAACTCGGCAAGGTGCGCGCCGCGTTAAAGAACGCCGACGCCATCGAAGTCCGTACGATGTTGAAACGGGCAAAGCATTTTCGCGATGTGCTGCGATTCCGGACGCAAGGAACAGCAGACGAAACCGCCTAGACGCACAGGACACAGAGAACTCTGCGATCTCTGTGCCTCTGTGAGTGTGAATAAAATGAACGGTAAACAGGTGATCGTGGTGGCCGTGGACGGCCCAGCGGCGAGCGGCAAGAGCACTGTCTCGCGGGCCGTGGCGCGGACGCTCGGATTCAACTATGTGGACTCGGGGGCAATGTACCGCACGGTCACATGGAAAGCGTTGGAGGCGGGCGTCAATGCCGAGGACCCGATCGCGGTCGTTGCGATGCTGCGTGCCTTGAAGGTCCATTTCAAGCTGGCAGATGGCGAGGTGCGGATGCTGATTGAAGGAGTCTATCCAGACAAAGCGATCCGGGATCCGCGCGTGACAGAGAAGGTGTCGATAGTCGCGGCGATTCCCGGGGTGCGGCAGATTCTGGTGCGATATCAGCGTTCGCTGACCGAGTTTGGCAGTATGGTGATGGAGGGCCGCGACATCGGCTCGGTGGTATTTCCGGACACGCCTCACAAATTCTATCTCGACGCGAATCCCAATGTGCGAGCGCACCGTCGGGCACGCGACTTGGAGGCGATGAGAGTGCAGGCGAACCAGGCCGGCGTGGCGCAGGAATTACAGCGGCGCGACAAACTCGACTCGACACGGCAGACGGCGCCTTTGCAGGTTGCGCCCGGGGCAACGATTGTGGACAACTCGGAACAAAGCGTGGATGCGACCGCAAAGATCATTGTGGATCACATCCGCCAGCAATCGTCCGGCCTTCGCAGCTTCGGCGGAGCAGGCTTTCGGCGCGGCAGCGTCGGCGTGAAGGCGGACTAGCAGCCATGCGACTCTGGTATCGTTCCTGTCGGTTTCTGTACCGCGTGTACTTCCGCCTCTATCATCGGGGCCGTGTCTATAACGCCAAGCGTTTGCCTGATGAAGGCGGGTTTATCCTAGCGGCGAATCATGTAAGCTTTCTCGACCCGCCGTTGCTGGGCCAGGCGTGCAAGCGCGAGGCCTTCTTCATGGCGCGGGACACGCTGTTTCGCAACTGGCTGGCGGGATGGATCCTGCGGAGCTGGAATTGTGTGCCGATAAAACGCGAAGGCAGCGACATAGGCGCGATGCGCACCGCGCTCCGCTTGCTGGGCGAGGGAAAAGCCGTGCTGATGTTTCCTGAAGGCACGCGCAGCTCCGACGGTCAGTTGCAGGAGGCGCGGGCGGGCATTGGTATGATCGTGGCACGGAGCGGGGCGAAGGTGATGCCGATGCGGATTTTCGGTTCCGAACGGGCGTTGCCGCGCGGAAAAAAGCTGCCGCGACCAGTGCAACTGATCGTGAAGTTTGGTGAACCGTTCGCGTATCCGTTGCCATCGGATTTCGACCAACTCCGCGGCGATGCGCTGAAAACGGTGTATCAGGAGATCGGCCGCGAGATCATGCAGCGGATTGCAGCCTTGGAACCGTATCCGGACCCACTGGTAGGATTTCCGGTGGACGGCCAAAAAGGGCTTGCAAAGAAGGCGGACCGCCTCCTATAGTTCGCAGCCTTTTTTGAGGAGTGCCTTAGCAGTTAATCCCTGCAAGCTTCCCGAAGGTAGGAGATGTCGCAAGTAATGGCAAACCCAATGGAAAAGTATTTCGCGGACGTGAAGGATTTCACTCCGGGAATGGTTGTTAAAGGACGGATTCTGGAAATCCGAACCAACGAAGTGTTGGTGGACATCGGCTACAAGTCGGAGGGCACGATCTCCGTCTCGGAGTTCGACGATCCAGCCACACTGAAAATCGGCGACGAAATAGAAGTCCTTCTGGAAGCGCTCGAGGATGAGAACGGCATGGTTGTGTTGTCCAAGAACCTTGCCGAGCAGAAGAAGAACTGGGACCACATCGTGACCATTTGCAAGGAGGGCGGCACGATGGAGGGACGGGTCAAGTCCAAGGTCAGAGGCGGGTTGATCGTAAACATCGGCGTGGACGCATTCCTGCCGGCGTCGCAGATCGACGTCATACCGCCGAGGAACCTGGATGATTATGTCGGCAAGACGTTCCAGTTCAAGATTCTGAAGATCGACGGCGACCGCAGGAACATTGTCGTCTCGCGGCGCGAGTTGATAGAGCAGGAACGGGAGGACAAACGGCGCACACTGCTGGAGGACATGCGGCCGGGCCAACTACGCACGGGCGCTATAAAAAACATCACTGATTTCGGCGTGTTTATCGATTTGGACGGACTCGATGGCTTGCTACACATTGCCGATATGAGTTGGGGACGCATTGCGCATCCATCGGAGATGGTGAAGGTTGGCGAGACGGTTGAGGTAATGATTCTGGACGTGGACCGCGAAAAAGGACGGGTCTCACTTGGTTTGAAGCAGAAGAGCCACAATCCATGGGAAGGCATCGAAAGCAAGTATCCCGTCGGCAGTAAAGTTAAGGGCAAGGTCATTAGCGTCGTGCCTTATGGCGCATTTGTGGAACTGGAGGAGGGTGTCGAGGGCATGGTGCATGTTTCGGAACTGTCGTGGGTGAAGCGCATCGCCCGCGCGTCCGATGTGCTCAAGGCAGGCGACGAGATTGAGGCCGTCGTGCTAGAGATCAAGCGGGACGAGCAGAAGATTTCGCTTGGCGTACGCCAACTCGAACAAAACCCGTGGTCGCAGGCGGCCAAGAAATATCCCGTTGGCACGCATGTCACGGGCCACGTGCGTAACCTGACCAATTATGGCGCGTTCGTCGAGGTCGAGGAAGGCATCGACGGCATGATACACGTCTCCGATATGTCGTGGACGCGCAAGGTGACAAACCCCGCGGAAATCCTAAAGAAAGGTCAGCAAGTCGAGGCGATTGTGCTGGAGGTTGATTCCACGAACCAGCGCATCTCGCTCGGCATGAAACAGGCCGCAGAAGATCCATGGCGCATGGTGGACCAGAGATACAAGATTGGCGACTTGGTCAAAGGCAAAATCACCAAGCTCACGCCGTTCGGTGCATTTGTTGAGTTGCCCGACAAGATTGAAGGACTGGTGCACATCTCCCAGATCAGCGAGGAACGCGTCGATAAGATCAAGAGCGTCCTCAAGGCCGGCGACGAAGTCACTGCGCGCATCATCAAGATTGATGCCGCTGAACGGCGCATCGGGTTGAGCATCAAGGCGGCGACGTATTCAATGGAGCAATTGGAGGCAGAGAAACAGCAGTACGAGGCAGTGCTCAAGCCCGGGGAAGCTATCGTGGATTTGGAACACGCGTTCGAACGGGCCGAAGAAGACAAGCAGGACAAACAGTAATCGGCTGTTCCGCCGAGCATCCAGGATGAGTGATCCAGAGACCCAATGTCGGGGTCTGTATTTGAGGGTACAGCGATGAAACCGGTTGAAGAACAAATCGCACTGCTCGAACAGGGCATTGAGACCCTCGTTACCCGAGACGAACTGAAGAAGAAACTCGGACTAAACCGTCCACTCCGCGTCAAACTCGGTTGCGACCCGACCGCGCCTGACCTGCATCTCGGCCACAGCGTCGTCCTGCGCAAGCTTCGTCAGTTCCAGGACTTCGGCCACAAGGCTGTTCTCATTATTGGTGATTACACAGCGCTAATTGGCGATCCCAGCGGTCAGAGCAAAACCCGCCCGATGCTGACCCACGAGGAGATCGACCGCAACGCCAAGACCTACTTTGAGCAGGCGGGCAAGATCCTCGATACCGCGCCCGACAAGCTCGAAATCCGTCGCAATAGCGAGTGGCTCGCAAAACTCACTCTGGCCGAAGTGCTGCGTTTGACCGCGCAGATGACAGCGGCACAGATTCTTCAGCGACGCGACTTTAAAGAGCGTTTTAAGCAGGACATCGACATCAGTCTGAGTGAGTTCATGTATCCATTGATGCAAGGCTACGATTCAGTTGTTGTGTGTTCTGATGTTGAGTTGGGCGGCACAGATCAGCTCTTTAACAACATGGTCGGACGCGAACTCCAGAAGGACGCCAAGCAAGAGTCCCAAGTGGTCGTGGTGTTGCCGATCCTGGAAGGACTCGACGGCGTGGAGAAGATGTCGAAGAGTAAGGGCAACTACATCGGCCTCAACGATGCCCCCAAAGACATGTTCGGCAAAACCATGAGCATCAGCGACGACCTGATGTGGCGCTGGTACACACTGTTGATCGGGAAAAAGCCCGCCGAAATCGACGCGCTGAAAGCTGGACATCCGATGGAGGCGAAGAAATCGCTGGCGCACGCGATTGTCGCGCAGTACCACGGTCGCACCGTTGCTGACCAAGCCCGCACCGAGTTCGAACAGCAGTTCTCGAAGAAAGACTACAGTGACGTGTCCGCAAAACTTGCAGTGCCGGCTGGCGAGATTTGGATTGTCGAACTGATTGAAAAAACGGGTAAATTTAAGAGCCGTAGTGACGTTCGCCGCGTGATTCTCGGCGGCGGCGTAACCATCGACGGTAAGAAGATCACCGACGACAAAGCGCGTGTGACCGTGAGCGACGGGCAAATCCTTAAGGCGGGCAAACTGGTCGTCGTGAAGCTTGTGGTCGCATAGTACGCGCATCTCACTTGGTCCGCTTGGTCCGCATATTTCACAATAGTTTTGACGTCTCAACCTGTCCACCATTCCCACGCCGTCATGCGCGCAGACTTGCGCGCAAGTAGTGGTGGCGCTAGAGTAACGCAGTTTTCTATGGCTGGAGGGGTGGCAGAGCGGTCTAATGCGCACGCCTGGAAAGCGTGTGGGGTCTAACCGGCCCTCGCGAGTTCGAATCTCGCCCCCTCCGCCAGCCACGAAAGCCCCGACTGTGTCGGGGTGAACCTTCGGGGCGAGTTTCGCGCCGTGTCCGATAATTATTGGCAGTCACGCGGCAGAGTGTCAGGTTTCATGAGGATTTGGCGGACAGTTGTTGGTCAAGTCCACTCGCGGGTGCTGGCGCAACTGGCTAAACGCACACCGGGCGAGAACGTCTTTCTATTTTTGCTGCCCGTAGTCGGGTTGCTGGTCGGCCTCACCACCGTGATCACGGCCCACATCATCGCCTTTCTCCAAAACATCTTTTGGGGCGGCGGCACAAACATGCTCGCTGAAACGCTACGTAATGCGTGGCCGTTGCGGATCGTCATTCCTCTCGTTGGCGGATTAGTTGTCGGACTGATCGGGTTACTCTTTCACGTCCAAACCCGTGGTGGCGGTATAACTACGATCATCCAAACTCTGGCGCTGAAAGGCGGCGTCCTATCGCTCCGCAAAACTGCCCCGCGCGATTGGGCGGCGATCGTGACCATCTCGACTGGCGGCTCGCTCGGTCGCGAAGGCGCCATGGCGATGCTTGCAAGCGCCGTTGGGTCGTATCTTGGACGACGATTCAAGCTTTCAACCCAACAACTCCGTCTGTTGGTTTGTGCCGCTGCCGCAGCCGCGCTGGCAGCTGTTTACAATGCGCCCATTGGCGGTTCACTGTTCGCGCTGGAAATCCTCATGGGCAGCTTCGCCGTGGAGATTCTAGGCCCCGTCGTTGTCGCGTCGGTGATCTCCACGCTGGTATATCGCAGTTGTATGGGCACCCTGCCGCGGTTCGATGTGCCACGATATGAGTTCGTATCGAGTTGGGAACTGGGGTTCTATCTCGTTCTGGGATTACTCGCGGGTCTGGTCTCATATCTGTTTGTGCGCGCGTTGTTCGGCTCGCAGGACCTGTTTGAAAAACTACCCCTACCCCGCTGGCTCAAGCCGGCCATCGGCATGGCCTTGGTCGGGTGCATCGGCGTTTTCTGGCCACACGTTTATGGGAATGGCTTTGAGACAGTAAACCTGACCCTGCGGCAGCAAATATCCTCCACGTCATTGCTGACGCCTTTCACCCTATTGTTGATATTGCTGGTGATGAAAATACTTGCATCGGCGCTGACATTTGGCGCGGGCGGGGCCGGCGGACTGTTTACGCCATCGCTGATGGTGGGCGCGCTGCTGGGCGGAGTATTCGGTTACGGCGTGCACATGCTGTTCCCGAACATTACCGCTGAGTATGGCGCGTACGCCCTGGTAGGGATGGGCGGAGTGCTGGCGGGCGTGACCCACGCGCCGTTGATGGCGATCATGATGGTGTTCGAGCAGACCAACTCCTATCAGACCGTGCTGCCGTTGATGCTCGTGTGCGTTGTCAGTCACTTTACCGTGCGGCTGCTCAAGAGTCGGTCAGTGGAAGAGGAATCCTTGCGCCGCAACGGCGTGGTGTTACCGCGCGGTCCCGAAGCGAGCGTGATGCAATCCCTGCGCGTGGCCGACGCAATGCACGACGACGTGTTGGCGGTGAATGATTCGGCATCGTTCCCTGCGGTCGTCGAGCGGTTCCTTAATGAACCCTACAGCAACCTGTACGTCGTAGATGGACGCGGCGCGTTCGTCGGGGCGATTCGATTGCACGCCCTGAAAGAGATGCTACAGCAAAGCGACTCCCTGACCACCGTGGTTGCCGACGATCTGGTTGACAAGGCGTTCGAGTTCGTCACGCCTGACCAGAAACTGGCCGACACGATGGACGTGTTCTGGCGCCAGAACTCCGAGCGCTTGCCAGTCGTTGAAAACGCTGCGAGCCGGAAACTCATCGGCTGGATTTCAAAGCGCGATTTGATCGGCGTTTATAATCAGGAGATACTCCAAAAACGTCCGTTGCTCAGTCGCTTTATCGCAACGATGCATGGAGGCGAACGTGAAGGGTTTATCGAGTTGCCGCGCGACTACGAACTGCGCACAATCCTCATACCGCCGGCGTTTGCGGGTCGCACGTTGGGCGAATTGGGGTTGCGCAGCAAACTTGGCATTCACGTGCTACTTATCAAAGGCCGCGACCCGCAATCGGGTGACGAAACAATCATCATGCCCGATCCAAAGTCACTACTGAAGACAGCCGAACGTCTGGTGGTCATCGGAACCGAGCAGGCATTTACCGGCTTCGAGCGTTTGCTGACGGAAACCGCTGCCAAACCAGCGGCGTAATTTCCAATTTTGGTCTGGTCATTCCATTTTACGGCAGACGGAGTACGATTTCCGAACCTCGGAAGTCCAGTCGCACTGTCCTGGCATCGATTGCCAATACCTTCGCGCCTTCGACGTTGTCACCAACGCGGACTGAGATGCCACTGATCACCGCCTCGCGATCTTGTCCTTCGGTCATGATCCCCTGCAGCGTCAACTTCGGCGGCGCGGCCACCACGACTTGTTCCGTCTTTACGTTTTCCGGGGGGCGCGTGACCGTCGTGATCTCCGTGGGCTTCGATACGGCGACCTGTGGTTTTGCCGGTGTATCCGCCGCCGCCTTGGCTGCGACTGGGATTGACGTTCGTTCCTGTGGTGCCTTCCTCAATAACCAGATACGTGCCCCTGTAACACTCGCCGCCACCACGAGTACGGCAACCAGAATCATTATCGCCAGCAAGCTGCCTCGCAGACGCTGGTTGCGCTCCTGCGGCATCTCCACAAACCGGTTCTCAGCCTGCGGGGGATTTATAGGCGACGGAGATTGGACAGGAGGTTGTTGATCCGTGGGGTTCTGCGCTCGTTTAAGCGCTTCTGTAATCAAACTCATGCCGTTCTCCCGTGAAGTTCATCAATGGCGATCTTCACCAGCTTCTCGGTCATCAACTGCGTCTGCTCTACGAAGCCCGCCAGCAGCGTCTTATCGCAGACGACGTTGATTAGACGCGGTATACCGCCGGAATATTTGTGCACAAGACGCACCGCATCCTTGTCAAAGCGAGGCATGCCATTGTTGGTTACCACCAGACTCAGCCGACGATCGATGTAGTACGCCGTTTCCGTCAAATTGAGCGGGCTGAGATGGTAGCGGACAGCGATTCGCTGCCGCAACGGCCGCAACTCAGGACGCGCGAGTTTGTCGCGCAATTCCGGTTGACCGACCAAAACAATCTGCATCAGTTTCTGATTGTGCGTTTCCAGATTGGAGAGCAATCGCAAATGTTCGAGTAGTTCGTCGGTCAAATCCTGCGCTTCGTCAACGATCAACACCACGTCCTTCTGATGGTTCACCTGTTCGAGCACGAATTCGTTCAGCGCCTGCAAAATCGTCAACCGTTCCTGACGGCGCATCGGCACGCCAAGTTCCGTCGCCACGGCTCGCAACAACTGAGTGGCGCTCAAACATGGATTGAGAATCAGCGCCGTCCGGTAGTTCGGGCCGAGATCTTCGATCACTTTGCGGCAAATCGTCGTCTTGCCCGTGCCGACTTCGCCAGTCAACTCAATGAACCCTTTGCGCTCGTGGATGCCGTAGAGCAAATGGTTGTACGCTTCCTGGTGTTTGCTGCTGAAAAATAGAAACCGTGGGTCGGGCGTGATATTGAATGGCGCCTCGCGTAATCCGTAGAACTTGAGGTACATCGCTCAGTTCTCCCTTGGTTGCCTGATCTCCAGTTGCCACGGCGAAATCACGCGCAAGCTATAGCGCGATCCTCATGGAAACGCAATGCGGGCATTGTCAATCCCCTCACCGCGCAATTGCAAAATCCCGGGTTCTGGGTTACGGCTGAGAGGCGGAAAATACACTTGGAACCGAATTGGAGATTGTCACCATGAAAAACCCGCGTCTGGAGAACCTAGCCCGCGTCCTCACCCGTTACTCCCTCAAACTCAAGCCCGGCGATATTCTAGCCATTAATGGCGAAGCCATGGCCGCACCACTGATCCGCGAATGTTACCGTGCCGCGCTGCGTTGCGGCGCATTTGTCATCTGCGATGTTGCGCTCGATGGTTTGCCAGAAATCTTTTACGCCGAGGCCAACGATAAACAGTTAAAATGGCTTTCGCCATTCGCAAAGTACAAGGTGCAACATATTGATGCTTCGCTCGGCATCTGGGCCAATGAAAACACCAAGGCGCTCACCAATGTTGATCCAAAACGTCTTGCTGCCGCGTCCGCGGCACGCAAACCGATCCACAAACTCTTCATGGATCGCGCTGCTACCGGCGACCTGCGTTGGGTCGGCACCCAATGGCCGTGCAACGCCAATGCCCAAGACGCCGAGATGTCGCTGGAGGAATACGAGGAGTTCGTTTTCGGCGCCGGCCATTTGGACGACGCTGACCCGATAAAGACCTGGCAACGTATCTCGCGCGAGCAACAGGCGCTCACTGTTTTTTTAAACAAGGCGCGCGAGGTCAGGATCGTGGCCGAAGACACTGACATCCGATTCAGCGTCAAAGACCGGAAATGGATCAACTGCGACGGCCAGTGCAACTTCCCCGATGGCGAAGTGTTTACCGGGCCGGTTGAGAAGAGCGTCCAAGGCTGCATCAAGTTCAGTTTCCCCGCTGTCCACCACGGACGCGAAGTGGAAGGCGTCCGCCTTACGTTTGACCATGGCAAAGTCGTCAGGGCCGAGGCGGACAAAGGCCAGGATTTTCTGCGTGCAATGATCAAGATGGATACCGGCTCGTGTTATCTTGGCGAGGCGGCCATCGGCACCAACTACAACGTCAAACGCTATACCAAGAACACGTTGTTCGACGAAAAGATCGGCGGCACCATCCATCTGGCGTTGGGCGCAGGGTATCCGGAGACGGGCAGCAAGAACCGCAGTGGCCTGCATTGGGACATGGTCTGCGATTTACGAAAAGGCGGTAAACTCTACGTGGACGGCAGCCTAATCCAGAAGAATGGCCGGTTCCTCAATAAGAAATTCCCACAGCCGTAACGTCCAGAGCTCAGGCAGAGCCACCGGCGGCTGGGCCAGCAATGGAATAATGATAATCGAATTTTCATGTCTCGGTCAAAACGGATCGGACAGTGGCTGTTGGCTGCAGCGTTTTGTTAGGCCGAGTCATGTGATTCAAGATGTCAGACTGACGACTAAAGTAATGCCCAGCTTTTTGCAATAGTCCTTCAGCGACTGAATCTGCGCATCTGTCGGACGTTCTAAATCCGGCGTCGGGTCAAAATGCAGAACGCTTCCGGGAGCAATACCGTGTCCTATCAAACTGCGAATATCCAACCTCATGTCCTCTGAGTCGAATTTTGTATAGACCAAAGGAACAGGAAAGCCATTTTCATTAGAAAAAAGCAAAACGTAAACCACTGGAAACTTGGCGGGCGTGCCTGAAGCTGGCGCACCACGAAGCTGTGTCGTCACCAAGTGATAATCTTTAGCCCAAGCAGCGGCTGTGGTCAGCGTGATACAGAGAAGAATAAGTGTAATAGTTTTCATAGCGTGTGCGATTTGTTAGGCATCTCGTTCAGTCTTTAGGGTCCCCATTTATATACGGTCTGGAAATCTTGATGATAATATCCGCAGGTCGTGCTTCTTTAGAGTCCGAAGGGCTAAAGTCAACATCAACCATGATGAGCGAACAACTGCGATAATCAAACGTCTGATGCTGTTGGAAGGGGAATGGTTTGGACGCAGGCCACGCCACGCCACCTGTATCTTCCTTGAATAGCTTCAAAAGCTTTGCGCGAGTCATGCCGGGCTTAATCTTCTGACATGCGAAATACACTTCGGAAACCTTCTTCGTGAGGACTTCGTCATTGTCGGTGCCGGCGCGAGTCGGCAGGACAACCAAGCCAAGAATGACGATGACCGATAAGATATAGGTGACTGTTTTCATAAAATGTCAAGATGCCTAACGAAAAAAGCTGAGCCACCGCCGACTTGCGACGCGAACCGCGACTGCGGAACTGCCAGCGCCAACGGCGGTTGGCTCCGGCGACTTGTTAGACGGCTCGTGTCTCATCTAAATCTTAATAAAGTGCATATTGACGCCGCCAGCCCAAGTGACGCTCGTTTTTTTCAGACTGGCCTCGCTCGCTCTCAAAAACGTCCAGCCTTTGGCGGCCATGTCTGCAACCATCGCCTCGTGCGCCTTCCGCTTCTCGCTCCACTTGACGGAATGAAACTGAAGATAAACCGAAGTCTGCTCGGCGTCCGGGTGCTGTGCCAGAATCTCGCGGGCACGTCGCTCCATCCGAATACGACGCGGAAGGATGACGACGACCAAGACGAGTAATAAAATGGCTGTCGGTGCTAACACGAAAACGACTAAAGGCTCGATATTCATAAAAATGTGCAGCCGCCTAACGTCAAGAGCTCAGGCACTCGGGACTGATGATGTAGTCCGCGCAAGCGGAACCCCGAAAGCTTTCGGGGCAGGCTGACCGTGCGCCATCCCGCGCCCGCTCGCGACCTGTCCCGCCATAGCTTCTGAGCGACGGCGGATGTCGTGTCGGAGTTGCCTGCAGCGATTTGTTAGGCGGCGTCATTTAACCGATACAAAATTTGGCCCAAGCTCAATAACTGAAAATTGCGGGTCTGTCTGCCCGGAAACCGCAACATATCGGCCATCTGTTTCCTTCTGCAAAAACATCAAGAACTGCTGGTTGCCCTCTGGCTTAAAAGAAACCAAGAAAGGACCATTATCGGCTGGCTTTGATGCCAGCGCATAATGATGCAAGACTAACTGCTTAACGTCCCGCTCACCCTTCAAAACCGTCAAGACCTTAAAACTCGTCTCGACTCCCTTGGCCATAACCGCTTCGTGTGTTCCATTAGTGTAAACAGTTTCGATGTTCGACAACGCTACCAACTCAGATGTCTCTACGACCTTGGTGGGTGTCGCAACCACAATCAGCGTCGCTTTGTCGTTGAGCAAATCGTAGCTCCATATGTGCATTAGCCGAGCGTGGGACTGAATCACAAGAAACAGCGACATGAATAATATAAGATAGATTTTCATAAAACGTATGCGAGCCGCCTAACATGTATTAGGTAGCAAAAGTACTACCTATCTCGGTTGCCGGGTTCCTTTCCATTTTGCTATAAGACTCGGAGCTCCAAATTGTTATGGTCTCATGAGTGGTTTTGTTAAGGACGACAAAGTGGACGCCGCCCCTAAGCCCAGAAAGCTTCTCGATCAGGTGAGCGATGCGATGCGCTTGAAACACTATTCCCTCCGCTCTGAGCAAACTTACGTCGATTGGATCAAACGCTACATTCTTTTCCATGGAAAGCAACACCCAAAAGACATGGGCGCTTGTCGAAGAGTTGCTTCCACACCAATTCCCTGAGATTGCGCGAAGCGGGTGATTCGGTTACACAAGGGCATGACTTGGTTCGGGCGCATCTTCTACGCCGTTGCAAGATCGATATTCCTATTTATTTTTCGCGGCGTATTTCGCACGCAGGTTGTCGGTTGTGACCGTGTGCCGAGGTCGGGCGGATTGTTGGTGGTTTCCAACCATATTAGTTGGGGTGACCCTCCCATGCTCGCGGTTGCGATGCCGCGTCCCGTGGAGTTTATGACGATGGTGGAAGTGTTCCGTATCCCCGTGGTGGGGATGTTGGCGCGCCAGTTTACGTTCCCCGTCGACCGTTCGCGGCCGGACGCCGGGGCGGCACGGGAAGCGATACGCAGGCTCCGCGCGGGACATTGCGTCGGTCTATTCCCCGAAGCTGGAATCCGTCTCACGGAGAAATCAGTGCTGGGCGGTCAACCTGAGTTCAAGCCAGGTGCAGGACTGATCGCACTGTTGGGTGGCGCAGCGATTCTGCCGGTGGTAGTCCGCGACACGCGCAAGCCGTACGAGTGGCGAAATTGGATCCCTTTTCGCGATGGCCGATTGCGTCGAGCGACAATGAGCGTCACGTTTGGATGCCCATTCAGCCTATGGATTCCCGAATCGCTGTCCGTGCCGGAGCGCCGACGGATTGCGCGGGAGACGTTACGCGCGGAGTTGCTGAAAACCGTTGAACTGACCTGAGCTTCTGTTAGGATTCACACCATGCGTACAAGACTTCTCATTAGCTTTCTGGCGATTGCGGTGCTGGCGCATCCCTGTTTTGGTCAGACAACAACCCGTACGATACGGTTGACTACCAGCGACGACGTGGGAGTTGTCGGAACATTTTATCCTGTCCAAGGCGACTCTGTTCCCGTCGTCCTACTGTTACCCGGATATAACCAGCTACGCGGTGAATGGGCCGCGTTCGCGTCCTATCTCCAGCGCAACGGGATCGCAGCGTTGACAATCGACCTGCGTGGGCAAGGCGACAGTACGCGGCAACTTACCCCTGAAGGTGTCCGCGCGCTCCAACGTGAACAATTCGGCACGCGCGATTTTCAAAACATGCAGCTCGATGTGGAGGCGGCGGTGAGTTGGTTGCAGGATCAGCCAGGCATCAAGAATGACGGGATCGCCATCGCGGGCGCAAGCGTCGGCGCAAACGTGGCCTTGCGGTACGCCGCTGTGAACGAGGATCTTGCAGCGATTCTACTGTTAAGTCCCGGTATCAATTACAAAGGGCTGCGTACGGATGATGTGATCACGAGCGTGGGCAGCCGTCCGCTGCGGATCGTGGTCTCCCAGTACGATTCGTTCGCGTTCGAGTCCAGCAAACGGCTTGTCGAAATCCGCAAGGAGGCTGGTCAGGTTGCTGATGGGAAAGAACTGATCATTTCCACTGGCAATCTTCACGGGACGGACATGCTGGCGGGGGTAAAGAAACTGCCGGAGATCCTGATGGTTTGGTTTCAACAGGTGTTGCTCGGCATCGCACCCGAACCAACCAAGCCGGTGACACCGGCTGCCGAGTCCCCTGCCCTCATTCCTGTGCCGGCAGGGACTACGTCATCGCCGACGTCAGCCCCGGCAGCCCAACAGCCGATTCCGTCGAAATGATTACGGTTCCGCGGCTGCAATCCGAGGCGGACGTTTCCATTCATAATCGTCGCGTTGATTATCGTAAACGTTGTCGTTTTCCTTCGCGAACTGGCGGGGATGGACGCGTTTGTTCACCAGTATGCGCTTGTGCCTGCCGTGCTGTATTCGAGGCCGAAAGGAACTGATGCCCAGTCGGCGCACCATCATATCGATCATCCGGACGGTTGTGTACGGATGTATCGCGGTCGCCTTGGCCTTATGGCGTGGTGAGATCAAGGGAAACATAGACGCTGTCCTGGTCGGCGCCATATGCGGCGACTACCTGACTTGGCTGGTTTGGAGCGTGATCGAACTACCACAAAACCTGCTGCACGGGTGTTATGACGTGTGCGTGAACACGTTCTTCGGCTTGCTGGTCTATCAGATGGGAGGCATCAATTTGCGCGCGGACATGAGCGGAGAGTTTATGGCGGTGATGTTCCTGGTATTCCTATTGGTGACCGGGGTTAAGGTCTTTTACCTTGGTGTTGTTTTTGTGGAGGAAGGCATCGAAGACGACGAGTGAGGGCAATCTGATCCCAGCCGTGATCTCCTTGCTGGCCTACCGGACGTCAACTAAAGCAACCCGTAGCTCGGGCAAAAAAGTAGGGGCACGGCATGCCGTGCCCCTACCAGATTCAACTGCAAGCTGCCTTTAAGCTTTGGCCTGTTCGAATTCTTTCTCCATCGCCTTCATCTCCGGCGAGTCAGTCTTGGACTTATTGACCGCCCAGACGATGGCTGCGAGACCAATAATCGCCAAGATAACAGCAATAGCGAATGGAGACTTGCCGCTGCCCTCCAAACCTGGGACCACGTGGAACTTCAACACGATCGGCAACAACAGCAGGCTCACCATGTTCA
>Ga0187885_10001421_pt1 | contig 26469 bp, 20 predicted proteins | sample June2016WEW_20_1_3_FD_132970 | JGI IMG/M metagenome (GOLD analysis project Ga0187885, IMG submission 132970) | Peatland microbial communities from SPRUCE experiment site at the Marcell Experimental Forest, Minnesota, USA - June2016WEW_20_100 | ecosystem: Environmental > Terrestrial > Soil >... | reverse complement strand
GAAGAAGAGAAGCCGGCCGCCGAGCGCGGCCTGTATCTCCACCCGACCGAGCACGGCCAGCCTGCCGCCAAGGGGATCGAGCAGGTCCGCAACGCCGCGATGAAGGCCGGGCACAAGTAAGTAACGGACCGAGTGGGGCCGAGACATCCGCCAGACCGATCTCGGCCCCCGCTCTGCCATCTCACCCAACACGATCGCTGGATAGTGGCCGGCCTGGGCCTACGGGTTGAGCTCGACCCAGGTGGCCCCGCCGTCATCAGTCGCGACCAGATGTACGGGCGGAGCGTAGGCATAGTCACAGATCGTGTAGGGGGCTCCAGGGCACGGTGGCTCCGACTCGCTGACGGAAATCCAACCGTGGAGCGAATCGGCGAAGTCGATCGGGCCGCTGTTGTACGGCCAGGGTTCCCGAACGGCGATCGTTCGCCAGGTGGAGCCGCCATCGGTAGTGATCTGGAGCGATGCCGGTTCGGACGGGTCGAGCACGACCCAGGTCGTGGAATCGACAAGCGACATCGTGAGCGTCCCTGGATCTTGCAGGATCGAAGTTGCCGTCCAGTGTGCACCGCGGTCGGTGGTGCGATAGAAGACCTGTTGGCCGCGAGCGCCTTCCATACCCGGCGTCGCATCGTACTTGGCGACGACGACCGCGCTGCCGTCGGCCCCGACCACCGGCGTTGTGATGAGGTCCAGCTGGCCGTGGACCGAGCCGGGTATCGGCAGGACGGTCGGCGTCCATGTGTCGCCGCCGTTCGCTGTCGCCCAGAGCGTCTGGCTGTCTGTCAGCCAGCCGTGGCTCGCATCCGCGAAAGCGAAGGCGAGGTTTCCCCTGGTCTTTACTGTGCCCGCGGTTTCGGTCCAATGCTGGCCAGCATCGTCGGTCCTGAAGATACGGGCCGCCTGGTTCGAGCCCGACTCATCGCCTACAGCGACATAGCCGGTGCTCTCGGTCGGGAACGCCACGCCCGTCGGTGCGATGGGAAGGGCGCTCTCGGCCCAGCTGGCGCATCCGTCTGTGCTCGTCCACATCGTGGTCTTGGAGATGACACGGATGACGCCACCGGCCACGAGGGCGTGGAGGTACGGGCTCGTCACATCACCGCTGCTCGATGTCCAGCAGTTCCACCAGCTCGACCCGTCAGTCAACAGGAGCCGCGATCCTGTCAGCAGCCAACCGCCGCTTGCCGTCCGGTGCATCTGGAGGATGGACTCGTGCTCTGCCAGAGCGGGTCCGGAGACACTTTGGAGGGTCGGGCCAGGAGACTGCGGCCGCGTCGAACCCGTAGGGACCGGCGAGGCTGTGCCGCTCGCAGGGGCAACTGCGCTAGGAGAGCTGCTTGACTGGGAGGCGGAACGGAAGCTCGCCCAGGCCCCGGCCCCGGCGATCCCGGCGACCACCGCCACGATGGCGACCGCCGTCAGGGCCACGTTCCGGAACGTCCGTCGACCTCGGTGTGCGTGTTCGCTCCTGGCGAGCAGCTCGGTAGATGGAATCGGCATCGCCTGGGACGAAGCCGCGTACCAGCGGCGCAGGAGCACGTCTTCATCGGCCTGGACGGGACCGTCTCGATGCTCGTTCATCGTTGTTCCTTCAGCTTCTTCCTTCCGCGGCTTGCCGCAGCTCGAACGGCGTTCGCCCCAATGCCGAGAATCGCCCCGGCCGCGGCGGCGTCGAGGTCTTCGAGCGCCGTGAGTACCAGTGCCGAACGCTCAAGAGCCGACAGCGCTCGGAAGCTGGCCCGGAGATCGAGCCACTCGATACCGGCGTCAGATCCGGGGGCGACGGCGATAGGCCCGCGGACTGCGAGGGCCCGCCGCAGCCGGCGGAAGCGATCCGTCGCGGTGCGGCGTGTCGTGACGAGCAGCCAGGGCAAGACGGGCACTGACCAGTCGACCTCGGTCCGTCGATCCCACAGCCGGAGGAATGCCTCCTGCGCCAGGTCCTCCGCGGCCGACCAGTCGTTCGTCCAGGCGAGGGCGAACCGAAAGACCGGCAGCCAGGCTGCCGCGTAAGCCGCCTCGAATGCGCCTGCCTGCGGATCGGGCAAACTCGCGGCGAGCCGCAGCGGCTGGCCGTCTGCGGTCGGGGTTGGCCTGGGTGCGGTCAAGTCGAATGGCATCACGTCGAACCGTACACGTTCGACGATGCCGAAACGCACGCGGACGACCATGGTGGACGCGGCGCTCCAGGGCGAAAGGTGTGGAGATGAGGGGACTCGAACCCCTGACCCCCGCGATGCGAACGCGGTGCTCTCCCAGCTGAGCTACATCCCCACGCGAGCGAGGGGCAGTCTAGCACAGGCCCCGCCCCACGAACCCCGGATCTTCCCGGGCCGGCGGACTTGCCGACGGTCAGTACGGCCCGGCCGGCAAGACGTGTCGGTTTCGTCGGGTGTCATCCCCTCCGGACGAGTGGCCGCGGGGCGGCCCGAGGGCTTGACTATGTGAACGTATGTTCTATTATGGACGTCCCATGGCCACCCATTCGCCCAACGTCCAGGCTGCTCTCGAGTCCCTCCGGAATCGCTGGGGACGGGCAGCTCCGCGCTGGGGCGGGGAGGTCCTGGGGGCGCTGGCGGTGGCGCCGCGGCCCATCCCGGACGAAGAACCGGCGATTGCGCCGGTCGTCGCGGACGAGCGGGCGATACCCACCGGCTTTCGCGCTCTGGATGCCATCCTCGGCCTGGGGGGACTGCCTCGTACCTCGATCACGGCCCTCCAGGGGGCCGGAACGAGCGGCAAGACCACTCTCGGGCTGCGGGCCGTCGCCCAGGTCCAGGCCGCCGGTGGGATAGCCGCCTACCTGGACCTCGCGCGGAGCCTCGACCCGGTCGAAGCGGCGGCTCGGGGCATTCAGCTCGAATGGCTGGTCGTACTCACGCCGGACACCATCGAGGAGGCGCTGTCGATGGCGGCGATGCTCCTCCAGGACCGAACGGTGGACCTGCTGCTGCTGGACCTGCCGCCTCTGACGGGCGATCGCCTGGGTCTGTCCGCGGCCGCTCTGGGCGAGCGACTGCACCGCCTGGCGGCGCTGGCGCGTCGAGCCGGGGTCCAGCTGCTGGTGCTCGAGCCGCCGGGTCTGCCCGCGGCGCTGGTGGGCGCGCTGACCCAGATTGCCGCGCTCCGCCTGGAGTTGAGCCGGCGGGCGTGGATATGCCTCGGCCGGGACGTCGTAGGGCAGCGGACCGAGGTGCGCGTCTCGAGGGATCGGTACGGGCCGCCGGGGCGGGCGACGGAGCTTCGGATCCTGTACGCGGAGGGCGGCTCTCGGGATGCCTGCCTGGCTCGGGACGAGCTGCTGAGGGAGATGGCGGCCGAAAACGGACCCCGCGTTGCCGCCGCGACGGCCGTGGCCGCGCACTTTGGGGACGCGCCGCCCGGTGGCTCACGGCCGGTCGCCGGCTCTTCGACGGTCCGGCCGTGGCCGTCCCTTACTCGCCTCACTCTCTCGGTTCCCACCGATGCGACTCCTCCATCTCTACTGGCCCCACCTCCTCATTCGCCTGGCGCGCGCCCGGTCCTCCACTCCCTTCGAGGCGGAACCGATCGTGCTGGGAGGCATGCCGTGGCTGGATGGACCGGTGCTAGACGCGAGCAGGTCGGCGCTGGAGCTGGGGGTTCGGCCGGGCATGCCGCTCGGCGCGGCTCACCGGCTGGCGCCGGAGGCGCAATTCCTCGATCCGAATCCGGAGGCTGACGGGGCTGCCCTGGAGGCGGCACTCGACCGACTGGCCGGCTTCAGCCCGGGCGTGGCCGCCGAGGCGGACCCGACCAGGCCGGGCTTCGGGCGGGCGGAGGTGCAGCTCGACGGGCTGGAGCGGCTTTGGGGGCCGGAGCCGCTGATCGCCGGCCGGATCGGGGAGGCACTGGCGGAGGTCCTGCCCGGGCCGCCGCTGGCGGGCATCGGCGGAACGCGGTTCGTGGCGGCCGTGGCGGCGTCGCTCGCCGGCAGGGAAGTGGCAGCGGGCGGGGTCGCGACGGGGGCCGGTGACGGCGTTCGGCTGCACGTCGTCGAGGCGGGCGCGGACGCGGACTTCCTGGAGCCACTTCCCGCCGCCATGCTGAGCCGCGACCCGGAGGTGCGGGCCCGCCTGGATCGGTTCGGGCTGCGCCGGATCGGGCAGGTCGCCGAGCTGCCACTTTCCGCCGTCGTGGCGAGGTTCGGGGCGGAGGGGGAGCGGATCCATGCGCGGGCACGGGGCCTGGAGACGGAGCCGTTCCAGCCGCGCCGCGCCCCCGAGCGCATGGCCCTGGCGCTCCCGATAGAGCCGCCCGTGACGGACATAGGGGCCCTGCGCTTCGTGCTGCACAGACTGGCGGCCACGTTCGGCGATCAACTGGTGGCGCGCGGCGCGGCCGTCGCACGCGCCAGGCTGACCCTCGAACTGGACGGCACGTTCGTGGCCGGGAAGACGCCACCCTCGCTGACCATCGACCAGCACCTGCCCCAGCCCACGTCGGAGGGGCTGGCCGTGGAGCGGCTGCTCCTCGCCCGGATCGAGGCCTCGCCGCCGCCGGCTCCGGTCTCCCGGCTGGAGCTGGAGCTGGGTGACGTGGCGCCGGCGGCCGGCACTCAGCTGACCCTGTTCACTCCGCAGACCGGCAGGACGGAGAGGCTCGGCTGGCAGCTGGTCCGTCTCGGGCTCCGCTTCGGCGAGCACCGGATGGGCTGGATGGAGATCGGCGATCCGGAGGCGCCGCTGGCCGAGACCCGCTGGACGTGGCGCCGCCCCGCCGGCGCCGGCGAAGCCCCCGGCCGCGATCTCGAGCGCCGCCGATGACCCGATTGCTGCGCGAGCATCCGCCGATAGACGCCGAGCTGGACTCGAACGGCACCCTCGTCGCCTTCCGCTGGAATGGGCGCCGTGAGCCGGTCGAGGTCTGCAATCGCTGGCGGGTGGAGGAGAGCTGGTGGAGCCAGCCGGTCGCTCGCGACTACTTCAAGGTGGCGGGGCCTCACTGGCTGGCTCTCATCTACCTGGATCGAGTGGACGGCTCCTGGCACCTGGAGCGCCTGTACGACTGAGCCGGACATGCGCACAACCCCTCCGCGCCGCTGCCCGGGCGGGTAGCATTGCGGTGGGTCCTCGAGCCAGAAACGGCACGACGTCGCCATTGAGATCCCACGAGGAGGAGCGCGGGGGGAGAGGGATGCAGGAGTTCTGGTTCTGCGAAGCCTGTAAGTCGATGAACCGCGGCGACGCCGACAAGTGCTATCGCTGCCGGGCTCCCAAGGCCCACGCGACCATGGCCACGGTCCACGAGCGCCGGCTCGAGGGTGTCATGATGCCCGGCGTCGACCAGCTGGAGCCGGGCGCCGCCAGGGCGATGCTGGCCCAGCATCCCTATGACGTCGCGTGGCCATACGGGTACGTCTCGGTGGCGCTGCTGATCCTGGCGATGCTGTTCCAGATCGGCTTCGCTATCTGGTGGCTCGCCGTCCTCGTAACCCTGCACGCTCCCAGCCTGGACACCCTGGGTGGCTACGCCTTCGGCGGCTACACCCTCGGGGCCGGCTGGTCGGGCTTCGAGCAGATCTCCCTTTGGGGGTACGTTGCGGCCTCGATAGGCGCGGCAGTTGTCCACAGCGTCTTCCTGGCCCTGACGGACACGAACGTCCCTGCTCTCGGCGGCGGTCAGCCGAGGTTCGGCCCGGCGCAGGCAGCCGCCTGGTGGATCGAGGCGCTGGGGTGGGCCTGGCGGGCCAATCTGACGGTCTGGATACCGCTCTACATCTGTCTGAGGTCGGCGGAGATCGTGGGCGGGTTCGGCCCCCTGGGCGTGCTCGGTCTCATGTTCGGTATTGCGCTGATCTGGTTGTCGATACGACTTCTCGGCTCCCCCCTGTACAGCCTGCGCAAGCCCGGCCGGCTACTGGAGGACCTGACCAGACGCCTTGCCCTGCGAGGCTCTTCCGACAGCGGCCTGGCCAGCATGTGGTCGGCTGCGTGGGGCACCGCCCGCATGATCGATCTCATGGGCCCGGTGGTGGTGGTGGGCGCGGTGTTCGCCATGGCCATCGTGTCCATATTCGAGATGCTGCGTACGACGAGCGGCGCCGCACCTGACTTCGGGTTGGGCACCGTCCTGTCGAGCTTCTACGCGATCACGCTCTTGATCACGGTGCTCGTCATAGCCGAGCTGGTCGCGAACTCTATCGCCCTCTTCCTTCTCGCCCGCGTGACTCTGTCGCTCTGCGACTCGGAGAGAGCCAGGCGCAGATGGGTGATCGAAAGCGCGGGTCGGCCCGCCGGGCGGGTCCCGAATGCGGGCGCCTACCCTGCCGGCTTCATGCCCTCGGCCCAGATCCCGGCGGCCCCGCCCGCCTCCGCCGTCGATTCGCCTGCCGGTGCCGCCGCTCGCCCGCCCTGGACGACCGCGCAGCCCGCCATGTCCGAGCCGCCCCGGCCGGTTGCCCCGACGGCTCCGGCTCCGCCGGTCCCGCGTCCTCGCTGGATCGGCGTGCAGGCGGAGCTTGCGGGCGAGAATGCGCGTGCGGCGCTGCGTCCCACTGAACCGCGGCCCACCCAACCGCCGCCCACGGCGCCGTCCGCCGAAACGCCGCCCAACCAACCGCCGGCCGCCGAATCGCCCACGGCGCCGTCCCCGGCGCCGCCCCCAGTCGAGCCGGCTCCGGCCGCCGAATCCGCGAAGCCCGTGCTTCGTCCATCCAGCTCGATGTCGCGCTATCGCGTCCCCGAATCCAGGGCCGCCCGGCGCCCGGAAGCCTCGCCGGCCGAAGAGGAGCCGGTGCCGTTGCAGCCCGACTGGCCCGAAGGCATCTGACCGGCGGCGTTGGGGTCACTGCCCGCGTCGGGGCGAAGGGGAGGCGAAACCGGGGGCTGCCGGCGAAGGGGCCGCCCGTAGCCGAACAGATGTTCTATAATTGAGCTTCCCGACCGCATCGTCGACCAGCACCGAACGATCCAACCGAGGCGCCGGTGGCCTCATACGCCGAGCTCCACTGCCACACCCACTTCTCGTTCCTCGATGGCGCCTCTCCGCCGGACGAGCTGGTCCGGCGCGCCGTCGAGCTGGGCCTCTCCGGGCTGGCGGTCACGGACCACGGCGGCCTCTACGGCGTGGTCCGCTTCGTCAGCGCGGCCCAGGAGGCGGGCTTGCGGCCGGTCGTCGGGGTCGAGATCGAACTGCTGGACGCGGCGGCGCCCGATCCGGCGGGGGTCGTCGTGCCGCCGCGGCGGGCGGGCCACGGAACGGGGAGCGGCCGTTCCCCGGCGATCGCGTCGCTCCCGTCGGTCGGGCCGCGGGGCGATGGCCTGCCGGCCCGGCCGCGCCCGGACCGCGCCAGGCTGCCCGGCCATCGGAACGCGGTCAAGGAGGACCTGCGTGGCATCGGGGAGGGGCAGCGTGGCCCGCACCTCGTTCTGCTGGCGCGGAACGCGGCCGGCTATCGCAGCCTCTGCGGCCTGGTGAGCCGGGCGAATCTCGCCGGAACCAAGTCGATGCCGCGCTTCAGCCAGGAGCTGCTGGCCGCGCACACGGAGGGGCTGGTGGCGCTTTCCGGCTGCCGCGAGGGCGAGATCGCCCGGCGGCTGCGGGTCGGGGATCGGGCCGGGGCGCGGGCCGTCGCGGAACGATACGCGAGGCTTTTCGGAGCCACTCCGCTGGCGGGCTCCCCGGCCGCGGCCGGCTTCTTCCTGGAGCTGGAGCACCACCTGCTCCCCGACGACGACTGGCTCGTGGCGGAGACCGCGCTCCTCGCCGAAGAGATGGGTCTCCCGGTCGTGGTCACGAACGACGTCCATTACGCCTACCCCGAGGGCCGGGAGCTCCACGACGTCCTGACCGCGATCCGCCACGGCCGCACGCTCGACGAGCTGCGCGACCTTCGGCGCCCGGACGGAGAAGCGTTCCTGAAGGCGGCCGGCGAGCTGATGGCATTGCCGCCCGGGAACTCGGGTGCGGACGCCCGGACCGCGGCTGCCTGGGCTCAGGGAATCGACAACGCCGGTGAGCTGGCTGCCGGCTGCTCGGTTGACCTTGGCTTCGAGCGCTATCGCTTTCCGGGCTTCCCCGTTCCCAAAGGCCACACGCCGTTTTCGTATCTCGAGGAGCTGTGCCACGAGGGCGCCCGCCGCCGCTATCAGCCCATCTCGGCGCCGGTCGTGCGGCAGCTGGCTCACGAGCTGGACGTGATCGAACGGACCGGCCTGGCGGAGTTCTTCCTGATCTGCTGGGACCTGATGCGGTTCGCCCGGGAGCGCGGCATCCCGGCCCAGGGCCGGGGAAGCGCCGCCGATTCGATCGTGGCTTACGTCCTCGGCATCACCCGCGTCGATCCGATCCGCCACAACCTGCTCTTCGAGCGCTTCATCAACGAGGGTCGAACGAGCTATCCGGACGTCGACATCGACTTCTCCTCCGAGCGGCGGGAGGAAGTCATCCAGTACGTCTACCGGCGCTACGGGCCCGAGCACACGGGCATGGTCTGCAACCTGGTCACGTACCGGGCCCGATCCGCGGTGCGCGAGGTGGGTTATGCGCTCGGGTTCCCGCGGCCGCTGGTCGATCGGGTCGCAAAGGCGCTCGAAACTTACGACTCGGTCATGGTCCGGCGGGACCTGGAGGCGGAGGGGGGCTTCGGCCAGTTCTTCGCCCAGACGGTCGAACGGGAGGCGGAGGCCGAGGCTCGGGCCGGGGTGGCAGCCGCCGGGGCGGCGACCGATACGGCGGCCAGGGTGGCGGCCGAGCGCGGCCTGACCGACCGCATGGGCCAGCTGAGCCACCCACGCGGCGGCCGGATCGCGGGCGAAGGGCCGGCGGCCGGGACCGGCGCGGGGTTCTTGCTCAATTCCAGTGCCGGTGGCACTAAGCGGAGGATCGGTGTCGAATCGGGCGCGCAACCAGGCTCGGAAGCCCCTGGTGACCCGGGTTCACGCTCACGAGAGCATGAAGAACTCTGGACGGCTGACGCGGTTTCCACTTACCGCCACCGCCGGTGGAGTTACGGGGAAACCGGGCTGGCGGGCGGCGCCACTGGGCTGGTGGACCTGGGCGGCGGGTCGGCGCTGGAGCAGCAGCGGAGGCTGGCGCGGCAGCGGCCGGTCGGGTCGGACACCGAGGGCGGCCCGGGCGACTCGCCGGCGAGCGTCGCCTGGCTGGCCGCGGAACGAACGGCGACTCGCGGCCTGGGCCCGACGGCGGCCGGGCCGGCCGGCGGACCCGCAGTGGCGGGGCTGGTTCGCCCGGAGCCGCATTCGAGCGTGGCCAGGGTCCAGCCGCAGCCGGAGATGCCCGACGCCATTCGGCGCGGCTCCACGACCGGCATGCCGGACTGGGAGCGCTGGCTGGCGTTCTGCGCCCGCATCGACGGCTTTCCGCGCCACCTCTCGATCCACACTGGCGGGATGCTCGTGACCGCGGCGCCGCTGATCGACATCGCCCCTCTAGAGCGGGCCACGATGCCCGACCGCGTCGTCGTCCAGTTCGACAAGCGGGACGTCGAGACGATCAAGCTGATCAAGCTCGACCTGCTGGGCCTGGGCATGCTGGCCGCGATAGACGAAACCCTGCAGTTGATCGAGGCCGACTGTGCCGTCTGCGTCGATCTGGATCGACTGCCGGAGGACGTGCCCGAAGTCTTCGAGATGCTCCAGGCGGCCGACACGGTCGGCGTCTTCCAGGTCGAAAGCCGGGCCCAGATGCAAACGCTGCCGAAGTCGCGGCCGGCCAACCTGGACGACCTGGTCGTGGAGGTCGCGATCATCCGGCCGGGCCCGATCCAGGGCAACGCCGTCCACCCCTACCTGCGCCGCCGCCAGGGCATCGAGCCGGTCGAGTACCTCCATCCCAGCCTGGAACCGGTCCTGCGCGAGACCCTCGGCGTGATCCTGTACCAGGAACAGGTCATGCAGATCGCCATCGCCGTGGCCGGCTTCTCCCCGGGCGAGTCGGATGGCTTCCGGCGGGCGATGGGGACGTGGCGCTCGAGCCGCGAGATGGAGAAGCTGCACGTCCGTTTCGTCGACGGCTGCCGGGCCACGAACGGGCTCTCCGACGAGCAGGCCGAGGAGCTGTTCCGCCAGGTCGCCGCCTTCGCCTCGTTCGGCTTCGCCAAGAGCCACGCCGCGGCTTTCGCCCGAACCGCCTACGAATCGGCCTTCCTCAAGCTTTTCTATCCGGCCCAGTTCAGCGTCGGCCTGGTCAACGCCCAGCCGATGGGCTTCTACCCAGTGGAAGTGCTGATCAACGATGCCAAGCGCCACGGCGTGGCGGTCCTGCCGGTGGACCTCAACGCCTCGAGCTACAAAACGACGACGGAGTGGGTCGGGCCGGGCAGGCAGGCGGCGGTGCACTCGTCCGGTTGCGTCGTGCCTTCGGCCGCGTCGCGCCGGCGCTGGACGCCGGAGTCGGCGGTGGGCTACGGGATCCGGCTGGGGCTGGCGCTGGTGAAGGGGATCGGCGACGAACACGCCGAGCGCCTGGACGTCGAGCTGGCTCGCGGCCCCTACCACTCTCTGACGGACGTCGTGGCCCGCGCCGAGCTGCCCGAGGAGGTGATCGAACGGCTGATTCGAGCCGGCGCCCTCGATTCGCTGGGTCGCCCGCGGCGCGAGCTGCTCTGGCAGTTGCGCGAAGTGATGGGGGCGACACGGGGTCGGGTCGGCGGTCGAAGGGCTGGGGCTGCCGGTCACCCGGCCGGCGCTGCCGGGCGGGTGAGTAGGGCCGCCGGGCGGCCGATGGACCTGCGCCTGCCGCCGACGCCCGCTCCGGAGCTGCCGGCGCTGACGGAACGCGAGCGCCTGGGCGACTCGTACGCAGTGCTGTCGCTCGACGCCCGCCGCCAGGTGATCTCGCTCTTCCGCCCGGCGCTGGAGCGGCTGGGTGCCGCCACCAATGCCTCGCTGGGGGATCGGAGCCCCGGTCCGGTGAAGCTGGGCGGCCTGGTGGTCACGCGCCAGCACCCGATGACGGCGCGCGGCACGGTCTTTTTGGCCCTGGAGGACGAGACGGGCATGGTCAACGTCACTCTCTGGCCGGACGCGTGGGCGCGTCTGCGGGGAGTGGTCCGGCGCCACACGCTGCTCTACGTGGAGGGGATGCTGCAGCGCGAGGCGAACGTCGTGAACGTTGTGGCGCGCGAGGTCAGGCCGCTCCCCGTCGTGGTGGAGACGGTCGGCGGCCCCGCTCGGCCCGAGGGCGTGCGGGCGCTGGGCTACAGCGGAATTCGACGCGGCTGATCCCCGCCACGTGCGGCGGGCCTGTCATGTGCGGCGGGCCCGAACCGGCCGACTTCGGCGCGAACGGCGCGAACGGCGCGGACTGCGGGGACGGCGCTAGCGGCGAGCGGTTGAACCCCGCGATGCCTGCCGCGGCGCCGGCTTCTTGGCCGCGGGGCGTTTCTGGTTCCGTGTCGAGCCGGCCCCCGCCAGCGTCAGGAATCGCTTGTACCAGCCGGACGCGGCGCCCAGCAGCGAACCCAGGGCCACGGCGGTGGCCAGCACCTGAATCGTGAAGGAGACGTACTCGTCGGATGTGAGGTTGGCCTGGCTGGCCGGCAGGTTCGCCAGGTGCCCCGAGTAGTACCAGAGGATCAAGATCTCGAAGCAGATGCCCGAGATCACCGAGGTGATAAGGCCGGCCAGCCAGGTGGCCCGTGGGGCCAGGAACCCGGCGAGCATGGGCTGGATCAACGGCGTCATGGGCAGGGCAAAACTGGTGACGAACTGGATCGAGGGGTCGTTGTAGTCGGTTCGGGTGAGCCCGTATGCGAGCGCCACGACGCTGATCAGGACTGGCGGCCAGATGGCGTTGGTCCGAAGGATCAACGTCGGCGCGTACCGAAGGTCGTCGATGTAATGGACCGGCCGCATGGCCAGCCTGAAGGCGGAGAAGATCCCCGGCCTCTCGGGCGTTCGAGCCGCAGCGCCGGCGCCGGGGTAGGCGCTACGGCCGGCCCTCGCCGCCGCGCGGTCCTGATCGACCTCGGCGGCTTCCGGCTCGCCCTGGCCCTGCTCCACCATTGCGGCGCGATAGCGGCGACGCGCCTCCGCTCGATCGGTCCTCTTGGCGCGGGCCACGGTCTCTCCTCGGGTCGGTGCGAACTGGCAGGTCGGGCGTCGGCCGACATGATGGACGGCGCGGTCGGAATGGTAGTCCATGGCGCATCCGGACACAGGCCGGGCAGCCACGCCGACCGATCTCGGTTGCCGTGGGCGGCTGCTGCCGCCTCTGGCGTTGGTCCTCCCGGTCTCAGATAAGCCGAAGGTAAGCGGCGGATGAGCCGCGGGGCGTAGAACTCGCAGACCACCCCGCCGGCAAGACGTCCTGAGGTGCCCGAATGCCTGCTCCGCGCGCGGTCGCAGTCGCGCTCGTCTCGCTCCTGGTTTCGCTGGCCGCTCTCGCGGACGCGGTTCCCCCTCCAATCGCGGCGGCCTCCGTGGTTTGGCCCCCGTCGCGCGGCCCGGTGATCGGGGAAGTGATCACGGGCGGCGCCTCCGCCTCGGACGAGTACGTGGAGATCTACAACGCCGCTGCTACGGCCGTCGATCTGGGCGGCGACGAACTGGTCTACGTCACCGCATCGGGCGCGACGACGACACGCAAGGCCGCCTTCACCTCGCCGCTCCAGCTCGTCTCGGGACAGCATTTGCTGGTGGCGAATCTGGCTGGCATGTACGCGCCGCTGGCCGACGCCACCTATTCCGGCGGGCTGGCGGCGGACGGCGGATCCCTGGTGCTCCGGACCGGTGACGGGACCGTGATCGATACCGTTGGCTGGGGAACGGCGGCGAACGCGTATGTCGAAGGAGCGGTCGCTCCGGCTCCGCCGGCGCGCTCGAGCCTGGAACGACGTCCCGGTGCGACGGCCGGCAACTGGACGGACACGAACGACAACGCTTCGGACTGGTTTGTCCAGCCGAACCCGGTCCCCGAATCGATGACCTCCGCGCCGCGGCCCGGGCCGACTGCTTCACCGCCGGCAGGCCCGGCCACCCCGATCGATGCCGCGACTTCTGCGCCTCCGACCCAGGCGGCCGAACCGACCGCCGAACCGACGGCCGTGCCATCGGACGCTACTGCCGAGCCATCGGACGCTACTGCTGAGCCGACGGTCGAGCCAACCTCAGTGCCGACGGCCGAACCGACCGCGCACCCAAGCGACACACCGACCGCGCAACCGAGCGCCGAACCGACCGCGCAACCCACGTCAGCTCCCACGCAGCCGACGGAGCCGACGGCGCCGCCGACCCAGACGGACCTGCCCCTCGAGCCGATCGCGACGGCCCGGCTCCAGGTTATCGGCGCACGCGTGCACGTCAGCGGAGTCGTCACCGCGGGCTCCGGCATCGTTGGGGCAGACAACCTCTTGGCGGTCGCCGACTCGTCCGGAGGCATCTTCGTCCGCCTCGCGGAGGTCCCGGCCGACCTGGCGATCGGTTGCCAGGTAGAGCTCGTCGGCGCGCTCGCCACTCCGTACGGTCAGCTCGAAATCCGAGAGATCGAATGGCTCGTTGCCGGCCCGGCCGGCGCAGATCCGGTGCCGGACGGCGCCTCCCTCTCGGACGTCGGGGAGCGGCTGGAGGGCTCTCTGGTGACCGTCGCTGGAACGATCGATTCCGTCTCCGTGGACAGCGGCCGGCTCACCATCACTCTCGTCGATGGGAAGAGCCAGCTTCGGGCGCTGGCCGATCCGCTTGCCGGGATCTCGAAATCGGACGTGGCCAAAGGAGAGCGGGTGGCGCTCAGCGGCGTCATCAGCCAGCACGCCACGGCGCTCGGCCGGGAGGATGGCTACCGCATGTGGCTGCGCAGGCGCGAGGACGTAGCGTTGCTTGAGGGGCCATCGCCCGGCCCCACGCCGGCGCCGTCGGCGGCCAAGACGCCGCACGCCAGCGCCACGCCGCGCTCCAGCGCCACGCCGCACGCCAGCGCCACGCCGCGCTCCAGCGCCACGCCGCACGCCAGCGCGACGCCGACGCCTGTCGCCGTGTACCGCGATCTCGCGAGCGGACTCGCGGCCCGTGGGAGGTCCGTCGACGTCGAGGCGACAGTCACCGCTGCCACCGGGATCATCGATTGGGGCGGGCCCACGATAGTCGTCGACGACGGTACGGCCGCCGTCGCGGTCGTCCTTCCGACGGGCTCCCCGAGTCCTCGGGTCGGCGCCCGGGTCAGAGTCGCAGGCAAGGTGGGCAGCCTGTACAGCGGGCCTCGGGTTGTCGCCACTCTGGTCGAGTGGCTGGGTGACGGGACTGCGCCGCAGCCACTCCAGGTTGCCGTGGCCCTGTCAACGCAACACGAGTGGCGGCTCGTCCAGGTTTCCGGCCGCGTCGAGCGGCTGGTGCGAGCGGGATCTCGCTGGCGTGCGGACCTGTCCGTGGGCGGCCACACCGTGGCGGTCCTGGGCGAGCCCGGGGCGGGGATTCCCGCCGCGGGCCTGGTCAAGGGACGCCTGGCGGTGGCCACCGGGATCGTCCGTCGCTCGACATCGGACTCGAGTGCGTTCGTGCTCCTGCCTCGATCGTCGCGGGATCTGTGGCTCGGCCCCGCGCCCGCCGCCCCGGCCGGAACCGGGGGCCAGGCCGCGATCGGACAACCGGCCACTCTGTCCCCAGGTTCGGCATTGCCGTCATCTGAAGCGCCGCTCGTCACCATCTCGGAGCTCGCGAACCATGAGGGCAGCACGGTCACCGTCGCCGGGATCGTCGTGGCCGCGGCGGAGGGAGCAGCCACGCTCGACGACGGCACCGGCAGCGCCCGTCTCGGCGGACAGGATGGGGCCGACGCCCTGGCATTGCTCGAGCCTGGCGATGCCATCGAGGTCACCGGCCAGGTGTCGCGCGATGCCGAGGGGCTGCTGCTGGTCGTCGACCCGGATCTGATACTGACGCTGGCCGGCCCGGACCTTGGGGAATCGGCTTCCAAGGCCAGCGCGGCTGCCTCGGGAGGCTACCCGGACCCGGCCGCGTCCTCGGCTGCCGCGGAGAATGGCAGCGCGGCGGGGCCCGATGCAGAGGCCCATGGCCTGGCGCGGCCTTCCGCCGGCCTGGACGAGTCGGGCGGAATCCCCGCCCCCGCCCTCGTCGGCGCTCTGGCTCTGCTCTTGCTGTTAGGGCTCTTGGCGGCCACGATGGCCCCCGGGCGGCGCCGGATGCAGGCCTCGATTCGGCGCTGGCGCCGCCCTTGAACCACCCGTCTGTCGCTGCGCTGGCACCGGGCGACCTTGAAACCACGCTTGACGCTCGACTTTGGCGGCGTCTATGCTCCGCCGAGGTTCCAGCGTTGCGCACTACCAGCGGGGGAACGGGCCTTGCCGAACGCGGTCGCCCGCCAGCCCCAACGGAAGCCCGGCAACACCAGGTCCGCGCACGAGCAGCCTGATGCGGCCGCGCTGGCTATCCTTCGAACAGTCCTCAGGCGGCTCTGCCTGAGGCGCTAGCGCAAAGATAGGGGCGCCGGCGCCCCGTTTCGCTCTAAGACTGGGAGGCTAAGCGACAATGGCAGAGGGCTACTGCGTCAAGGACAAGAAGATGGTCTCGATCCAGAATCCCCAGAAGATCACCATGAAGAACGGGAAGCCCGCAACCCAGGGCACCTGCCCCAATTGCGGTGGAAAGGTGACGCGCATCGGCGCGTAGTCGATCCGACAGCAGGGCTCTGACGCGACCCCCGCCCAGGCGGGGGTCGCTGGCTTAGCGGGCACCGCCAGCCGGTCGGGCGACGACGGCAGGGCCGAAAGGCACTCTCGACTCCCACGCCGGGATCGGGCGTCACCTTCCGCCCGGTCGAAGCAGACGCTCGTAATGGGCCGACCGGCCCGCTGGGGCCGGAATCCGCTTTGCTAGAATTGGCGAGCATCCCAGCGAATCCCGAAGAGGTTTCCTTCTGTCAGCACGGCCTGTCCTCGCGCTTGACGTCGGCGGCACGCAGATACGTGCAGCCGTCGTGATCGACGATGGAACGCGGATCGCTCGCGCCCAGGGTTATACGCCGGTGGCGGACGGGCCCGCGGCGATCCTGCATGCCTGCGCGAAGGCCCTCCGCATCGCTCGCGACGGTGCTCCGGCCGATATCCGCGAGGCGATCGTCGGGGTAGGGATCTCCAGTCCAGGCCCGGTCGATCCGTGGCGCGGCGTGGTCCTGCAGACGCCCAACATGGGCCCCGGGTTCCACGACGTCCCCATCGCCGGTGAGATCGGCCGCGTCATGCGTCTGCCCGCCTTCCTGGACCGTGACGCAAACGTCGCGGCTCTGGGCGAGATGGCCTTCGGAGCGGCCCGCGGTTGTGCGGACTTCATCTACCTCACTGTCTCGACGGGAGTGGGCGGGTCGATCGTGTCGGCGGGCAAGCTCTTCCACGGTCCCGACGGAACAGCCGGCGAGCTCGGCCACATGCCGGTGGCGATGGAAGGGCTGTGTGGGTGCGGAGGGGTCGGTCATCTCGAGGCCTTCCTCGGGGGCGCGGCCATGGCCCGCACCGCCCGCCAGGCCGTCCTCGAGGGCCGGAGTCCCTATCTCGCCGCGATGGCGGAGGCCAGGGGCATCGACGCCATCGATGCCAGGGATGTTGCCGAGGGCGAGGATTCCGGCGACGAAACCTGCCATGCGATCCTCGAGCGCGGTCGTCGCGCCTTTGCCGTAGCCTGCGTCGGATTCGTCGACGCGCTCAATCCAACCAGGATCGTGGTCGGCGGTTCCATCTCAGACGCGCAGGGTGCGCGGCTGCTCTACCCCGCGCGAGAAGAGGTGGCCGCGACCGCCTTCAGAACGCCCCGAAGCCGGGTCCAGATCGTCCAAGCCGAGCTCGGCGCGGACGTGGGCCTCGCCGGTTGTCACCCGCTCGTGATCGCACGCCTCGGCGACCCTGCCTGGCGCGGCGATCGACCAACGTCCACCCCCGCGCAGAACGGTTGATCCGGGCGCGGCAGCTTCTCGTGGAGGACAAGACATGGCAGTTCGCGTCGGCATCAACGGTTTCGGTCGTATCGGCCGGCAGTCGCTGAAGGCGATCCTTGAGCGCGCGCCCGGGCTCGAAGTCGTGGCCGTCAACGACATCGTGGACGTCCCGACCAACGCTCTCCTGTTCGCGCACGACTCCACCTACGGCAACTTCGACGGAACGGTCACCCACACCGAGGACTCCATCGTCATCAACGGCAAGGCCGTCAAGGTCCTTCAGGTAAGAGACCCGTCCCAGCTGCCCTGGAAGGATCTCGGTGTGGACATCGTCATCGAGTCGACCGGCCTCTTCACGGAGGCCGACAAGGCCCGAGCCCACATTAACGCCGGCGCCAGGAAGGTCCTCATCAGCGCCCCGGCCAAGGGCGAGGACATCACGATCGTCCTGGGTGTGAACGAGGGTAAGTACGACTCGACCAAGCACACCATCATCAGCAACGCCAGCTGCACGACCAACTGCCTGGCACCTGTGGCCAAGGTCCTCAACGACACCTTCGGGATCGAAAAGGGCCTGATGAACACGATCCACAGCTACACCAACGACCAGCGCATCCTCGACGTCGCCCACAAGGATCCACGCCGCGCCCGCTCGGCCGGCCTGAACATGATCCCGACGACCACCGGCGCCGCCCGCGCCCTGTCGCTCGTCATCCCGGAGCTCAAGGGCAAGGTCGATGGCTTCAGCCTCCGCGTCCCGACCCCCACGGTGAGCATCGTCGACTTCGCCGTCGAACTCTGCGACGAGGTTTCCGCCGAGGCGGTCAACGACGCCTTCCGCAAGGCCGCCGCCGGTCCGCTCAAGGGCATCCTCGGCGTCTCGGACGAGCCGCTCGTGTCGGTCGACTTCCGCGGCGACGACCGCTCGTCGATCGTGGACTCCGCCCTGACCATGGTCGTCGGCGGGACGGGCAAGTTCGCAAAGGTCCTGGCCTGGTACGACAACGAGTGGGGTTACAGCTGCCGCGTTGCCGACCTGACCAGGTTCATGGCCGAGCGCCTCTAAACAGCGCTACGCACCGGGTCGGGGCGGACGGAACCGCCGCTCGCCCCGATCCCCGCTCAGCCAAGCCCGAGGTAACGATGAACAAGCTCACGATCCGCGACCTGGACGCCGCCGGCAAGCGCGTCTTCGTGCGCGTGGATTTCAACGTTCCGCTCGAGGACGGCAAGATCACCGACGACAGCCGGATCGTGGCCGCACTGCCGACCATCAAGGCGCTGCTCGCCCAGGGGGCGATCGTGATTCTTGCCAGCCACCTCGGCCGGCCCGACGGCAAGGTCCAGGACAGCATGCGCCTGCGGCCGGTCGCCGAGCGGCTCTCTCATCTGCTCAAGATGCCCGTCCCGGTCACGGGCGACGCCCTGGGTGCCGGCACCGAGGACGCCATCAAGCGCCTCAAGCCGGGCGAGTGCATCCTCCTCGAGAACCTGCGCTTCCATGCCGAGGAGGAGAAGAACGATCCCGAGTTCGCCAGGGCGCTGGCCAGCTATGCCGATGTTTATGTCAACGACGCGTTCGGCACCGCCCATCGCGCCCACGCCTCCACCGAGGGCATCGCCCGGCTGCTGCCTGCCTACGCGGGCCTGCTCATGGAGAAGGAGATCGAGTTCCTGGGCAAGCTGATGGAGAACCCGGAACGACCCTTCGCGGCGATCATCGGCGGAGCCAAGGTTTCCGGGAAGATCAAGGTGCTGCGGAATCTGGTCGACAAGGTGGACGTCCTCGTCATCGGCGGCGGCATGGCCAACACCTTCCTGCTCGCCCAGGGCAAGCAGATCGGCAAGAGCCTGGTCGAGCCCGATCGCGTCGAGGATGCGAAGGCGATCATGGAATCGGCGGCCGCGCACGGGACCAAGATCGTTCTCCCCACCGATGTGGTCGTGGCCAAGGAGGTAACCCGCGGCAGTGAGTACAAGACCGTCCTCGTCGACAAGGTCCCCGCGTCCTGGAACATCGTCGACGTCGGCAAGAACAGCCTCGAAGCCATGCGCAAGGCCCTCGAGCCGGTTAAGACGGTCTTCTGGAACGGCCCGCTCGGCGTCTTCGAGATCCCGACCTTCTCGGTCGGCACCAAGGAGATCGCCCGCTTCCTGGCCGGACGCGCTCAGGCCGGCGCGACGGTAGTCGTGGGCGGCGGCGACTCCGTTGCCGCCGTCGAGCAGCAGGGTCTGGCCGGCAAGATGACACACATCTCCACGGGCGGCGGCGCGTCGCTCGAATTCATGGAAGGCAAGGAGCTGCCCGGCGTGGCCGTGCTGCTCGACCGACCGACTGCTGGGAGCAAGTAATGACAACCATCGATCTGATCGAAGCCCGCCAGATCCTCGACTCGCGCGGCAATCCGACAATCGAGGTCGATGTCGTCCTGACCGACGGGTCGGTGGGCCGCGCGGCGATCCCGTCGGGCGCCTCGACCGGCGCCAACGAGGCCGTCGAGCTGCGCGATGGCGACAAGACCAAGTACGGCGGCAAGGGCGTGCTCAAGGCGGTGGCGAACGTCCGCGAGATCATCGCCCCCGAGCTTCTGGGCACCGACGCGGCCGATCAGGCCGGCCTGGATGCGGCACTCATCGCCCTCGACGGCACCCCGAACAAGGCTAAGCTCGGCGCCAACGCGATTCTGGGCGTCTCCCTGGCGGCGGCGCACGCCGTCGCGGCCAGCTACGAGATGCCGCTCTACCGCTACTTCGGTGGTGTCGGCGCGCGCATCCTGCCGGTCCCGTTCTTCAACATCCTCAACGGCGGCAAGCACGCTGTGAACTCCACGGACTTCCAGGAGTTCATGGTCGCTCCGGTCGGCGTCGCAACCTTCGCCGACGCGCTTCGGGCCGGCGCCGAGGTCTTCCATGCCCTCAGGTCGATCCTGAGCGCCGAGGGCTTCTCTGTCGGCCAGGGCGACGAAGGCGGTTTCGCGCCGTCGCTGCCGTCGAACGAGGCCGCGGTGGAGGTCATCCTGCGGGCCATCGAGAAGGCCGGCTATAAGCCGGGCGACGAGGTAGCCATCGCGTTGGACCCGGCCGCTAGCTCGGTCCTGGTCGAAGGCACCGGAACCAACGGCGTCACCGGCCAGTATCGCCTTGAGCGCGAGGGCCGGACCCTCGACTCCGGCCAGCTCATCGACCTCTGGGAGAAGTGGATCGCCAAGTATCCGATCATCTCCCTCGAGGACGGCCTGGCCGAGGACGACTGGCCGGGCTGGGCCGAGCAGACCAAGCGGCTCGGCTCCAAGGTTCAGCTCGTCGGCGACGACATCTTCGTGACCAACCCCGAGTTCATCGCGCGGGGCATCCGGGAGTCGTCTGCCAACTCGGTCCTGATCAAGCTCAACCAGATCGGCACGGTCACCGAGACGGTCGACGCGATCGCGATGGCTCGCCGCGCCGGCTGGACCGCCATGGTCAGCCATCGCTCCGGCGAGACCGAGGACACGACCATCGCGGACTTCGTCGTCGCCATGGGCCTGGGCCAGATCAAGACCGGCGCCCCTTCCCGCTCGGAGCGAGTCGCCAAGTACAACCGGCTTCTCCGCATCGAGGAGGAGCTGGGCGACGGAGCTCTCTACCTGGGTCGCAAGGCCCTGGCGGGCGCCAGGCCGTAGCCCGTCCTTCGTCAGCACCGCGGGCCAGCCCACCGGGCCGGCCCGCTTCGATTCCGTGGCGGTTCGCCGCGCCTGCGGCGCTGGGGGAGTTTGCGCAGCAGCGTGGATCAGCCGTCCGGAGGCCGGCCTCCTCGCTCGCCGGACGCGCGACCTGGCGCCTGCGGCTTGGCGCGCGATCGCGGCTCGCGATCCGGCCGGCGCTCCTGCCGGCTTCTACTGCGCCGCTGCACCCAGAGAGGACACGCTCGCCAACGTTGGAGTGGCCGCGCCGGGTCGGGGCGAGAGGACTTGAGGCCGAGATAACAAGCGAGCCGCCGAGGCCGCTATGAAGGATGTTTGGCCTCAGCGGCTGCGCCCAGTAGGGGCGCCCTGTCGGATCGGCCGGAGTCCATCCGGGTGAGGATTCGTGCGACACGATCCATGGGGGGGACAGGCTGACGAGTGGACTGATCCCACACGCGGCAGATCGATCAGGGAAAGGCTGGGCTCCGGGCCTCCAGATACGCGCCTGTCCCGTAGTCGAGGATGATCATCTCGGTAGTGGCCGGCGACGGGCATGGTTCAGGCGAGGGCCGGGGGACGCCGCACGACGCCGGCTGGAAGGAGCCGCGGACGACGAACGCCCACACCCACTCGTCTGACGGACCACCAACGAGCGCCGGGGACGCCTCGCCGTAGCGTTCGACACGCGCGGAGATTACCGCCGACGGCGAGATGCCGAACCCGAGCTTGTTCAGCGCCGCCAACGCTTCGGTCAGAGTGAGTCCGCCCGCTGGCGGGAGTTCGTACGCGCTCGCTGTGGGCGCACTCGCGGGGGCGACCGACGGGCCGGGGGAAGCCGACTGCAATGGCGACGCGACCAGCGAGGCGGTGGCGGTGGTCGGGGAGGAGGCTGGCGGTGGGCTGGGCTTGGGCGCGATCCCATACCCCAGCGCGAGCCCGATGAGGACGCCGGCCGCCGCGACCAGCACCACCACCGGCGGGACGGGCAGCCCCCGCCCGAGCAGCGTTGGCTTCAGCGGTGTGGTCGGAGGCAGGTTCTGGTCCCCGAGGCGACGGTCCATTTGCTGGCTCCGGCTCGGCTCAAAGCGAACGCACGTCAGCATATCCATGACGCTCCGGGCAGGCCACCGGGTCCCCCAGGACCCCGTGTGTCGCGAGCCAGTGGATGCAGTTGCCAGCATGAACGGTATCCACTCCTATGGATTGCGGACCCCCTTTTGAGAGGCACGACAAAGTGGTAGATGCCACGCGGCTAAGGCGCGGCTCGTCTCTGCTTCGCAGGAGCGGTGTTGGCCCGTCTGGAGTAGAGCCGACACCATACGGGTGAAGGTCAGGAGCGGGATGAGAGCGGAGGAGCGACAGGCCTCGGCTTGACGAGCCCTGGGGCCGACCCCCACCGGGCCCGTTCGGGTGATCCGACGCCGGTATTCTCAGCGTATGCAGAGCGGGCGATAGCAATAGCACGGAGGGTCGGGGCGTGAGAACCGCCAGGGCAGGATGGCTCGCGATACCCACTCAGTCTGAGCACCCGAGATGACGGTGCGTTCTCGGCCTGTCTGTTGTACGACGGGGATCCTCCTCGCCCTCGCGCTCGGGGGCTGTTCCGGCAACTCGCCCACCCCCGGCCCTGGCACTTTCCGTCCGACAGGCTCGATGACCGCGGCCCGCCTCCACCAATCCGCGACCCTGCTCTCCGACGGCCGCGTCCTCATTGCCGGAGGCCAAGCAATGACGGATGGCAACGTCTGGAACGATCTCGACTCGGCCGAGCTATATGACCCGCAAACCGGCGCGTTCAGCTCTACCGGCTCGATGAGGACCGCACGCGAGGGCCAGACCGCGACCCTGCTCCCCGACGGCCGAGTCCTCATCGCCGGCGGCTCCGATCTGGCTTCGGCCGAGCTGTATGACCCTAGGACCGGCACGTTCAGCTCTACCGGCTCGATGATGACCGCACGCGACGGCTGCACCGCGACCCTGCTCCCAGACGGTCGCGTGCTCATGGCCGGTGGGCACATGGACACCTCGTACCTGACTATCTACTTCGCCTCAGCCGAGCTGTATGACCCGAAGACCGGCACCTTCAGTCCGACTGGCTCGATGACGACCGCACGCACCGGACACACCGCCACCCTGCTCTCCGATGGCCGGGTTCTCGTCACCGGAGGGGAGGATGTCACGGGGGAGGCTCCCACCCTAACGAGCAGGTTCCTCGCCTCGGCGGAGCTGTATGACCCGAAGACCGGCACCTTCAGTCCGACTGGCTCGATGACGACCGCACGCACCGGACACACCGCCACGCTGCTCGCCGCTGGCCGAGTGCTCATCGCGGGGGGCAGTGCCGGCACGGTCTCTACCAGCGACCGCTACGTGCCTCTCACCTCAGCCGAGCTGTATGACACCAAGAGCGGCACCTTCGGCCCGGCTGGCTCGATGATCACCGCCCGCGAGTATCAAACGGCGACCCTCCTCTCCGACGGGCGCGTCCTCATCGCCGGCGGGGAGACAACCCCTGGGCCCCTCGCCTTAGCCGAGCTGTACGACCCCGCGACCGGCAAGTTCGCGGCGACTGGCTCGATGATCACCGCCCGCGAGTCTCAAACCACGACCCTGCTCTCCGACGGGCGCGTCCTCATCGCCGGCGGCCTTGCCAGCCTGTTAGGAGATGCACTTGCCTCGGCCGAGCTTTACCAGCCGTAGGTTCAAGAGCCGATTCGGAGCAACGGTCGGAAGTCGCTCAGGGCTCGCCCCGACCAGTCAGGGCTGCTGCCCTCTGGTGACATTGGCGCACACTCGCCAACGACAGAGTGCCGCAGCCCGGGGCCAGGTGGCCGAGGTACTTGGCTCGACTCGCAGGTTGACGCATGGTCCAGGCATCTAGGAGGTGGGCTGATGGCCCGTTCGCGGCGATCATCCAAGTCCGATCAGGGCCCGAGCGGGCCACACCACTTTGTTGAAGCGGAGAACGTTCGCCCAGCCCTTGCCCTCACCTCCACTGGGGTTTACCAGATGGTGTCCGAGGCTACGGTCGCAAACGCCAGCCTCCGCGCCTCCCGCTGCGCGGTGTCGGGTTGCGGGAAACCGCGGGAGGATCCGATCCACTGGCCGAGCGAGCCGGAAGCTGAGAACAACCCTGGCGAGCTGGCGGATTCGGAGGATGAGTGGCACGTGCCGGTCGGGCCCGCCGAGACCGAGGACGACGTGATCCTCGAGCCGGTGCATTCGGACGGCACGGTCGTCTTGCCGCTCCATCCCACGGACAAGGGGTAGCCGTCCGGCCGCCCCGCGCCTCGTAGCCCGATCAAACTGCATCTCCGCTCACTCGGCGGTCGAGTGACAGTGGCGGACGCTGGCCAACGCTGGCGGTCTGTCGCACCTGGTCGGGGCGAGAGGACTTGAGGCCGGCATGACAAGTCAGCCCGAGACGGAGCACAAGCGCTACCTGGCAGCTCCATAAGCGCTTGCCGCGACGACGCCGCGTGGCAGGACCAGAATGGAGTAGCCCGGGAATGAGCTGTTCCAGGCGACCGCCGTCCAGGTCTTTCCGTCGTACGAGACCCATGCCTTGCCGTTGGTCTTTACGGCTAGGAAGATCATGCCGTTCGAGCCGATGACGCCGTCGGGGCCGCTGCTGCATTCGCCCTGCCCGCAGACGGTGGCGCCCAGCGGCTCGAAGTTGTTGTCGCCCTGCCAGGTCTTGCCGCCGTCTGTTGATCGGGCGAGGCTGGTGTAGCCCGGAATGCCTTGCCTGCTGAACGCAAGGATGCCGTCGCGCCCGAACACGAGCTCGGTGCCGGCAGACCCAATCGCCGTCGATGTCCAGGTCCGCCCGTCCTCCGACCACCACAGGCCACCTTTGCCATTGACCGTGGACCCGAGCAGACTGCGGCCGTCCCTGGCATCGGGCCTCTCGAGCGCATCGAGACGATAGGCTGCGCTGCTCGACAGGCCTCCCGTGTAGCCGCCCATCACCCAGAAGCGGCCTTCCCCCGACTGGACCAGCGGACCGGCGTCGTCCCAGGTGATGCCCGCCTGGACAGTTACCGGCGTCCAATTGACGCCGTCGGTCGAGAAGGCGACGGAGTACTGAGACGTTGCTATGGCCGAACCGACGAGCGTGTGCCCTGTGGCAACCAGGCCCGCTGACGTACCCGCGATGGAGTCAACGAACGCGAAGCCGGACGGTGAGCCAGCGTTGCGCCATTGCACGCCATCGGAGCTGGTCCAAACCGTCTCCGAAGGGACGGCGGCGGAAGGATCGCCCGCCACGGCGACTAGGCCTGTCGGGGAGACCGCCATAAGCACCCGCGGAGCGGCAAAGGCCGTGACGTCGATCCACGTCTGGCCGTCGGCGGAGGTCCAGACGAAGGCTGCTCCGTTCCTCGTCCCGTAGGTAACGTAGCCGCCACGCCAGGAGAGGACCTGAACGCCGGGGTCGGCCGTCACGAGCGGATTGTTGGAGGGCAGCTGGCTCCACGAGAAGCCGGTCCAATCCGACGTTATGCCCGGCGTCGTGAATGAGGGGGCAGAGGGCTCAGGAGTCGGAGCAGAGGGCTCAATCGAAGTGGAAACCGCAGAAGGGGAAACCGACGCAACCGCCGGCAGCGACGGGGAGGCCCCTGCCACGCCGCAGCCGGAGACGAGACCAGCAGCTGCAAGCCCGACTGCCAAGCCCCTGATGCGTCCCACTCGCGATCGGTAGTGGTGAGCCGCGATGGGATTCATGCCCTGCCCCCAGTTCAGTGGCTGTTTGCCCTTGGATGTACATCGAAATGACGATCGGTAGACGCATGGCGAGGAGGCTAGGTGATCCCGCCAGCGTTACAGACTAGAAGGTCTTGCGGCGGCCTTTCCCGCTGCCGTATTGATCGTACCCAAGGAGTAGCCCCGACTCGCCAAGGCTGCCGCCCGCTGGGTACATTCGCTGACGCTGGCGCATGACGGCATGGTCGGGCCTCAGCTGGTGGGGACGTGCCCGATGCGGAGCCGAATCCGACAGTGCTTGACATTGCATGGAGCGGGCGCGACGGTGTGTCTACGCGAGGCGCGTCGCCGGGCGACTCAGCTGTGACGCGGGCGACGGAAACGACCAGTCGGAGGACTTACGGTGAAGGCTCTGGCGCGATTCGTGATCCGACCGGGCCAGGTTCTGATGCTCCGCGAGGCCGTGGGTGGTTTTCCTCGTGGCACCCCGGTGAAGGTGATTCGTGTTTGGAACACCGACGACCCTACCTTCGTCGTTGAGCCGTATCTCGCAGTCCCCCAGGGCAGCGACCTTGCGGCGAGCGGGGTGCGGCTGACAGTGGGCCGCAGCGTGCTCGCGGAATCGCTGCCGGAGTTCCGATCGGGGACGATGATCCTCGGGTGACATTGGCGCCCGCTGGCCCATGCTGGAGTGGCCGCGTCGGGGCTGTCCGGACGAGCGAAGAGAGCGACTGGTCGGCGACCCACCTTTGTGGCCACAGAGGGAGCCATGAGATGACGATCCGTTCTATGACCGCTGAAAGCCTTGCCCTGCGCGGCATCGGCCCAGTGCAGCTGGGCCAGGGAGCGGTCGCTCGCGCGACCCGCCTCGCCCTGGCAGGCTTGCTCGTTGCCCTCGCCGTCGCGGGCTGCTCCGGAAGCTCGGCCGAGCCCACGTCGGCCAAGCCCGCGCCTGGTCACGGCACGTTCAGCGCGACCGGGTCGATGACTGCCGCTCGCGACAACCACACCGCCACCCTGCTGTCCGACGGTCGTGTCCTCATCGCCGGAGGAGGGGACGACTCGTCGCATCTTGCCTCAGCCGAGCTGTACCAACCGTAGGGTCCCGCTGGAGCCCGGCCAGCCTGGCAAGGAAGCGGAAGTCGCTGTTGAGCACGCGATCCTGGCGCCGACCGTGGTCGCAGACTTGCCGATGCCGTGGACGAAGGCCAGGACGTCGGCCGGCTTGACCCGATCG
>Ga0187885_10001399_pt1 | contig 26724 bp, 28 predicted proteins | sample June2016WEW_20_1_3_FD_132970 | JGI IMG/M metagenome (GOLD analysis project Ga0187885, IMG submission 132970) | Peatland microbial communities from SPRUCE experiment site at the Marcell Experimental Forest, Minnesota, USA - June2016WEW_20_100 | ecosystem: Environmental > Terrestrial > Soil >... | reverse complement strand
CGAGAGAACGGTCACAGCCGTGCTGAATGCCAGGATAATGCCAATAATCGAGCGCCTTATCATGTCCGTAAAAGCTGCCATGTCACAGAGAAACATCTGTGCCCCTTTGATGCTTGTGAGAGGGGATGGCGCACTTATGAATGACGCTGTTGCCATGGAACGCGCCATTGAAACGATCCAGTCTGGCCCTGCCGCCAGCGTCATCGGGGGGAAGTTCCTATCATCCAAAGAAAATGTGGTAGTCATGGATATCGGCAGTACTACGACCATCATTTGCTCCGTCAAGGCCGGTGCACCCAAGATAGATGAGAGCGGCGCCACCATAGCGGGGTGGAAGACCAGAGTCAGGGCAGTGGACGCAGATGCCCTCGGAAATGGTGGTGACAGCTGGATATCTGTCGACAGTATGGGCATCCTCAAAGTAGGACCAAGAAGAGTGATACCGCTTGCTTTCGCATCCAAAGATTTCCCTTCCCTCAAGGGGAAGATGCAGCAGTTCGAAACGGTAGACTTCTTTAGCGCCTCGAAGGCGATGAGAAAACCCGATGCTGGCGGGCTCTCGCAAAAATTATTTGATGCAGTATTGAATCTTGAGCCTGCTGCCATGGTTGAAATCAAGAAAGAACTGAAGAACACACCAGTTGACCTGCTGATCGGTATGCTCGAGGACTCCGGCTACATGGCCAGGATAGGTCTTACCCCTACAGACCTCATGCACGTGAAAGGTCTCTTTACTTTGGGAGACGTCGAGGTCTCCAAATTAGGCACAGGGATTGTGGCAAAGAGGCTCAACATAAACCCGGATCAGCTTTACGAGAAGGTATGGGACCTGATGGTCCAAAAGAATGCCCTACGGCTAGCTGAGCTGCAGACCCCCTTTGGAAACACGATTATGGAAAATTCAGAGAAGCCAAATCCTGCAGTGGAGATCCTTGACTCAATGGTACGCGGGTCTCTAGGCGATATCTCTGTATCATGCTCACTCAACGTCCCCATCGTGGGCATAGGCGCGCCAGCCCAGTTCTTCATTCCCCAGATCGCTGAAAGGTTGAAGACAGAGTCTATAATACCCCAGCACTATGAGGTCGGGGCTGCCATAGGGTCCCTCGTGGGGAACGTCGTTAGCACCTTCGATCTTCTCGTACGAAAAGAGGTCATGCCTGAATGCTATGTTGTCTTTCCAGGGAGGCACGTCTTCTTCGACCTCGAATCCGCAGCAGAGTTCGCGATAAAAATAGGCAAGGAGGAGGCGTATAAACAGGCAGAAAAAACGGGCGCAATCGATATAGAGTTCAAGGTGAAAAGAGAGGATAAGGTATTTTCAAAGATTGGCTTCATGTGGAGCGACATAAGAGTGACGGCCACCGGAAGGCCAGCGTTGGAATCTAAGGAGTGCAAGTAAAATGAAGGTTGTCCAAATAGCTGGTTTCTTGGGCAGCGGGAAGACGTCAATCCTCCTTGAAGCCTCAAGCAAGATCTCCCAAATTTACAAAAAAAGGGTGGCATTGGTCGTAAATGAGATAGGAGATGTACCGGTTGATGCAAAAGTCATTGAGGTCGCTGGAATGAAAGTCAAAGAGATTGCGGGTGGATGCATCTGCTGCGAGCTTGGCCCCAGCCTTGCCGCTTCTTTGGTCGACCTCGCGGATTACTTCAAGCCGGATCTCGTACTGATTGAACCAACTGGAGTGGCGATACCTGACCAGGTGAAGGTAGCCATTGCGATGAGTACCCGGGACACAGATGCTGAAATAGAGATTGGTCCAGTCATAGTTCTCTATGACGCCTTCAGGGTCGACGAATTGCTTGAAAATGAGACAGTCAACAACTTCATCATGCGGCAGGTGCTAAATGCCGATGTTGTCGCCATAAGCAAAGTCGACCTTGTTGATGAGGAGAGAATTCGATATTGTGAGAGGATGATTAGGGGGATAAATACACGCGCCCTGATAATCCGGCTTTCCGCGGTCAGGGGGGATGGTATGGACGAGTTGATAAGGATCCTCCTCGAGCCTGGCGGTACGCCCATAGGCGGTAGGGTGGGCTAGATGAGCACGAACTGGGGGCTGCCGCACTACGAGGTGGACCACGAATGGGGTTATGGAATCGCCTTCAAGCTCGTTGCCCCACAACCACTAGATCCCATTAAGCTTGAAGATATGGCGCGGGATTTGATGAAGGAGATAGCCGACGAGTGCGTCAAGCAGGGTGCAACGATGATTGGGCATGTCAAATGCATCCTGCACACCACTGGCGGCTGGGTCAAGGCTGACACAATCGGGGTGAAGTATGGCGTCTATGTGAAGAGCGAGCTTGCAAATCCACAGAGCGAGGGCACCCTTGTAATAAACTCCATCATTGTCGGGCTTGACAAGAATAAGATCATCGACATAACAAAAACGTTAGGCAAAGCAATTCCTGAAAGGTATGGTTTCACCGCTACTGCTCTGGATAAGAAGGGCATGACCTAGCAGATCCTCTACAGGAAAACCTAAATTCATCCTCACAAATTGAGATCACTCGGTTACAAGTCTAAGCTGGGTCATCATGGTTTATTTAAGAGCGTGATGGAATGTGCACATTGCCGAAGGCTTTTTGCCTCCTATCTGGTGCTTATTTTGGTTCTTGGTAGCGATACCCTTTGTCTTATGGGGCGCTCGGAATGTCGCGAGAATATTCCGCGAGAGACCTGAGCAGAAGCTCGTACTTGCAGTGTCGGGGGCATTCATATTCGTGCTCTCCTCGCTGCATATTCCGTCTGTGACTGGCTCATCCTCCCACCCAACTGGAACAGGGTTGTCAGTTATCCTGTATGGTCCGGCAACCACATCACTCCTCTCTGCCATAGTCCTCATATTCCAGGCATTGCTTTTGGCGCATGGGGGATTGACAACCCTTGGCGCAAACATCTTCTCCATGGGAATTGCTGGACCGACTGCGGGTTTTTTAACCTTCAGAATCCTCCGTTTTCTCAAAGCAAGATTGGCAATTCAGGTCTTCTCCACCGCAGTCGTGGCAGACTTGGTTACTTATGTTATAACGGCTCTGCAGTTGGCAGTCGTATACCCTTCGGCTAGTGGAGGCATAATGGGATCCTTCACAACTTTCTTGGGGATATTTTTAATTACCCAAATACCCCTCGCAATAGTGGAGGGAATACTCTTCATCATATTCTTTGACTACTTGAAGAGGTCAAGGCCGAAACTTGTCGTTCAGATACTGGGGGACAAGATGTGAGGGCTTCAATAAGATATGCACTAGGAGTGGCTTTTATCATTGCCATGATTGCCTTCGTGCTCGTCATCAACGCCAATGCCAGCTTTCAGGGATCAGACGATGTAATCAGCAATATGATCAGTAATACCTATCCTGGTTTCAAATCATGGTTCGCTCCGATCTACCAGCTCCCTCCCGAGATCGAGACACTATTCTTAATCGCAGCTATTGTTCTTGGAACATTTGTAATAATATATTTCATAGGGCACACGCCCCCTGAATCAATCGCTCGGAAGCAGGAAGAGAAAAAGAAGGAGAATGGAGAAGGTTGAGGCCATAAATGCACGAGACCTCCATGGACAGGCTCTATCTCCACAGCCCGTTCAGGAACTGGCCCCCTTTGGGGAAACTTGTTCTCTCTTTGGCGCTAATACTTGCCACGCTCTTCACCAACTCTCCTGCCGTGCCATTGGTTGTTCTTGCCATTGGAACAATCCTCTTCAGCCTTTCGAGCAAGTTTTACCTCCCAAGGATATTTCTATTTGCTTACATCGATACACTGCTGGTAATTCTGATTGGAGCCCTTATCATAGCCTTGGTGACCCCAGGGTCGACGCTCCTTAGCGCAGAACTGGGCCCATTGACTCTTTCTCTGACACGGGAAGGAATGAATTTGGGTGTCCTCGTCTTCTTAAGGGCAGTAGCTGATCTGTCAATCCTTCTTTTCTTTGCATCTTCGACCTCGATCCCCCACTTCTTCACTGCCCTGCGGCAGGTAGGTCTCCCAGCTAGCATCAGCGAGTTGGCGGTCTTAATTTACCGGTACTCATTCCTGCTTGCGGATCAGGTCGAGCTGATGATAACTGCTGCACAGTGCCGTCTGGGCTTCAAGGGGTTGCGGAATTCAATCAGGACAATCTCCATAATAACAGCCTGCGTTTTCAGCCGCTCCATGGATCTCGCTGAAAGGGGGCAATATGCCCTCTACTGCCGCAACTTTCAAGGAAGCTTCCCTTCCTTCAAGACGCCTCCAAAGATGACTGCAGTCTGGGTCATAGTTCCGATCGCCATCTTTTTTATACTGTATTACCTTGGCTATCTGACGTCTGGATGGCTCGTACTGTGAGGATGCAGCATGCCACAGCCAATTCTTCGCACAGAGAATCTCTCATACTCCTATGATAATGTGACTATGGCATTGTCCGGCGTCACACTCGACATACCCAAGGGGAAGAAGACTGTCTTTCTGGGCCCCAATGGCGCTGGCAAATCGACGCTCTTTCTTCATCTCAACGGCGTTCTCAAACCTGATAGTGGTACTGTCTTCTATGAAGGAAAGAAGATCTCCTACGATTCTCCATCACTGGCTGAACTGCGCAAAAACGTAGCTCTTGTCTTCCAGAACCCTGATGATCAGATTTTTTCAGCCACGGTAGAGGAGGATGTCGCCTTCGGTCCATTGAACTTGGGGCTCAATAGGGAGGAGGTTGGGCGCAGGGTGGATGAAGCCCTATCATGGATAGGGCTGGAAGGTAGCCGCGAAAAGCCTACTCAGCAGCTCTCCTTTGGGGAGAGGAAGCGAGTTGCGCTAGCTGGCGCGCTCGCCATGAAGCCAAACGTTCTGGTCATGGATGAGCCGACGGCTGGCCTCGACTATGAGATGGTGCACGAGCTGCTGGAGCTATCTGACGAACTCAACAACAGGGGATTGACTGTTATCATCTCGACACACGATGTTGAGACCGCTTACGAGTGGGCGGACGAGGTGAGGGCGCTGAATGCAGGGCGCTTGGTCTTCTCGGGTGGATCGGATGAGTTCTTCGAGCAGGCTGAGCTCCTTCACGACCTCGGCCTTATGCCGCCTCTGGCCTTCCTACTCAACCAGCAGTTCCACTTGAGGACTGGTTCACCTGAAAAACCTTACCCACGGAATATCGTCGAGCTCTCGCAAAAGTTTTTCTCAACGACCAACCAGTCGGTTGGCAAGATTACGCTGGTCTGTGTCGATGAAGAGGACATCCAGCAAATGGCTCCTCGGGACGATCTGCTCTCTGTTTCCCACATGCATTCGGGTGTTTTCGGGTCAACTGCACGCAGGATAGCAAGGAAGAGGCAGCTTGATGTCCACTACCGTTTTCATGCTGTGGAGTTTGGGCTTCTGGCAGCAAGCCAAGGAAGTGATTTCACCATATACACTGACTCATCACTCTGTGGCTTAGTCGAGTCGAAGGTGAAGGAGTTGGAAATGCACACCGGGCTGCATATCGACGTCACGAAAGCTAGTAAAAAATAGCCTTGATGCCCATTACGCTCATACGCCCAGGGACCTGAGCAGCTTGTCAACGTCTGAGAGGCTCATATCCTCGGAACTTTGAGCCCGCCCTTCTTTCTTCTGCTCTCCACTGCTTGCCTCAGCGGACTCTCCCTCCGCCTTCTTCGGATACTCTGCAGGGATCGATGGAAGCCGCTCTGGAACTTGTTCCGATAAGATGATCTCGCCCACAACCCTGCCCTTCATACCTTTTACTTCTATGGGGCTGTCTATCTCGATCCTGAGGTTTGCTTTGAAGTTGCCCTCCTCGATCTGCTTCATTATCCACTTATGAAGGGCATCCTCGACGTACTTCTTGAGCTCCTCACTCATCCGATCTCACAGGTGATTATCGGGACTCCATAATTATTAAAGCTTGTTGGGTTTCTGAACTGCCTCGAGATTGGCGCGATCGTGACACAGAAGGCAACCTTTATGAAGAAAAACGAATCCAGTTCTCAACGAGGTTGGGGGGCATTGCCATCAAGATACGAGTCACTGGGCGTTGATGTAAGCAAGAAAGGGATAGAATACCTCCGAGCAATAACCGATGATCTCTTTCCCGAGGCTTTCTGCTCAGTGGTCAGACATCCATCCGATTCCAAGAGAGGGATCATCCTCCATGAGGATGGGGCAGGCAGCAAACCTCTGGTCTCCTACCTCTGTTACAAGGAGACTGGTGACTGCAAGTGGTTCGAGCCTTTGGCTGCCGATGTGATTGCGATGAATGTGGACGACGTCATCTGCGTCGGAGGGATACCGCACGCCTTCTCTGACTATGTAGCGTTGAACGGTTTCATGATTGACAAAGAGGACCTCCTGGTTGGGTTAGCAGGCGGGTTCTCCAGGACATTTTCAAACCTCCTCTCGTCAGGAACGCAGATACTCTTCAGCGGTGGGGAGACTGCAGACCTTCCTGACATTGTGAGGACCTTCGATGTCTCCGGGACTGTTTATGCCGAGGTTCAGCTTTCAAAGATAGTCACCAGCAAAAACATAGCCCCGGGTGATCTGATTGTCGGCCTCAGGAGCGGAGGTAGATCAAAGTACGAGACCAAAGAGAACAGTGGCCTAATGTGCAACGGAGTAACCTTGGCCAGGCACAGCCTCCTCTGCCCTGATTACAAACAGAAGTACCCTGAAGTAGGCAGCGAGCGCGCAAAGGGATACACGGGCCACTTCAAGCTGGACTCTGAGCCACAAGAGCTGGACGTGACAGTTGCCGAAGCGCTCCTTTCGCCATCCCGAATATTCCTCCCCGTGGCCTTAGAAGTGCTAAAGAATGGTAAGGTCAATGCCATGGTACACAACACAGGAGGAGGACTCACAAAGTGCAAACGACTCGGAAGAAACATCCGCTTCGTAAAGGACAAGCTGCCAAAGGCCGATCCCATATTCGAACTAATCCAGGGCGAGTCCACCGAGGAGTGGAGGGATATGTATCGGGAATTCAACATGGGCATAGGCTTTGAGTTCATCGTCCCAAAGGGTGAGGTGGAACCTGTCCTGAAAGCCTCCAAAAAGTACGGGATCGAAGCCCGGGTGATCGGCTATTGCGAGAAATCTCCATCTGGCAACTCGGTGCTGATAAAATCAGAACATGGGAAATTCGATTACTGACCCTGCCAATAGGCAACCTCCGATGTCCAGAATGCTTTTTAGTCCATCCAACGCTTTCTGAATGGTTGGTCAAAGATGTCGATCCCGGATAGGCTTGATGAAATCCCCCCGTCGGGGATAAGGCGACTCTTCGAACTTGCGGGTAGGCACAAGGGCGTCATCTCCTTGGGAATAGGCGAGCCAGACTTCGACACCCCCGCACATATCAAGGAATACGCCAAAGAGGCTTTGGACCTGGGGATGTCCCACTACACCCCCAACAACGGTCTCAAGATACTAAGGGATGCGATCTCTGTCAAGCTCCTGAAGGATAACCGGATACAGGCTGACCCCGACAAGAATATAATGGTCACGGCCGGTGGGAACCAAGCTTTCTTGCTCTCCCTATCAACCTTCCTGAGGGAAGGGGAGGAGGTCCTCATTCCCTCCCCTTGCTTCGTCACGCACAGCGCGGCAGTGAGGCTCGTCGGGGGCAAAGCGGTTGAGGTCGGCACATACATCGGCAGGGGGTTCCGTGTCGCTCCGGAAGACCTGAGAAAGGCGATGACGCGCAAAACCCGCTGTATAATCATCAACTCACCCAACAACCCTACTGGTTCCGTGCTCCGAAGGAAAGACCTCGAGGAGATCGCAGAGATAGCGGCAGAGCGAAATTTGAGGGTCATTTCCGACGAGGTCTACGAGAAAGTGATCTATGATGGCGAGGAGCACGTGAGCTTGGCCTCGCTGAATGGAATGTCCGAGAGGGTATTGACCATAAACAGCTTCTCCAAGACCTATGCCATGACTGGCTGGAGGCTAGGCTACGCTGTCGCGGACGAATCGACCATCGCGAAGATGACCAAGCTCCAGATGTACCTTGACGCGTGCCCAATGTCGTTCGGACAGTACGCGGTAGCAAAGGCTCTCGGAGATCCGCGCAGTAAGGTTTCAATCGAGGCTATGAGAAGTGAGTACGAGTCGAGGCGGAACTACGTCTACGGCAGGCTGAGAAATATGGATGGGATGGAAGTTTCAAAACCTGGAGGAGCATTCTACATCTTCCCAAGTGTTAAAGGCAGGGACGACGTCACTCTCTCCGAGAAACTATTGTTGGAGGCTAAAGTCGCAGCGGTGCCGGGCTCGACGTTCGGTAAGTACGGGGTGAATCACCTGAGGCTCTGCTACGCAACCGCCATGAAGTACCTCGAAGAGGCTATGGACAGGATGGAAAAGTTCATGGGCAAAATCTCATAGCATATGTAGTCATCATTATACTGGACGGAAGAAGATTATCACAGCGTAGGCAATGAAAAAGGCAAGTCCAGATAGCATTGCGTACCAAGGGATCCTCTGCCTATAGACGAAGTAGAGGAGGATTAGTGATACAACGGTTGTTGCTGCAACGCTAACATAGGCATAAATGTCTAGGATCCATGCTGTCAGCAAAAGTCCTAAAGCGGGATAGAAAGTTGCAAAGAGGATCTTCTCGCCCACAAGAGCACCAACGCCCAGCGTGTCCTTGCCGCTCCATGTCCATATGATCGCGCTTGCGGTCTCCGGTATTGCTGTTGCTGCAGGGATGAGGATTATCGAGAGCCCTAGTGCGCTGATTCCTATAGCGTCGGCGATAGCCCTTACCGATGCGACCATCTGTGTTGAAGCGAAGTATATGAGGATTACAGCAGCTATCAACTGGACTGCCCCTCCATAGGTCAGGTGGCCAACGAACCTGCCGATGTAAGGCTCCTCCGCCTCCTCAATGGACTCGAGGTTCTTCTTCCTGACAGTCAATATGACATAAACAGCATATGCCCCGAAAAAGAGGAGTGCAAAGCCATACCTCACGATGATGCTGTTGAACAAAGATGGAATCAATGTTGCGGGGAAGAGGACAATTATGAAAGCGTAGGGGAGTACGAGGTGCTTGCTAACCTCCAGCACTGTATCCTGCCTCTTTTTCAGCCTATAGCCAATTATCGCTACCAGGCCCACCAGGCCGTATGAGAGGCTTGATGCCATGAATGGCTCCCCGAAGAGCGTACCTACCCCGATCTCCTGCCCGCTTATTCCACCCAAGCCGAATATTGCTACGAGGAATATTATCATCTCAGGGAGCGATGTGAAAAGGGGGCTGAGGGTGGCAGAGACAAACGAACCCCCCAGCTGAAACCTGAAGCCAAGATACTCAATTGCATTTACGAAGAGCAGGGAACCAACCAATACGACAGCCATGCCGAAGATGAGACCTGCTACATTCTCTAGCATGGGATCACGAACTGATGTGGTTCTCAACTCATTCTTAGCTATTATGATTTACGACACTCTACCAGTAGAGGATATTATTATAAACTTAAACCTTCTTGAGCTCAAAAAACTCGGCTTTGATGATGGTTGAAATCCCAAGAATAAAAGTAGGTGAAAGACAGACCATTGAGACGCTGATCAACGAAGAAGCTCAACTTTTAGCCAGATACATCCGTGGCGACAGTCCCCAGTGGCATCCCTGAATAGTAACTTAGGCTTTCTTTGTTTTTAGTCGAAGATTAACTATTGACTGCAGTTGATGTCTTGTTTCCTGCGACAAATCATTTTCTTTCTCTATTAGAAAGGCATCTATTTCGCCCTGTGTCACTCGATTAAGACTATTTGCTCTTGCCCAATCATAAAGATCATTAGTTATTTGGGGGAGCTTAGTTTTTTCAAGGGCTAATTGTTCTCTATCCTTATTCGCTCTCTCTTTTTCCATCTGTCTTCTGGCAAGAATTCTGGCTTTTTCAATCTTTAAGTGAATTTCAGGTGGGTTAAAATAATCTCTTTCATCATATTTTTTTTCTGCCAATACCAATAAGGATGCTTGGTCTAATATGTAAGAAATACTGCGTTCATCTGGAAATTCTCTTTTTGCATAGGTGACAAAATCTTCTGCAAGTTTCTCTGCAGAGATTTCTTTCATTTCTGATGATACTTTACTGCTCCTCATACCTGATTCTGAAGAAGGCGTTTCTTCAGTCTCATCTTCAATAGCTTCATATAAGTAAGCCACAAGAGTGCATTTTTCATTCTTCCACATTACACATTCGTTCCCTTTGCAAACTTCTTTTATCAAGGGACAGTAACTCATCAACAGACCTCCATCAGACCTTTTTTTATCTACGCCCACTGCCTCTCGTCACTATACTGTAGATAATCAGGATTAAAACAGCTATTGCAAACAGAAACAAGATTGCAGAAAGAGCACCCAGATCCAGCATGGCTGTGCCTGTCGCCAGAATCAGTATCACAACAAACGCTCCAATCAGCCCACCGAGGACAACACTGACTTTAACATCCATAACAGAACCTATTCCACATCAGCACAAATAAGAGTAATCACAAGCAAGAACAGCACAGAGCCTTCTTGGGGTAGATATGGGGAGATTTTACAAAGACAGGAAAGGCTACCCAAGATGGAAAAACAGCCACAAATATGTGCATAGGACTGTGGCATCGAATATGGTTGGTGGCTCAATAGGAAGGGGGAGAGTTGTTCACCACAAGGATGGCAACAAGAGCAATTTCAGAAGAAGCAATTTGTTTGTCATGAGCAGAAGTGATCATTCATCCCTTCACGCTAAGAAGAAGCGTTGGTTCTGGTAATTCTCCCCAGTGGCATCCCAGAGTCCCTAACTGACTCTTATTATAAGGGCTTACCACATTTTTTACAATATTGTGCATCCACTTCGTTGGGTGAACCACAAGATCTGCAATATTGGTATTTCTGATAGTTTGACTTTGGAATATCAGGCGTGGGTCTTCGATCTCTCTCTCGTGTAGAAACCACAATACCAACAACGAGCAGTATGACACCCACTATTGCCAGAGGGATAGCATAATCACGATATGGGTAATAAAAAGTAAAATATTCATAATAATTGTAAGCCACGAGAGCCCCAACGATGAAGATGAAGCCAAGAGCAATACCTATTCGACTGATGGTAGTCCAATCTTCATCTTGCATGTTTATTCATTATATCACATTTAGATAATATCCTTTCCCAGAGAGAGAGGTTAAATTTTAATCCCCACAGAGTCGCCCGTTTGTGAAAATATCTTTAGTCATAAGCCCTCATCCTATCCGATAATGCCACCATTCGTTGATTGAGCTTGGGTGCTTCCGAAGCTTTATCCTGTTATTTCATTCTCCTGAAGGCTATAGTTCCAATCAATACCATGACGATGTCAAAGACCCCTACTATTGCAATATCATATACTAGGGGCTGCAAAGGCTGCCAAGACCCGCCCAGAACGATTGTTCTCAGGGCATCCACGCCGTATGTGAGCGGGTTGAATTCAGAGACAACAGTGAGCCAGCTCGGTACCCCTGCGCCCTTGAGGGGGAATAGCGCGCCACTGAGGAAGAAGAGAGGGAAGTTTATGAAGCTTTGGATGGCGCCAAAGCCCTCTAAGCTTCCCAGAAAGCTTGCTATGATCAAGCCTATGCTAACCAAGCCTAAAGTGATGAGCACCATGAGGGGAAGGAGCTCAAGGAACATGGGGAAAGTAAGCTTTATACCCAAAAGTAGACCGAGAAAGAATACTATTATTCCCTGAATCAAGGCGTCGGCGCTGTCTCCGAACATCTTCCCGAGGAAGACGGTTATCCGCGAAACTGGTGCGACTAGTATTTCCTTCATGAAACCAAATTCCCTGTCCCAGAGTACGGATATTCCCATGAACATCGATGTGAATAGAAGGGTCTGCCCAATTATGCCAGGGAAGATGTACTGCTGGTAGCTCAGCCCCGGGATTGGGAGTTGAAGGCGCACGCCTGTGCCGAATATGACCAGCCACAGCAGCGGGGTGACAAAGCTGCTTACTATCCTGATTCTATCCCGCAAGTAGCGCTTCACCTCGCGTTGCCATAGTGTGTAAAATGCCCTAAGCTCGGTCATTTTATTGCCCTCCTATGAGCCGCAGCAGAGCCGTAGAGTTCCTTGCCAGACTGTGGGCGTATTGTCCTGCCGGTGTAGTGCAGGAAGACGTCCTCGAGATCAGGCTCGCGCACATATATTGACTGGATGAATATACCGTTCTGCGTTGCCATGTCCACAATCCTTGGAAGGAGGTTCTTCCCATTCTGTACAGTGATTTCAAGGGTGTCCTCGACGCGCTTGGCTTTTTCAAGCCCCATCTTTTGGGTCACAAGCAGGAACAAGGCTTCCAAATTGTCTGCCTTGGCAATTATTATGTCGCCCTCAAGCGTCCCTTTCAGTTCAGATGGGGAGCCGAGGGCGATTATCTTCCCATAGTCCATTATGGCTATGCGGTTCGAGAGCTTGTCTGCTTCATCCATATAATGCGTGGTAAGAACCACTGTTATGTCGCGGGCCTTCTTCAGCTCCAGTATGTACTTCCAGATGTGATCTCTGGTTTGCGGATCAAGCCCTATGGTAGGTTCGTCCAAAAAAAGAACCTTGGGATAGTGGATTAGCCCCCGGGCAAGCTCCAGCCTGCGCCTCATGCCACCAGAGTAGGTCCGCAGGATGCTGTCGGCCCTTTCCTCCAGTTCGACCAATTTCAGGACGCTGTCGATCCTCTCCTTCTGTTCGCTTGGTGGGACGCTGTAGAGATTGGCATGCATGAAGAGGTTTTCCCGACCTGTCATTCGGTCGTCGATGCTTGGCTCCTGAAATACTAGGCCTATCGATCTCCGTACCTGCATTGCCTCCTTGACGATATCGAAACCGTTGACCTTGGCAGTTCCAGAGGTGGGCTTAAGAATAGTGCACAGCATGGAGATTGTTGTGGTCTTCCCGGCTCCGTTTGGCCCCAACAAGCTGAAGACCTCGCCATCCTCAACAGTGATGTTCAATTTGTCAACTGCCATTTGTGAGCCAAAAGCTTTTGTTAATTGGTAAGTCTCAATAACATTGGTCATAATTCTCTGCCTGTTTGGATTTGCTACAAATTATTTGCAGGCTCCAATAATAAAGGTTGCACGAATCAACCTGTAGTAATCGTGTTCTGGTTCCAAACTATGTTTTTGGAGCTGTCTTATCATAAAGAAAGAATAAACTCGTACTATTGCTTATTGTTCGAAATCCTAGAACATGGCAAGCAGTATAAGTGGAACTTTATTAAGTTGTGACTAAGACCAATGAAGACAATTGAGGCAGTAGTTGTAATTCTCATAGTTTCCTTAGGTGCCTCCTTTGTTCTCAATTATTCTCTTTATGCAAGCAACCAGCAATTGAAATCAGAATTCAACAGCTTGAATGAAACTGGAATAGCCTCATCCATGAGCGCATCTACGACAGATGAGCCACTTGGCTTGAACCTCAGTATGGCAATGAATACAACACTGCTTCAATCGGGGCAGGGCATAGATGTCATTATCAGTGAGAAAAATACCCTAAGCACAACAAATACCGTTAATACCTCCGATAAGTGGCAACTTTCATCATTAAGTCTCGGTCCCTGCGGCACTATCAACTACCCCATGGGACTCGCAATTTTTAAGGGGTATTATGCATCCTCGAACATTTCAACCGCGGAAGCTCTGAAACTCTACCAACCCGGCACTTATATGTGCCCTGATATTCTATTGGATATAATCTCCTATACCTTCCAGCCCATAAGTGACATGGCCAGTGTGAACGCTCCGTACCCCAATTTCAACCTGTCAATGGTCTCTAGCGTGACGGCAAGCGGGTACTGGACAGGAGGCCTATTGGGTCATACGGAATTCAGCAATTTCTCGTCTGGAATTTACACCGTAGCAGGAGGAGACGAGTGGGGGCAACTAATCTTACTTCACTTTGTAGTCATCTAGTAATGCCGATCTTCTCATGAGGGCATTTTGCTAAAGGAGTTGGCAGGCCGCAGTGGAATTAAGGGAATTGCGATTCTGCACCAAAAACACCTTTCCAAGGACTGATCAGAAACAAAGGATCCGCTTCGTAATGCTCAATTACCTATTATTCCCAAAAAAAATCATATACACATACTAGATGTCGAAATGAAAAAAGACATAATTTGGTAGTGTTACAACAGATATTTCGGATTAGCACAACCCGTATAAAAGAACCTATGAATATTTGCACTAGTGGTGCGACTTAATGGCAGATCTCTTCGACACTATGGATAATAGGACAATGGTCAGGGAGTTCAGGGAAACCCCATTAAAGAAAGAGGAGAAAGAGCGGATCCTCGAGTCTGCGATCAGGGCTCCAACCGCTTCAGGAAGCGAACAGTGGATCTTCGTTACGGTCGATTCGGAGGTGAAGAGAAATAAGCTCTATGACCTTCTCACAGAAGCCCAGAAGGTCTACTTCAGCAAGATGCTAAAAAAACCATGGTCCAATGAGCGAATAGATAAGTGGTTAAAGGACGCTGAGGCGGGGCTCTTCAAGGCACCCTTCTATGTAGCTGTTTTTGTAGACTTGAGGCAGAGGTTCTGCACCATTCCCCGAATCGAGGAGCTATGGGCGCATCAGAGCGTCGCAGCAGCCATTGAAAATATGCTGCTAGCAGCAACGGGCCTAGGAATTGGAGGTTGTTGGTTTGGCGTGCCGCTGCTCATGGATAACGACTTTTCTGATCTTCTGGGCGCAAAGCGGGAGGAAATGCAGCTTGCGGGCGTATTAGGCTTCGGCTACCCAAAGGAAAAGAAATCGCCAAGGCACAGGAAAAAAGGCCTTAATGACGTCGTGAAGTCCATCTAATTATTCCCTTTTCTCAATCTGCATGGAGATCGAAAGCAATCTCAGAAATCCCTATGCCATACTCAGTAATCCTTTTTATGCTATCTACAACAATTATGAGGGCTCCAATTGTTTTTGCCTTCATTTTTAGCTCTACGATCTTGTTCATCAGGTCCTCAGCTGAAAGGATGACTTTCCTCGCATCATGTATCGACCTGTTGGCCTCCTGCAGGCTGCCGCTCTGAAGGCAATTAACGGATCTTATGAGGACCCCACTCGCTCCATCAAGGACTGTTGCGAAAGAGGTGCCGGTATCCCTGTCTACCTCATCGATCACGACAAGGAAATTGCTAGCGATCCTGTTGATGTGGTCAGCGATCCTCTCCATGTGCCTGAAGGCGAGCCCATACTCCAGGCAGTCTTTGGCTTGCTTGAGGCCATAGTTCTGAAGCGAAGCTTGGTCGCCGATCATGCTGGTCAGCCATCTACTTGCCATGAAGTAGAGCTTGTCCACATCCTCGTCCCTCTCGGTAACATCCTCAAGCATGCTCCTTGCTCTCTCGTTTATACCCCTGCTCACATCCGCCATCATGTCGCGCGCCATGGTGGCCATCCTGAGGAGAAGCTTGTCCAGGGGGAACTCATAGGGCCTTAGTAGAATCTGTATGGTTATCTGGTTCACGCTCTCCTCTATAATCTCGCCACCAGCCATTTTGCTCTTTATTATCTTCCTGATCTTCTCCTTACCACCCGGCTCTAGGGTTACTTTGGAGAGGTCTAGCTTGATCACGTCGTAATTGGACACATACGCAGCGAGTGCTTTTCTTATTATGAAACCTGAGTCAGGATCCCTTGGGGCTATCACTATCTCCCTTGTCTTGGAATCATTCTTGATCGAGTCGAGCGTAGCGACCCTCAAACTGCCATCGGGCAGCGAGCGGACGTCCACCTCTGCCTTTGGAGCGAGGCTCTTGGCCTTCACCCAATCTTGGGGAAGTGAGACTGTGTATGTAGATTTACCTACCTTCTGTACTCTCCTGATACCCATTCCCCAGCCCTTCCCTAAAGAATATATCAACCTTTGAAGTATATATTTGTTTTTATTTTATATATACTATTTGGGAAGGAAATATATCCATTTACACCTCCTGTGAACACGGGAATCTATTATGATAAAAAACAGCAATAAAGGTCTGAGCAATACTGTTTATGCAGTCATTGCCGCAATCATTATTGTAATTATCGCAGTCGGTGCCTACATTGCCATTGACAATCCCTTTGGTGGCACAACTAACAACACATTGCCTGCAGCTTCGTTGACTGGTGGAGGCTCCTCTTTTGTATACCCGCTCATGTCAAACTGGACCGCATACTTCTACAATCTGAACCCGACTGTTCAGATTACCTACCAGTCCGTGGGCAGCGGAACCGGACAAAAGAATCTGTTCAATTACACCTTTGACTTCGCCGGTTCGGATCCACCCTTGACAAGCGCCCAGCTGGCAACCTACACCAACATTGTCGAGATACCCGAGGCATGCGGTGGCGTAACCATGGCCTACAATCTCCCTGGTATACCTATGGGTCTGAACCTGACAGCCAATGTGATCGCTGAAATCTTCCAGGGCAACATAACCAATTGGAATGACCCCCAGATTCAGTCACTGAATCCAGGATTCACTATGCCTAACATGGCTATAGTCCCAGTTCACCGCTCGGACTCAAGCGGAACAACCAACATCGTCAGCTCCTACCTCTCCAATGCCAGCAATGTTTGGGTGTCAGGTCATGGAAACACAATAAATTGGCCTAATGGTCAGCAGTCTGGGGCTCAGAATAGCGGCGTAGCAGCTGTAGTCAAACAGATATCGGGCTCAATTGGGTACATTGAATACTTCTATGCTGCCTCAAATGCTATTACCTTTGCCAATATCCAAGACCATGATGGTCAGTTCGTTACTCCAAGCCTAACGACCATCGCTGCAGCAACAAATGCCGGCGCACCCCTTCTGCAGAGCAACATAGGCAACCTAATAGTCAACTTGCCAGGGAGCAACGTCTATCCCATCTCTTCTTTCACTTACATCTTTGTCTATACAAACATGACATACCTGGGGCATGACAAGGCAATAGACTTGGCGAACTTTATCTCGTGGTGCGTTAACAAGGGGCAAGTATACGGACCGCCTCTTTACTATCCACAGCTGCCCAGCTCAATTGTCACTCTTGCCAATAATGCGATAAATACCCTGACCTACGGTGGCTCAGCGATAACCATATATCAACAGAACAAATAGAGCCCGGATATTAATGAAGGCCAGGAAATCCCATTTTTTTAAACTTCAGGACTCTTTGTTCAAGTACTTCCTAATCGCGTGTTCTCTTATTGTCGTGGGGCTTTTCGTAGCAATCTTCCTCATGCTTTTTGAGACATCACTTCCATCCATCTATCAGAATGGCTGGAGTTTTTTAACGGGGCTAGTCTGGGATCCGAACAATAACATCTTTGGCGCCCTGCCAGCCATTGCCGGTACGTTAATATCCGCAGCTGTCGCGACACTAGTGGCAATACCACTGAGCATAGGTATCGCCATATTCTTCACAGAGTATGCTCCAGCCCGATCCAAACTAGTTCTCTCCCTCTTCATTGACCTGCTCGCTGCCATCCCGAGCGTTATCTATGGCATATGGGGGCTATGGATAATTGCGCCATTGATCAAGACAAATGTGGAGCAGCCGATAATCGGTGCCATAGGCTTCATCCCCCTTTTCTCTGGTCCTGCCTACGGATTAAGCATCTTCCTCGCCATTGTGATACTCACGATAATGGTAATCCCGATAATCACTGCAATTACGATTGAACTTTTATCAAAGACTCCAGTGCCTTTGAAGGAAGGAATGATTTCACTAGGCGCAACCAAGTCAGAAACCATCCGCCATCTGGGTCTACCATTCGCCCGCCTAGGAATAGTAGCTGCCGTGATCTTAGGATTAGGCAGAGCACTGGGGGAGACTATGGCAGTGACCATGGTCATCGGGAATAGTTACTATTGGCCCTTCTCTGGGTACTCGATCTTCGCACCTGCCACGACTATCACCAGCAAGATTGCGGGCGCAGTGGGAGAAGCCGGTGGTCTCGAGTTTAGTGCGCTACTAGAAATGGCCCTGATCCTTATGGTCATTAGCCTCGCCGTGAATTTTATCTCGCGGTCTCTCATAAAAAGGACCTCCAAGAGAGGTTTTGGCTAATGCACCTACTATCAAGAAAGCGCAAAGAGACTTTCGTGAAGATCCTATGCTTCTTGGTTACTGCTGCTGTAATAATCCCCCTCCTTTGGATCATAGGAGATGTGATATACAATGGTCTCGCCGCCTGGAATATTAGCTTCCTAGTCTCCCCGGTGATCCAGGGCGGCATAGGCAATGCTATCCTTGGGACGTTCATCATCAACGGCATGGCATGCCTATTCGGTATACCCCTGGGGGTCCTCACAGGCATGTACCTCTCGGAGTACGGCCAGGAGGGTTGGTTTGCCTCAATGGTAAGAACTACAGTGGAGTCCTTGTCCGGAATCCCGTCGCTAATACTGGGATTGTTCGCCTATGCCACAATTATCATAGCACTGTCACAGTCTGCCACTGACCGCCATTATACTGCCATTGCCTCTGCCCTAGCCTTGGGCCTGATGATGATCCCCTTGGTTGGAAAAGCTACGGAGGAATCTATGCGGGTGATCTCCAATGACATTCGCGAGGCAGCCATAGCCCTGGGGGTCCCGAAGTGGATAAGGACGACAAGGATTGTCCTGGCGATAGCCAAGGGTGGCGTTCTAACGGGCTCCCTCTTGGCCTTTGCTAGGATCAGCGGCGAGACCGCACCCCTCCTCTTTACGGCTCTCTTCAGCAATTTTTGGCCCACCGGCATCAACCAGCCGATGGCAAGTTTGCAGGTTCTCATCTACAATTACGCCTTGAGCGGTTACCCGAACCTGGTAACACAGGCTTGGGGTGCTGCACTGTTCTTGGCGTTGATCGTTGTGGCGATAAACATTATAGTGCGAGTTTATACAAAACCAAAATATAAGGAAGGTTTTTGAAAGAATGCAAACTAAGCTGGACGTCCAGGATCTCAATGCGTGGTTCTACCAGAAGCAGGCTCTCAAGAACGTTAACGTAAAGATTCCTGAGAAGATGGTCACTGCCGTAATTGGACCCTCTGGCTGCGGGAAATCCACATTCATACGGTGCATAAACAGGATGCACGAGCTTGTGCCAGGCGCAAAAGTCTCTGGGAAGGTGCTCTTGGACGGGGCTGATATTTATGGCACAATGGATCCCATGGATGTCCGGCGGAAGGTGGGGATGGTCTTTCAGAAGCCCAACCCCTTCCCCAATATGTCAGTGGCTGATAATGTTGTTGCTGGATTGAAGCTTCTAGGCACCTACAAGAAACAGGAGCTTAGCGAGCTCTCCGACGCGAACCTGAAATCTGTCGGCTTGTGGGAAGAGGTGAAAGACGATCTAAAGAAATCTGGCGCAAGCCTTTCTGGCGGGCAGCAGCAGCGCCTATGCATTGCGCGTGCGCTTGCCATGAATCCCGAGGTTATACTGATGGATGAGCCATCATCAGCCTTGGATCCCGCCTCCACAGCGAAAATCGAGGAACTGGTCAAGAAGCTTAAGAACGAGACCACAGTCATAATCATCACGCACAATGTCCAGCAGGCTGCCCGCATATCAGATATGACGGCGTTCTTCTATCTAGGAGAGCTCATCGAGTTCGACCAAACTGCCAATATCTTCGAATCCCCAAAGAACCAGCTCACTGAAAGATACATTACAGGTAGGTTTGGATGATGACAACAGATCTTGAATATCTGAATAGGATAAATGCCATGATAGCGCAGATGCAGGAGATCAACGAAACCCTTGGCGCAATTGTGCAGGATGCCCTCAAAAACAAGAAACAGGGGCTGAGATCTACCGCCTACGAGTTCTCCAAGAGCATCCAGCTCAAGGAGGATGATGTGATGGAGATGTGCGTAGGTTCGATAATACGATACCAGCCCTTCGCCAGCGATCTGAGGGCTGTAACAGTCGCCATGAAGCTATCCTATGACCTCTCCAGGGTATGCAGGTACTTATATAACGTTATTGAAACCCTTGATGAATTTGAAGTGAAATCCTGCGATGTAAAAGAAGTCTCTGCCCTGCTCGCTGACGCCCGGGAGATGGTAAGGCAGAGCCTTAAGGCGTACTTCGAGCGTGATGCCAAGAAGGCTGCCGAGATAATAAAAAGCGATGATTCAATCGACCAGAGGTACAGGATGATCCTGTCAATGCACAGGACTAAACCAACATCCAAGACCGAATGCATACTCTTCAACGGCTTGACAGCCAGGATTATAGAGAGGCTTGCGGATCATGCTTGCTACATCTCGAGCGAAGTGATCTACCTAGTGACTGGCAGAAGGACGGATTATAGGTAATTTCTTCTTATCCTTTTCTGCAAAGAATGTCGGTCTAATACTTCTTGATGTACTCGACCGCACCTTCGAAGACGCACCTGCCATCTCCTCTGGCTTTCCTTTTCCCTCTCTGGCTGGGGGTCTGCCAGCCGAAGAATGCCCTCTCAGGATGGGGCATCATTCCCATAACATTGCCTTTCTTGTTGCATATGCCTGCTATATCATACGCTGCACCGTTTGGGTTGTGGGGGTATCTGCCATCGGCAGGTCTGCCATCGGGCATCGCGTACCTAAAGATAACTTGGTTCTCCTTCACTAGCTCGTTAAGTGCCTCCTCAGAGGGTAGAATGAACCTTCCCTCCCCATGACCAATGGGCATCCAGAGGGTATCCCCGACTTTTATCGTCCGTGCAAATGGGGTCTGTCTGCTTTCTACCCTCAGGTATATCCACCTGCACTCGTACTTCGCGGAAGAGTTGTTCGCGAGTGATGCCGTGGGGACACCTGCAACGCTGTTCCCTGGCAGAAGCCCCGCCTCAACCAAAACCTGGAACCCGTTGCAGATCCCGATCACGAGCTTTCCATCATCTGTGAACTTGCCAAGCTCCTTCCTCAGCTTGGTGAAGATCTCCTTGCCCCAGATTGCGCCTGCCCTGACGTAGTCCCCATAGGAGAACCCGCCCGGGAATACGAGCATCTGGTAATTGGAAAGAGTCCCATCTGCCAACTGGTTCATGTGGAGGATGTCTGTTTTTAGGCCCAGCTCCTCGAGGGCGACCTTCACTTCTAGGTCGCAGTTCGTGCCGCCAACCCTCAGGACGCAGGCCTTGGACTTCTTGAGCTCCATCAATATCCCCTCCAGGCCTTCCTCATCTCTGAGGCGCTCAGCACGGATTCCGTTCCGGCCGGATCGATCAGCTTCAGCCCTGGCATGTCAGTTACCTCGCCCACACGGCTGAGTGCAATCCCCTTCAATGCCCGTTCAAAATACTCGCTCTTTTCCTCCTCCACCTCTACCAAGAACCGCGAAGTTGACTCGGAGAAGAGCAGCAGATCTCCCCTCCTTACTTGGGACAACACCTGCCTCATGTCAAGGGTCAACCCCAGCCCACCGGAGGCGATCGCCATCTCCGCAGCGGTGAGCCCCAGACCACCATCGGAGAGATCGTGACACGCTTTTATTATCCCTGAATCTATGGCTTCCACAAGCACTTCCGTAATCTTCCGGGACATCGATGCATCGACCTTCGGGCACGACCCCCCTGTCGCTCCCTTGGATCTCAAATAAGCTGAACCGCCCATTTCTTCCTTGGTAAAGCCGATTAGGTAGACCAGGTCTCCATTCTTCTTGAGATCGACCGTCACAGCCTTCCTCACGTCCGGCATTATGCCGATCCCTGTGATGAGCAGCGTCGGCCTGACGGGGCCAAGTGGCGATTCATTGTACAGGCTGTCTTTCCCAGATATGAACGGGACGTCAAGCGCAAGAGAGAAATCATAGCACGCCTCGCAAGCCCTCAGCAGAGCTCCCATCCTGTCCTCTCTCTCAGGATTGCCCCAGACGAAGTTATCCAATACTGCAACCCTTCTACCGCCCACCGCAATATTGTTCCTTACCGCCTCCTCTATCGAGGATGCGGCCATCCAGTACGGATCCTCGTAGAATGGGTTGATGCCACATGAGATGACAAGCCCCATCCATGAGTCCTTTAGGGGCTTTATCACCGCTGCGTCATTGGGACCACCCAGTTCGCCTTGCAGGGGTTTGCCAGCTGTGCACCCTCTTACCTCGTGGTCGTAAGTCCTAATCACATCCTCCCTGCTCCTCAGATTCGGGTCGGAAAGTAGCGAGAGGAGTTCCTCACCTAAATCATTTGGCTCCTTCAGCTTGTACTCCTTTGAAGGGATCCTGAATGCACTAGCCCTCCGCTTCACCTTGGGGGGGCTGTATAGGAACTTGAGTTCAAGGTCGCAGACGATCTCTCCGCGGAATGTGACCTTCAGTCTGCCGCTCCTGTTGAACCTTCCGAGGACGCAGACCTCGATCTCCTCCTCCTTGAATATCTCGAGAACTCTCTTCAGGTTCACTTCGGGGACAGAGTAGAGCATCCTCTCCTGTGACTCCGAGACCCATATCTCCCAGGGTGCCATCTTCGCCTCTTTGAGGTGCAGCCCCTTCAACTCAACTTCGAGACCAAGGTCCGACCTGTGCGCCATCTCCCCGGTTGCACAGGAGAGCCCGCCTCCCCCCAGATCGGTCACGCCCGAAGCTATAGCCCCGTCTCTTATCCTAATGGTAGCCCTCTTCAGCCGCTCCTCTACCACCGGGTTGGGTATCTGCACCGCAGACCTGAGCTCCTCTGACTTTTCCGAGAGATCTGCCGAGGCAAAGGTCACGCCATGTATTCCATCCCTTCCTGTCTTGCCACCAGCCATGACAGCATAATCACCCGCCTTCGTATCCCTGACGTACAACCGCCCTGGCAGAACGCCCATGCAGCCACAGTAAACTACAACATTCCCCGTGTAACCACTGTCGAAGAATATCCCACCCGAGACTGTGGGTATCCCCATGTTGTTGCCATAGGCTCCTACCCCTGCAATAACACCCTTGTAGATGTACTTTGGGTGTTTCACGCCTGCAGGCAGCTCTTCCTGCTTGGTGCTGAGGGGGCCAAAGCAGAGCACGTCCGTCACAGCCACCGGTTCTCCCCAGACGCCGAGTATGTCTCTTATCACACCTCCGACACCCGTAGCCGCACCGCCAAACGGCTCCACCGCCGAGGGATGATTGTGGGTCTCCACCTTGGCTGCAGCAAGATACCCCTTGTCGAACTCAACCAGCCCCGCGTTGTCCTCGAAGACCGAGACGCACCATGGCTTGTTTAGCTCCTTGGTCGCCTTGGCAATGTAACTCTTGAACAAACTCCTTACCGTACCCTTTTCCGTCAAGATGTCCCCTTTGAAGGTCTTGTGAATGCAGTGCTCGGACCAGGTCTGGCCGAAGGTTTGGATCTCTACGTCCGTTAGTGGTCTGCTGGCGCGCTCTTTGATGAATTTCATCTCGTCTAGGCTGAGGGCTAAACCCATCCTCTCGCTGATTTCAAGGAGGTCCTTCTCCCCCGCAAGGGAGAGGTCGAGCGTCATCAGTTCCAGCTTATCGCTTGTCCTTTTGAGTAGCCCGCCCTTCAACAGTGAGCACCTCCACAGAGAAGTCGTCCTTTGTCGGGTTGGCAAGGAGCTTCCTGCACATCTCTTTGGCAAGTTTCTCTGCGGCTTCTCTGCTTCCCGCATTGACATCAACGGTGTAGACCTTGCCTACCTTGACCTCGCCTGCAGGGAAACCGAGATCCCTCAGGGACTTGGAGGTAACATCCCCCTCGGGGTCAAAATGCCCGGCTTTAAGCCTGACCTCAATTCTCACCTTCATTGTTCTCACCGCATCCCCCTTCCCTCTTTGAGCTTTTTCGTTAGAGCAGTGTGCTTTAGCGCAAGGATCTCCATCGCTAGTAATGCCGCGTTCTTCCAGTTCTCGACGCCCACCGTTGCAACAGGCACGCCCGGAGGCATCTGGACCATGGAGAGCAGAGCATCCAGCCCGTTGAGTTTGACCTCCCTTGGCATGCCGATCACAGGTCTCACGGTTTTTGAGGCTATAACGCCTGGAAGAGCCGCAGAAAGCCCAGCTATAGCGATGAACACCTCCGCATCGCTCGCCTTTACGAATTCGTCAAGCTCCTCCGGGTTTCTGTGGGCTGATATCACCCTGAGATCGCATTCAACACCGTATTCCTTGAGCAGGCCCACTATCTGCGTCCCAGCTGCTTCGTCGGACTTGCTTCCTATTATTACCGCAACCTTTGGCATCAGGACGTGCCTCCATAGGATATGCATCCCTCTGCATAATGGGCGATTATCTCTGCATTCCTCCTTGCAAGCTCTAGGTCCCTCTGGAAAGCCACCGCAAGGCCCATCCTCCTACCTTGGTAGGCTGTTGGCTTCCCAAAGTACCAGAAGTCCCCCCTCACGCCCTTCGTCTGCAGTGCGCTAAGCCTGCTGCTGTCCCACCCGGACACCTTCATCTCGCCCTCGATATCTGGGGGTGCAAGAACTACATGCGCAACACCGTAGACGCCCAGCCTCGATATCTCCAGGGAGAATGGGTTGAGCTGAAGACCTATTGTGGAGGTCAGCTGAACACCGCCCTCGTCCATGTTCAGCATCCACCTTGTGACCAAGCCTGTATCATGGGGCCTGTTTGCGACCTCGTTATTGTAGACTTTGTCCCCTATCACGAACTGCTCCACGGCGTAAACCCCTATTCCACCCAGGAAGTCAGCTATCTTCTGCGCCCCCTCCTTGCATGCCTCAACAGCTGAACCGGATATTGAGGCAGGAAGCCAGCTCTCATGGTAAGCCGCCCCCGGTCTCTTATGCTCAATGGGGGGGATGAATGAATCTGTTATCTTGCCGTTCTCGTCGAAGTGCCTCACGACTATCTGTGTGATCTCTGTGCCCATCGCCTTCAGCTCTGGTAGGTACCTTTCCACTATCACTTCGTCGCCGATTCCCCTGGCGTGCTCCACCGCATGGGCGTAGGAGGTGTCCAGCTCAGCCTTTGTCTTTACAATTGAGGTGCCGTGGCCGCTTGAGGTCATTACTGGTTTCACTATCACAGGCAGCCCGAAATCCTTTGCAGCTTTGTGCACGCCTCTATCATCGTTGGCGTACTGCCAATCAACCCTCTTCAGCTTCAGCCTGTCGAACATTATCTTGGTGGCGTGCCTGTCCATGCATACAAGCGGCCCGAAGGGCGTGGACATGACCTTGTAGCCCTTCTCCGTGCCAAGCCTGAACGCCCTGTAAGTGTCGATCTTCTCTACCTCTAGGTAGATCGCGTGCGGCGCTGAGGGGTCAGGCACGTACTTCTTGAGATACTTCTCTAGGAGCTCGCCGTCCATCATGTTGAAGACCTCAGAGGCATCCGCCGCGTCCTGTGCGGGAAAGCCCTGGTACCTGTCGAAGGCAACGGTCTTCACACCTCCGGAAGCGCCTCCGTACAACCTCTTTGCCGACGTTATAGCCAGATCCCCGAGCTCGCCGCCCCCGACCGAAATGAAGACTACCGGTTTGTTGGGTGTCAGTGACTCTAGGGGGCTCAATAAGCCCTCGAACTCTTTCTTGTGGGAAGCCACACTGTCAATGAGCTTATTTCTTCCCTCCTCATCCATCTTGAAGGGCATCTCAGCCCACCTCAATCAATCCCTTGCCAGGTATCCAGATCATCCTCTTCCCCAAGAGCCCCTTCCCCTCCCTGTACTGGTAGATCTCACGGGCCATGTTTCCCAGTGCGATCCTCCTGTGCATTGATTTCTCGGAGCCGATGTCTGCCCTGTGGAAGAGCTTCCAGCCATCGACAAGCGACACTTTCTGCGTCAGATGCTCTGCTTTCAAGCTCGCATCTGGCATGCTGTCGCCCATACCAAGACACTCAACCACCCTAGAGCCACCACTAATGATACCCTTATCGCTATAGTCAGCAGACGCCCAGAGAATACCGTCATCCTTTCCTTTTATGGCGACCTTGTGACCACTGGCAACATCCCTGTGGTTCGGATAGCCTTCCGGGCAGACAGCCTTCACAACGACAGCTCTATCGTCGATCTCCGCTTTGATCGTGTTGAGCCTCTCGCCAATAATTGCTTCGCAGATTTCTACCAGGTCTGTCTTCAGCACTGCCAGCACGTTCCCTGCTTCGGGATCCCCCAGCCTTGAATACATCTCTATAACCGTCGGTCCCCATACGGATGTGAGCATCATCTGTCCAGCAACAATGCCGTGGTACTTTTCCTTGGTCTCGGTCTGTATGGCCTCTATCATCATATTCACGATATCCACGGACTTGCGATACTCGCCATCCGTCAGTATAGCCCTCTCATCGTCCTTTCCCCACCTGAGGTTCATCCCGCATGATATGGACCCCATCCCGCCCGTTTCCAGTCCCAGATCGCCGTCAAAGGCGTGCTTGTTATCTTGGACTGCTGGCATAGGCAGGACCGTCCTTCCGTCGGTAAAGCAGTGGACGGTGTATTCTGGTCCCCATACCCTCTCCTCGATGAGGAGTTTGTAGTCGATATCGTCGTATCCCTTCATGTACTCGTTGATGATCGACTCTGCGTGCTCCCTCTTGACCTTCCTCTTATCGTCTTGGAGGTACACCTGGAAGTCCTCAATGACCTTAACGCCTTTCCCACCAGCCTGCCTAGCAGGCTTGAGCGCCACGCTGTCCGCGAACTCCTCGATGTAGGGCGCGGCCTCCTCTAAGGTCTTGAACTTCTTGTACCAGAGCCTGCCTGGTACCTTATACTTCCATTGGAGATCTCTCATGCTCGCCTTGGACATCTCCAGTTCAGCGACGTTCCTCCTGGCACCGATACAAGCAATG
>Ga0187885_10001390_pt1 | contig 26839 bp, 34 predicted proteins | sample June2016WEW_20_1_3_FD_132970 | JGI IMG/M metagenome (GOLD analysis project Ga0187885, IMG submission 132970) | Peatland microbial communities from SPRUCE experiment site at the Marcell Experimental Forest, Minnesota, USA - June2016WEW_20_100 | ecosystem: Environmental > Terrestrial > Soil >... | reverse complement strand
GCGGCAGGCAAAACCGCAGGAATCAATGCGTAAGCTTTGTTGCTCGTCATGCTGAATTCCCTTCTCGCCCTACTCAGTAATTAAGGATACGGGAAGTGTCTCAGCTATATTGGCACGGAGGGCAACCTGCGAACGCAACGTTATTATTCGCCGCGAAGGAATAGTTACGCTCTCGCTCAACTACTTCAACCCACGGATACCGATCCCGCACAATCTCCGCACAGCCGTCCGAGGAACAGTTATCCACCAAGATAACTTTCAGCGAATTGTGCTTGGCGCTGGCCGACACGGAATCCAGGCACTGCGCGGTAAACCTTAGTTCGTTGGTTGTGACAATCCCGATCAGGACTTTTGTGGTTTTTTCAGTTGGCATCTCTGCTCCTTCGCCACGTGGTGCTCAATGTCCTGGTTCTACTGAACGGCGGTCGGGGAATCGTCTCCAAGGCTATCGATGTAAAGCCGAGAGGCCTTCTTGGTCATTGCCTCGACACCTTATCAAATATAGCCATCAGCGTCATATAAGCTCGGTCGGGCCCATACTCCGCCTTCACCAACTGCCTTCCGCGCCATCCCATGGCCTCTATTTCGGTAGGCGCTAGTGACGCGCCTGTAGATCTCCATCAGCATCTGCTAGTTCCGCTCCGGCGTGTACTTGGCTTCGTACTCGGCGCGAGCCGCGCGGCCCTCGTGATTCAGTAGAACGGTTCGCGAAAGCGGTAGAGCAGCCAGTGTGCCGGCCTTGCCAGGATCGATTCGTAGCCAAGATAGGCAAGGAGCCGCGAATTAAAGGTGAGCACGCCAGGATAGTCGGTCCATTGCCTTCTCAAGAAGAACTTATCCTTCTTGAAGTCCCGGTAGTCGCGATTGAACTCAACACCCTCGACCGACTTGATCCCCTCTCGCTCGAAGGCGTACCGGAGATAAGGGATTGTGCGCCAATCGAAGCCCATCAGGTCGGAAACGACGAAATCGGTAACGAAGAGATTGTCGCTGATCACCACCCAATTCAGCAGCACGGGGTCGCCCCGAAGAGGACCGTCGCGGTTCAACCCGAACTTGCCGTCGACCACGGCGAGGGCCCGTGGAAGGAGTTTGTTGACCTCGCAGATCACCTCTTTGAAGAACGGATGAAGCTTCAGTCTTAACGCAGGTTCCTGGATCAGTCCCCACTGATTCTTCAGTGCCAGGCTCACGATGGCGTTGGAGTGCACTTTGGGCACCGGCATGGTCACGAAAAGGTCGGCCTCGTCGAGCAGGAAGGACGGTAGGGGAACAGACAGGGTCTTCCGACCGACCTGACACGACACAGCCCGCGACTCCACGAATGACATATTGCAGATGCGCACTCCATGGCGCTTCGCGAACTCGGCTATACCGGTCTTGCGGAAGACCTCATCCATTGAGAACCGGTTATAGCCTCCCGAATCCGATTCGCAGATGGTTATGTCGTTGGTAAAGTTCTTGAGATGAACCACGACTGCTTCTAGGGCTCTGGGATTGGTCATGACGCCCTCACTAAAAGTGGGAAACGTCAAGTTCGGCTTGATACAAACCTTGTCGCCCCATTTTAGGAGTGACCGAAGCCCAACCCAGTCAAAGCCCTGCTGAACGGTGGGCGGGTAATCGTCTCCGAGGGTTTGGATGTAAAACCGAACGCCTTTCTTGATCATTGCCTAGATCCCCCCCTCTTCCGCGTTTGTATATTTCCGGGCTAAACGGCAGACCCTTTGCCAGGTCCTTGGTGGAGAACAGAGGGCAGCCCAGCCCAACCGCGCATATCCTCTGAGCTTGCGCTCAGAAAGAACTTCGAGCAAGGCTTGACGATACTGGGCGAACGCATAACGATCCGCCCAATCGGCCATGTGGCGCCAGAATGATTGAGCTGGTTGCGCCGCAACAAAATCGGCGAAGGTGGTCTCGGGGCGGTTCTTTGCACGGCATTTAGCATTGTGACTCGCATATGCGATCCCGACCTGTATTTCTGCTAATTTCGTGGCGTTGGCGCTATTCGGATGTAATCGATAGAGGTAAAGCACTCGATCAACGTTGGCGAGGCGAGAAACTTCCCCGATGCGCAACATCATGTCCCAATCTTCTCCGCAACCGCGAATCCTATATCCGCCGATTTGCTTCAGCAGGGCGGTCCTACAGGTGATGGTTGCATGGCAGAGTGCAAGGCGGTTGCGAAGAAGATCGGCGTAAATGGTTTCATGGTCGCAAGGGACCGGTGGCGACGAGCCTGCGTGGCCTTTGGAGCCGAGATACGCAATCTGGGTACCGACTGTCCCCACGTCGCGATGCTGACGAAGAAAGTTCACTTGCGTTGCAATGCGATCTGGGAGAGCAACGTCGTCGGCATCCATCCGGGCAAGAAACTCCGTTTCGCACATGGCCAAGCCCATGTTCAAGGCCGCTCCCAGACCTCTGCGTGGGGAATGCACAATCTGAGCCCTAGGATCGGTGAGCTGGTGAAGGTATCCTTCGGATCCGTCCGTCGAACCGTCGTCGATTATTAGCAGCTTTAGGTCGTGAAAGGTCTGATTCAGGATCGACTCCACTGCCTCGACCAAAAAGGGCAGCCCGTTATAGACCGGCATTAGCACTGTTACTTCCGGCATAGCGCCCCCCTTCCCCATGCCGCTCGCTGCGCCGAGCCAACCGCAATCACTCGAATGACCGGCTGTGCAACCGCGGTTTCTTTCCCTCGAAGAGCGCCGCCAATCCACCAAAAGCTGAATAGTGTCGGCGCCACGAAGGAGCAAATGCCTTCGCTGTACAGTAGTGCGATCAAACTAAGCATAATGACAACCGCAGATCGCCGGACTCGTGCGTTCGGTCCAGTTGTGGTGAGCACGGCAAGCGACGTGAAGGCGAGCGCGAAGCACAGGGGCACAAAGGTCAGCAACCCGCCCATGTACAACACACCGTAAATCGTCGAGTGAGTGCCAGTCGCCGTGACCTTGTCCGAAACGTCCCTGGCGTCCCAGCCATAGCCTATTAGCGGTGAGCCGAGGAACGCATTCCAGCTTTCCTCGTAAGACATCCTCCGAGAATCGGATGAATCCTGTCGCGCGCTGTCGACTCGGCTGACCAGTGCTCCGGGCAAGTCCTTAAGACCCTGTACGCCGACAAGTTGGACGGCCAGAAATAAAACGCATATACCGGCCAAGGCCACCGCGGCGCGGTCGAAAAAACGGAGCCGAAGCAAGCAAAACACGATGCACCCGACTACAAACGCGGCGATCGCAGCTCTGCTTTCGCTGCCGGCGAGTGCTACCAGCCCCCCAGTCATTCCCAAAATCCGCCATTTTATTGCTTTATCGTGTAGAGATATAAAAAACACGGCAATTCCCGCGAAGCCCAGCATAACAGGCCAAGGATAAAAAAGCGCAAGCCGGACCACCTGGACTCCACCCAAATATTCGGTTCCGTAGAAGTGCATTGTGAAGGAGTTGTATACGCCCTGTATACCTGGTGGAAAAAGATACCCAACCGGCGTCAGCACCTCTAGCGAGTCGCGGCCCGTTACATAAAACGTTCCGATACACAAAACTGCTAGAACTAATATCGCCAGACCAAGTTGAGTGACCGAGCGAACGAGCTGCGACGAAGCCAGGTCGTATGCGCGACCAGTAGCCAGGGCCAGCCCGAGGAGAAACCAGCCGATAACTGGAGCTGATACCAGCCTGTGTGCGAGAAAGGCGACGTCGTGAGTTGAACCGGCCCAGTTCAGCATTTGGGACACAGCCTGGAGTGAGCCTACAGCCCACCACGCCCATAACAACGGCGTCCCTAATACTTCTCGCCAGCGTCTCCCAACCGCCAGCAATGCGCAGAGGCCCATGCCGACCGGAATTAGAAGCCCTATGGCCCAAAGTAAAGGCGTCAAGCGAATATATCGGGCTACTCTCGTCCGAGCCGCATCATTCGCATTCACTTGCGTTAAACGGATCATCCAAATCGCCCTCGGGTCATGCTAGGTGCAACTCCCTAAAGTCGTCCATCAAGCGCACACCTTCTGGGCGGCCCGCTCGCTTTCGCAGGAGCTCCTCGTACAACGAGAACAGCACACGAAAAGTGGTCTGCCACGAGTATCTTTCGCGCAGCCGGTCACGGCGAGCCTCAAGCTCACGAACGGGGGTCGGCGTCTTAAGCAGCCTAAGGATATTGGTCCGGAGGCCGCACACGTTCTTCGGGGCCACGATAGCACAATACGGATCCCCTTCCGCTATGAAGGGCATCTCGCCCGTGGCTGTGCCCAGCAGCCTTGGAACTGCCATTGCCGCGTCAAGGAAGGTGAGGCAAAAGCCTTCCTCATGGGACGGTTGGATGTACAGGTCTGTATCCCGGAGGGCAGACCATTTGAGTTCGTCGCTGGCGTCGTAAATAAGCGATACATGGGACCGAATGCCCATTTGCCCCACCAGAGTTTCCAGGTAGGATGCGTATGCTTCGTCGCGTCTCCCGCCGATGATCAGATAGCTTAAATTCGGCAAGACTTTTACGAGACTGGCAATTGCGCGCAGCGAGTCGTGGAGTCCCTTGTGATGCACTATTCCCGCGATAGTCAGAACGTGCGGGCGCCTCTGTGCGTCGAACGGAGAGCCTACTTCCGCAGCGCAGGCAACACTCGAAGCATTGGGCAAATGACCCAGAGTCAACAACGTGATTCGCTCTCGCCGGCAGCCATATTTTCCCAAACATGATTGGACTTGACGACTGTGGCAGATTACACGAGCGAATCGCCACCTACGTAAACCAATTTTCCACAAAATTGTATTCGGGAGGAATCGCGCATTCCGGGCGTGGTAATAGAGGCGGTTCGACCCATGAAACAGCACGCTTCGAACCTCAGACGGCGGCAGATTATGAACATCGAGTACCCACGGGAGGCTCCGAACTAGTTTGTCGACGCGACTAACAAGCGGCCACCGTGCGCCTGTTACATGCACGATGTCGGGTTTGAAGCGGTCAATAGTTTCGGACAAAGACACATCCATGCTTCTCCTTGTTGATGTGTCCAGGGCATGCCCTCTTCCGCTTCCTGCGTGGTCGGGGGCGGGTTGAGAAAGGTTGGGACGCGAAAAGGCGACTTCGCAGCCGAGATCTGCCAGTCCAGAAGAGATTTGCTGGTTGACGAACTGTACGCCGCCTGGGATCTGGGGGGCGTCAGAGACAAAGAGGATTCTCATTTCGGTGTTATGCGCCTCTTCTTGGAATACAAAAAAGGTGGACACGGCTTACAATAGGGGCTCGCAAGTCGTATTTCTCGGGCTCTTTGCCGTCTTCCCACTGAATCCAGATTTCATAATTCTCAATGCCAATCCATCTGAAAATATCCTCCGCCGACGAGCCGTACCCGGCGAGCAAACCAGTGTGAAGCTCGATAGCGAGTTTTGGGTGTGTTGACAGTATTCTCTTAGCCCCATTTAAGACAGCAACCTCGAACCCTTCCACATCAATCTTCAGAAAGGTGGGATTCAAGTGCATATAGTCATCCAAACAGGCCAGATCAACTTCTATTCCTCCGCCGGATAACACAACTGCTGAGTTGGATAAGCCACTGACGATGACCTTCCCTTTCTCGGCACCAACGGCTTTTTTCTCAACGGTTACATTTCGTAAATTGTTCTGCTTGAGGTTCCTCTCGATGATGTCACAGTTGCTGGGCAATGCCTCAAACGTGATTACTTTCCCAGTGGTGCCAACCCAATTGGACAGAAGGATTGCCGTACATCCATGATGACCCCCGCACTCAAGGATAACGTCACCTTGCTCAACCATGTGATCCCTTATGAACCGCATCTCGGGCCAAACCGGATCGGTACAGTGGAGATCGTACCAGCCACGTCCCTCTGTATCACTTATCCAGAAATCAAATGCCACTCCCTCGATGCATTTCCTCTTGAGATAAGGTTTGAAGTGACTATTTCTTAGGCGATAATCAAGCCGCCTAAGAAATACCTTTGCAGGCTTTGGTACTGCTCGCTTGATTTCGTAAATGGCGTTTCGCATGGTGTCCTATCTTCTTCTGGCGCATTATTGATTATCCTAGTCTCGCGACGGGCACCAACTCTGGGCTCCTTGCTGTAAAGGCCCGCGGAACTGCTTGGCAGAAGTGTTTCATGCGTTTGACCACGTCCGCGTCTTTGAATTAACGCCCGCTGGTCTCCATCAATCTCGTGTATAAATCGATATGAGAGCGAGCTATGATGTCCCACGAGCACGAGTTGACATATTCGCGCGCCCCGCGAACCAGTGATTGTCTGGTCTCCATCGATGCATCAAGCTGCCTAAAGATCGTGAGGGCCTCCTCCGGTCGGTCCGCTGTTCGTACAGCACTTCGAAGGCTTGCGGACGTCTGCTTGCCGACGGTTGTAATACAGGCGAGCCCAGCTTCCAACACAGCCTTCAGGGAGCTACGCCGGTCGGACGCGCCATCAGGAAAGGGCAAATACGCAACTGCGGATTCAGAGAGGATTTCTGCCACTCTTTGTTCAGACTGGTTCAGAGTCCACTGGATAGGCAACTGCACACTGGCTGATTGCAAACCTCTCGCGTACTCCCCTAATTTGTCAGGGATGGCTCCCACAATGTGAACCACATATGGCAGTTGTCCCGCCCGAATCAAGGCTGCCAGCTTCAGCACGGATTCGATCCCTTTTCGAGGTGCGATCAATCCAAAATAGAGAATCTTCCCTGAACTTCGCGCACCGGTTCCTTCAACTGGGCGAATGCTACTGCCTACGGGAATTACCACGGATTTCGCTCGAATCCACGGGGCGTGCCTGCAAGCCGTGTCACGCTCACCCCGTGTTGTAAATACTAAATGTCGGGGCCGGGCAAAGAATAAGCATGTGCTGAGGCGATCAAGAGGTCTCATTCGGCCAAACTCATGTATTGTCACCACCGGCGGCACCGCAAGCGACAATACTTGCGGTCCAAGGTAGAGGTCGTATCTCTCGGTTGGGTGCTGTATGTGGAGGATCGGTCCATGGCGCAAACTACGGACAAGCGCATAAACATTCCTCAATGAGCAGTCCCTGCCGGTCACGACCTCGACCTGGACCCCCGCTGATGTTAGCGCCATGGCCAGCCGGCCCGTATAGTCCCCGACACCGCAGATGGCCGGCGGGAACGTCCCGGCCACCATCACGACTCTCATCAATTCACGTTTCCGCAGGGCGGAATAGCCCACTACAACGGGTGGAAAATGAAATTGTTTATATATGACGCCGGTTCGACCGCATTCAGGTGAGCTGATTGGTTTGCGACTAGGTCGAAGTCTGCGATATCCCGGGTGCGCCCAAAGCTGTCCAGAAATTCGCCGCGGAAACCCAAATTCTTGAGGTACTCAAATGTGTCGAGAATGGGAGTTGGTGAATGACGTTGCTCAATTTCGATCACCATCCGGGGACGGTGGCGAGTCAGTGTTTCAACGCCCCCTTTCAGCACTGGCAGTTCATGACCTTCTACGTCTATCTTGATGAACGAAATACGCTCCCGTATGCCGCTGCATACTTGGTCTAGCGTCTGGATCTCCACTTCTCGCCGCTCGACCGCGTCTGCTTGTTCAAAGGAATAAGCACTCCGCTCGTGCAGACTAGCATAGCCGGTCACCGACTCACCAGCGTGTCGAGGGATAAACAGCGACGAAACGCCGCTCTCGCTGGAGAGAGCAACATTAAGTACCTGAACTGGTAGTCCCAATCGTTGTGCAGAGATTTCAACAAGCCTCGCCAGCTCCCGAACTGGTTCGATTGATATCACTCTGCCCTTGCTTCCGACTACCTGAGTGAGCGCATACGTGTAGCGCCCTTCATTCGCTCCGATATCCAGTGCTACAGTTCCGCGCTCGACGAGATACGGGAGTTGCTGCAGTTCTCGCTCGCCGTGAGACAAGAGCCACTTGCCGCGCCGAATAAAGCGCCATTGAACTGGAAGAAGCGACCATACGGCATTTTTCGCTAACTCGACTGCGCGGTTCCTTGGCATCGCGACTATGGGGATATATCTCCTTTTCCCGCGCGGAATGCCACCTGAGGATCTCTTCACCTGGTCTGGGGGTGAGAGACTCGGTATGGCCTTTCGTTCAGGGAGAGCAGCTCGTCCGATTACGAACCTCACCACCGGGGCTCTGGCTAAGCCGGACCGGTCGCCACTATCGCGCCCTGCTCATATCGCGGGCGATGCCTCCTGGCCAAACGATTCGTGGCCAACCATAGAGCCAGCGCCAGCAGACCGTCGCTCGCCATACTCGACCATGCCGCGCCTCGCCAGCCATAGGCGGGTATGATCCACAGGTTGATAAGGATGTTGAACACCGCGACACCTACCTGCACGAGTGTGCGCAGCCCTTGGTATCCTGCCCCTGTCAACGAATCCGCGATGAAATACTGGAATGTCCTCAACAACGGAAGGACGGCGAGCCAGCGCAGAGCTTCCGTCACCTGGGCGTATTGGAGGCCGAGGACCCACGGGACCACCGGCGCCCCGATAAATAGCGCGACGAACGCGAACAGCGGGTAAGGTACAACTCGTTTCAGGAGCCGGCGGCCATAATACATGGTTGCTTGGATGCCATGCTTCCCTTCACGGAAGAAGCCCGCGTAGGCTGCATTGAGCAGAGCCATTACCGGGATGAACGCAATGTCGATGAGGCGATAAGCTGCTCCATAGATGCCGGTGGCCTCGAGCGTGCTCAATCGGGCGAGCATGGTTTTGTCGATGTCGTTGTAGATAGTGGTGGCGGAGTTTCCCACGGAAAAGTAGAAGCCCTCAACAATTTCGCTGCGCCCCAGGCGGGCGAGGGCCAGCCTCGGTTTGCCCAAGCTGAGAGTGGCCCAAGTTACGCCGATTAGCGCCGTAAGCATCGACCCCGCGAGATAAGCAGCCGCCCATGCCACCACGGTCGGGTGCCCGACCGCCAGGGCCAAGCCCGCGATCCCGAAGAGACGCGTAAGGCTCAACAACACATTGAGCCGGGCGGTCTTGGAGAGAGTCTCGAATGCCTGGAACGCATATGCAGCAAGGTCCACCATCCTGCAAAAGATCAAGTCAGACAAGCCGATATACACAACCGCAAGCACCGGAATGGGCAGAAGGACCGAACAAAGCAGTGCCGCCAGAGCGAATAGACCGAGTCCCGAAAATAGCGTGATCAAGAGCCCGTTTCCCCAATACTCTGCAAAGTGTGTCTTATCGCGCGCGACATTCTTGACGAGCACGAGTCCGCTTCCTAGGCCTACAAAAGGCACCAGCACGCCGATCAGTGCCGTCGCGCCTATGAACGCGCCGTACTGCTTCACGCCAAGGCTACGCGCAATAATGATGAAGTATGCCGCCTGTATCAGCAGTCGCAGCCCGTAACCTGCGAGGACCCACACGGTGTTCGAGATGAGCAGGCTGGAAGACCAGGTTTCCGCCAAGTTCCCTAAGAGAGACCTCGGTTTACTTGAAGCAGGCATGTTGGTTGACGTTCCGAGGACGTAAAGCAGACGCGGTCAATCTACGCGGCGCCTGCTCCCTTCAGCACGGCGGGAATGGTCTTCGCCAGGATTTTGAAGTCGAGCCCGAGCGACCAGTGATCGATGTATTCCATGTCGAGTTCCATCCATTTTTCGAAGGGAATGGAGCTGCGGCCGTTGATTTGCCACAGGCAGGTGATGCCCGGGCGGACGCTGAAGCGGCGGCGCTGCCAGTCTTGATCGAATCCCTGGTAATCACGCACGGGAAGCGGCCGGGGGCCGACCAGGCTCATGTCCCCCTTCAGGACGTTGAAGAGCTGCGGAAGCTCATCAATACTCGTCTTCCTCAGGAACTTCCCCACGGGCGTGAGGCGCGGGTCATTCCTGATCTTGAACACCGGGCCGCGCGCCTCGTTCAGGTGCTCGATCTCGCGTTGCCGTTCGGCCGCATCCGCCACCATGGTGCGGAACTTGTACAGGCGAAACCTGCGCTTGTTGAGGCCGACGCGCTCCTGAACGAAGAAGCTTGACCCCGGGGAGGTGAGCTTGACGAGCAGCGCGGCCAGCAAGAACAGGGGCGACAGCAGCAGCATCGCCATGAGCGAAAGCGAGACATCCAAGGTGCGCTTGAAGAGGTGCTGCCAGCCGTCCGGCGTCCCGGTGGAAAGTGTGATCACGGCTTCGCCTTCGAACTCTCCTGCCGTCGACTGCGCCAGGCGCAGGTTGAAAATGTCGGAGAGCAGCCGCACGATGATGCCCTGCTCCTCGCAAAGCGCGGCGATGCGCGCCGCCTGCGCGTAAGAGGACTGCATGGGCAGTGCGACCATCACTTCATCAGCGACATGTTCCCGCAGAAAACCGTGAAAACCAGCGAAGTCAGCGAGCAGCGGGTAGCCCGTCTTCCGGAACTCCGCGAGTCCGTGCCAGGCGTCGTCCACGAAGCCGGCGATCCGGTAACCCAGTTCCGGCCTGAACTCGACTTTGCGCGCGAAGCGAATGGCGCGCGCGTTGGTGCCTACCACGACCATTTCGCGCAGGTTGCGGCCTCGCCGGCGTATGCCTCCCAGCATGGTGCGGAGCAGCACCCTGCTGCCTGCTCCCGCGAGGGTGCTGGCCACCCAGAAAATCAGGATGAAGAGCGGCGTTACCATTTCGATTTGCAGGGGGATCGCCGCAACGAATATGATGGCGGAGCCGAGCGTGGTGGCCTTGGCGACGTCCAACACCTCCGCCCAGCGCGTGGAGAAACGCTTCGAGCTGTACAAACCGAAGGAGGAAAAGACAAGGCGCCAGGCGAGGAGAAAAAGCGCGAAGATGACAAAGTTCTGGACCCTTACACGCATGGAGAGGAACTCGGCAAGCGACGTCGCCCGAGTCTGGCGCGCCACCAGCACGGTGGCCAGCCCGAAAGAGAACACCATCAACACCAAGTCAAAGAGCTTGGCGGCTTCGAGAAGGATGCGACGGCGGAGTGCGGTCATCGGAAAAGAAGGATTCAGGATTCAGGATTCGGGATTCAGGAAGAGCCAAAACAGGATTCGGGATTCAGGAAGAGCCTTGCGGAGTTCACGGCAACGGCATTCCTGGTAAGCAGATTCGAGCAGCCCGGGCCCATTCCCCCAGGGCTGGGAAGCTATGAAGAAATTGCAACCGCTGATTGACGCGAATAAACGCTGATGAAAGCAGGTTTCTTATCTGCGTTGATCTGCGTTCATTTGCGGCTGAACAGGACACTAGCCCCTGTTCGCCTCGTAATGATAATGGCGATACCCATACGCGTAGCCGGGATGGCTCGCTTTCCGTGGATCCCATTCGTTCAAAATCGTCCCCAGCACGCGCGTTCCATCTTCCGTTAGCCGTTGGGCCGCGGCCGCCGCAGCCTCCCTCGTGGTCTGAGCCGAGCGCACCACCAGAATGACGCCGTCCGCCAGCCGCCCGAGCACCCGCGCGTCCGGCATCTGGAGCATGGGGGGCGTGTCGATGATGATCGTATGGAACTCCTCCCGCGCGTGATTCAGAAACTCCAATGTCCGTGGTGAATGGAGCAGGCCTGAGATGCTGGGTGCTGGAGACCCCGCAGGTAGCAGATACAGGCTCTGGTAGCCCGTTCCAATAAATATTTTCTCGCGGCCTTCGGGCAGCTCTTTTCCCGCGAGCAGGTCACTCAACCCCCACGCGTTGGACACCTCGAAGATTTCGTGCAGCCGCCCCTTACGCAGATCGCCGTCGACCAGCAGAACGGGCGACCCGATCTCGGCCAAGGCCAGAGCCAGGTTGCTCGCCACCGTCGTCTTTCCCTCCCGCGGGCTCGCGCTGGTTAGCACGATGACTCGTGGCCGGTCGCCGTTCTCCCCGGCATACAGAATCGAGGTCGCTGTGGCCCGGAAGCAGTCGGCTAAAACGGAAGGTTCTCTTTGCCATGTAACCAGTTCCACCTGCCTGGATCGCTTGCCATTCTCCGCTTGCTTGTCCTCGATGACTTTTGCGTTGTGGTAGTAAGCGAAGCACCGGCTCTGTTCTGCATCAGCGGAAGGGATCACGCCCAGCTCCGGCACTTCAAGGTATAAGGCTGCCTCACCGGGGGCTTGGATACTTCGGTCGGCGCGCTCTCGCATCACGACGAAGACGAAGCCAAAAAAAGCTCCGGCAAGAAGGCCCAGCGCCGAATTCAAAACGAGGCTCGGCTTGTAGGGACGTGTGGGCGGCTTGGCGGAATCCACCACGCGGATATTGCTCGCGCGCAGGGCGGAGGTCATGCCAGCTTCCTGGACGTTGCGAAGCAGAGAGTCGTAAAGCTGGCGGTTGGTGTCTACATCGCTTTTGAGGATGTTGTAGTGCGCCACCTTGGCCGCCTCCTCCGACACGAGGCGAGCTTGGGAGGCGTAGTTTGCAGCGAGCAGATTCTCGCGGCGATAGGCGGACTCATATTCGTTCCGGATGCGCTGGATGACGTTCGTGCGTTCCTTATCGAGGGCCGACTCCAGGGTGGTTACCTGGGCTTGGACTTTCTTTACTGCCGGGTGGGCCGGCGTCAGGGAAGATGAAAGCTCGGCAAGCTGGCGGCGAAGGTCGGTGAGTTTGACCTGGTACTCTCCTAGCGTTTTATCGTCGAGCACCTCGGGGAGGGACTCGGGAGGCGCGGTGGAAGCCAGTTCGTACCTCGATTGCTTGGCGACACGGTCGCCGTGCGCCTTGGAGAGTTCCTCCTGAAGCTGCCGCAGCTTTTCTTCGGCGACATTATCCTCGATAAGGGCCGAACCTACCTTTTCCGAGGTGAACAGCAGGCCGGAAGCGTGGGCGTAACTCTGTAGCTCGTCTTCGGATTTCTCGAGCTTGATCCGGACGTCTTCCATCTGGCGGGTGAGCCACTCGCCTGTTTGCTGTGTGGTCTTCCAGTGTGCCTCGAGATTCTGCTGGATGAATTCGGCGGTTAGAGTGTTGACGAAGTCGGCGGCAAGCTGCGGGTCCTTGGAGTCATAGAGGATCTCGACAAGCCGCGTTTTGGCCTCGGTGCTAACTTTCAGGTTTTTGGTAACCAGACGCAGGACCTCTTCCCGGGCCGAGTCCGGTCTCGACGCGGCCAGACCCAAGGCGTTGAGCCAGGCGGAGAGGCGGCCACGATTTTTCTCCGCAAGCAGCTTTTTCTCGAGATTGAGCTTGGCGATGACCCGTTCGAGGACCGATTCGCTCTGGAGGATCTTTACCTGTGTCTGGAGGTCATATTCGGGCGGGTACGAAGCGTCTTCATTAGCGGTGGGGCTCACGTCGCGCATGTTGAGGAAATTCTCATTGAGATTTTGAATCTCCAGGGAGGCACGAGCTTGGTAGATCGGTGTCTGCGGAAGCGTGAGCAGCAGTGAGCAGAGGAAGCCGACGAAAGCAATCAGAACGAGGGCGCCCCTGCGACGCCGGAGGATGTCCCAGTATTCGAGCAGCAGGCCGGGGCCTGGTTCCTCGATGATTTCTGGGGACGGCGCCTCTATGTACTGCGGTCGCGCCAGCAGATTCGTTCCGGCGTTCTTTCGTCTGCGCGGGTCTGGGCCGGGGTCATCCAAGAGTGGTTGGTTTTCCATAGAATCCTCAATAATGGTAGATCGCAGCGTAAGCGGCGGCGGACACCACCGAGGGAACAGAGTAGGTCGTAAAAACCTTACGGCTGCTCGTGGGAACGACGAGGACGTCTTGGGGCAGCAACACGAAATCCTCAGCCTTTCCGTTAAATATCTGCTTGATGTTGACGGCAATCTCCTGGGGTTTCGGTTCCCCCGGGACACTGCGAATGATCCTCGCCTTCTCCGGCTTCGCCGTGCGTCCCAGTCCGCCCGCGAGAGCCAACGCCCTGAGCACGGAAAGCTTTTGGCGCCCGCCGAGAGTGAACCCACCTCCATGCTCCACGTCGCCGACGACATAGATCATGTTGGAGTTTGCCTCGGAGACGGAAATCGTGTCATTTGGCTTGATCTCGATATTTGCCGCCGGGTTCTTTCCCTCCAGAATCTCCGCCACGTTTAGCTCAGCGGTGCTGAATTGTCCGGTGGGATCCACGGTGGCACCGGGCAGCGGGATTTCGCCATTTTCCCGGCGGCGCGTGACTGTGAGGCTCGAGCCCGCCTTCTCGTCGTTAGGCCCGCCGGCCATCGAAAGGACTTCATAGAGCGTCTTCCGGCCCCGGAGCTGGATCACTCCGGGCTTGGTGACGGCGCCGAAGACGGAGACTGGCTGGCTTCGGAACTCCACCACCGTTACCGAGATCTGTGGGTCCTTCACGTATTTCTTGAGCCGAGTGTTCAACTCCGTTTCGAGTTGCTCGACAGTCAAGCCGCCCGCCTTGACCCGTCCGATCAGCGGCAGTGTGATGTTCCCGTTCGTTCCAATGAGGATAGGCTTGTCGGAAATCTCCGGGGACTCCATGGCATGCATCACAATTTGGTCGTCCGGGCCGAGGACATAGCCAGAATCGGGTAGCGTGGCGGTCTCCGCTGGCTGCTCGGCTGCGGCGCAGAAGACAGTCAGCACCACCATGGAAAAAAAGGCTCCGGTTTTTGTCAGAACGCTTCTCATGCTACTTCTCCTCATGACTGGCCTAAGCGCGAAGCTCTGGGGAGTCTCCAAGTCAGTTGGTTGAACTTAAAGCTCCGCCCTCTGAGTCACATCTCTGTAATCCCACAGTTGATTGAAGCCACCATCATGTTTGGCCAAAACGCTCGGCCAGCATTGCTATGACTTGTTAGATCTTGCTGTACGCAGACTCCGGAATCGAGAACATGCTCATTGATATTCCTCTCCTCTGCGCAAGACGAAGCGCTCGCCCGCGAGTGCAAAGCCTGCGCGAGGTTCTCCGCCGTGGGCTGCGTCCACGCGAACTACTCGACCTTGTCCGTGGATCCGTAGCGGTGGAAGTGCGCTCCTGCCTGGCGGAAGAAAAGCCTTGAGCTTGACCTCGGAATCCAACGCCGGAGGGCTTGTAGTGAAGACGAACTGTCCTCTGACGCTGATGTCACGCGTGAGGCCTATGCCCTCATGCTGAGTGTCTCGCACGTCCCTCCAGAAAAACATTACGGGAACTCCAAGCCGGTAGCGATTGTGTTTTCGACGCTCCACGTTCTCGCGCGTCCTCATGGAAATAATCGCCGACTCCGAGGCGGATGCCGCCTCTTAGCTTTTGGTGAAATGAGTCGTGCAGTCTACAGATCCAACAAAGCCGCTGCAAGATGCCGAACGACCTCCCGAAGGCAGGACGGCCGGCCCGGCCCTCAAGGTAAACGGCCGTCTCAGGAAGGGGGAGAAGTCCGGCACGCTCGGACCCTAGGGAATTAGTCCCCACTCCTGCTGAAAATCGGCTTATACAGCATCGGTTACTGTATGATGGAGTACTGAATTATTGATTATGTTACAAATAGGTGCGGGACATTTTTTCTTGCTTTTTTCCAAAGCAGCGCGTAGTGTCAAACTTCCTAACCTCGCTGGGGGCACGATACGTAACTAGCGGAGCGTGTAGGGGTGGCTATTTCCGTCATTGTCGCTGGTCGGAATGCCATGGCGACCGAATCGCTGTGTGCTGTCCTCAAGAAGCATCGCAAGTACTTTGACGTGGTTGGCACCGCACTCTCCTCCAAAGAACTCCTCAAACAAGTAGCTGAGCATCAGCCGGATGTAGCTCTTGTCAGCGCGGAGCTGCAGGACGGCCCAACAGCAGGTCTTAGGGCGCTGCGAGAGTTGCACGCTTCCAAGAACGCTACACGTCCTGTCGTGCTGCTGGATTCCCCCGACTTGGGGAAAGCGGTCGACGCCTTTTCCGCAGGCGCGAGAGGTGTAGTTTGTACGACCTCATCCTTGCGCGTATTGTGCGAATGCCTTCGGAGCGTGCACGCTGGGCAAATCTGGGCTGACAGCGCTCAGCTCGAGTGGATTTGCAAAGCCCTCAAAGAAAGGGAACCGGGACGCATAGTCAGCGCAAAAGGCATTGCTTTGCTTACCAAGCGGGAGGAGCAAATCGCGCACATGATCGGCGAAGGCCTGCCTAACCTTGAGATTTCCTCGAAGCTCGGTGTGAGCGCGCACACGGTCAAGAACCACTTATTCCGCATTTATGAGAAGCTTGGGATATCGAACCGCGTGGAGTTGGTTCTGTACGCCTTGAGCAGCACGCAAGCCTCTCCAGAAGCAAGCACCAAGACTCGACGATCTGCATAGTTCTCAGTTTTCTTCCCACCCCAGTCAGCGGAAGCGACCAAAGGTGCGATCGTCTTCCGGCAAGCCATGAGGGCTGTCCGGAGCCGGGCCTCCTTCCGAGCGAGTGGGGAATCGGGGATTACTTCCTGCCTTCGAGGAATCCCTTCCACCCATCTGTTTGAAGCAGAACCCTCCCCCCAACACGTACAGGCCTCAGCTTGCTGTCCCGAATACGTCTCCGTAAGGTGTCCTGGCTGACTCCGAGAGCTGCGCTGATCAACGGCGATATCTGGTGTTGGATACGCTAAACCTCGCTGCCGCAGTACATCTCTGGCGGTATAATCTCAGAGCTGGTGCTAGGCATTCACAGCAATCGTGGGGTACAGGGCGGCTGCCATGAACAAGAGCGACCTGCTTCGCTATAAGAATCTTCTCCTTTCAAAGCGGCAAGAACTCTCCACCGGCAAGAGTCTGGTCGATTCGATCTCCACCGCAGGTGAGCTTCGCGGGGACCCGGTCGACATGGCCAACGGTGAAACCGATGCCGCCACGCAAATCCGGTTGCATCAAACAGACGGCAAGATCTTGCGCGCCATTAGAGGATGGCTTGACGCGGATTCGGCACGAGGAATTTGGCATTTGCGAAGAATGCAGGCAGCCGATTGGCGAGGCGCGCTTGGAAGCGGTCCCCTGGACCAGTGGCGTAGGGACTGCAAGGAACGGCAGGACTCCCGAAGCTGAGACGCTGACCCTTCTCGTTCAACAGTTCGATTAGAGCATTCAACCGTCATCCAGGTTCTAGAACCGCTTTTTGGGCCTGTCACGAGTCCGCCCCGGCCCAGCGGCGACGGTTCGGTCATCCGGCCTGTGCGCCTGGGGCAGCACGGTTATTCGGTTGCATGCGTGGCAAAGCAAATTCAGCCCAGATGGCGAGGGCACGAGCGCCGCTTCGCCGCAGAGGGGGCAACGGTCTCCAGGCTTGGTCGTGGGGGATTCGGTTCGCTGGCTCATGCCGGGCAAGTTATCACACCCCAGCCCTGCTGGCGATAATCGCCCGCGAAGCGATTCCCCGCCAGCCGAAGGACAGGGCTGGCGATGGCAGGCGAAGGGGCCGGACATTATGCTTTCGGGCAGTCTTGCGAATTCTTGCTCAGACGGCGCTCAGCCCCGGCAGCCTGCTAAATCACTTCGTCGCTGTTCTCATCGCCAGCGCCAGCGAGCGGCTCGGAGGCCACAGGCGCGGCGGCGGGGCATCTATTGGGCGTTGCTTAACCGCTCTTTTTGTTCTGCCGCCAGTTCGGCCAAGCCCAGCGCCGGGCAGCGACTCGCCCCGTTGCGCGACCAAGGCGAGGTCAGGATTCCCGGTCACCACGGCCTAAATGCCTAGTTCGTGGGGAGTATCCCAATAGCGTGCAGATGGGATTTGGAGGGCGCGAGAAAGTCATCCCGGCTGGGCCAGGGGCTTCATTCGGGACGGGAACAGTCTCGCCACCTCAGAGTAGTCCTCGAACCTGTATATGAAAAACTCTTGGCGCTCTTCATCGGCAAATCTTTGAGCGTTGCGCTTAGCCTCGTCAAGGTCGTCGAAAGATGCCCTCCACAAAGGCCCGCCCGCATCATCCTGAAATAGCCCGAACTGATTGTCGTGTGCCATATGTGCCCTCCATTCGGGAGACGCACTATGTGCCGCGTGCATTATTTTTCTTACTGTGAAGGACCAGGATTGTACTGTGAATTTCCGAGAGCCGTCAAGCATGTCCTTGCCCAATTCCGAGGCGGGAAGGTGTGTTGGCGATGGCAGGCGAAGGGGCCGAGCGTCGAGCTTCCGGGCAGCCTTGCGAATTCTCGCTCCGATGGCCCTCGGCCCCGGTGGGGACTACAGCACTTCTTCAGCATGGCCGTCGGCGACGCCACTCAGCCCTTAGGAGCCCGCATGCGCGGCGGCGGTCTCCAGGTGCATGAAATGCCCTGCCACAATCACTATGATTTGATGGCCTTCACGGCCCCAGGCGAAAGCGCTTCCCGGTATCGCTAGGATAACCGCAAGGTAAGTTACCGCCAACAAGATGTCGCGGTCATAACGGAACCGACGCTGCAACCTGGACATGCGGTCAATCTACACGCGATGGCGTGCGGAGGCAATAGTGAACCGAATGGGCGAGCGCAGGCGGGTCCGAAATGTCGTGGACCTCAGACAGTGGAGGCCCGCGCTACGTTTGCTGCGCTACTGGGAACAAGGGTCTGGGATTCTTGGGCCAAAAACGAGAGCGGGGAACCGCTTCCGGCTCCCCGTCTCAGGTGTTCTTCGTTTACCCCGTGGCAGCGCCCGCGGGGCGTTGCCAAGGTGCGCACCGCAAGAGCGGTGTAGTCATTCGACGATCATATGCATGCCAGGTGGAGTCATACCTCCTCCCGTAAGCATGCTTCCTTCATACTCCTCTGCGCGACGAATTGCAACCCGCTGAAGTACTAGTACCCTCGGGAGGCGATTGCGCAAATGCCGTTCGCCATATTGACACACGCCTTGCGGTCGGAAGACCGGGCTTCAATGACTTCCGTCCCTTAAGGAAAGTCGGCCTCGATGGAGGCTACTTCTTCTTGGGAGGTACCACCGCGTCTTTGAACGCCTTCGCCAGACGGAATTTCACCACCGTCTTGGCCGGAATCTGGATGGCCTCGCCGGTCTGAGGATTGCGGCCCATGCGAGCCTTGCGATTTGCCTTCACCGCCTTGCCCAGCCCGGGGACCACAAACTGGCCGGTGCTCTTGGCTTCCTTCGTGGCCACCGTTACGAGTTCTACGAGAACCGCGGCGGCCGTCTTCTTTGGGATCCCCACCTTCTTGGCCAAATGCGCGACGACCTGGGATTTTGTCATCATTGCTTCTGCTCTTCCTCTCTCCGTTGGATTGTAAGGACTGCGATGTTGAAATCGTCGTTCAGCCCCCACTGTATGCAATGCAAGGATGGCTGTCAAGGAGTTGCGGAGGGAGTTGCGAAGGTGTCGATACCGAAAACTCGCCTGCGCCAAGAAAAAGATCCGCCTGCGGGTGTTGCTACTAAAAACTCTGTTCACATTGAACGAGGGAAACCCAAATCCAAAACTACCGCAGGCCGACTGGTACCAAGCAAGCAGGTATCCGTCCGGTGAACCCATCTTTCGCAGCTAAAGCTCCCGCCTGACACTTCCCCATATATAAGCACGAGCTTGATCTGGTGCTGCCCGTGTTCTGTTAACCCCGTGTTTCGATACTCTTCGGGCTCACCCGGTCAATCGTTAATCCGCAGCGGTGCATTCCAGACTCTATCAAAATACATCGCAAGGAACATTGGCAACCACATGGCCAACTGGAAAGTCATTGCGCTGGTCAGCGGCGAGATCGAAGCCGTTTCAGGCCCGGCTGCTCAAGACCGGCCGGGAGCCCACGAATGGATTGCCTGGCAAGGCACAGCCGCTGACAAAGCTCAAGCCCTCCAAAGTGCAGAGAAAGTCGAACCCAGGGTCGACCTAGAGTGGATGCGCATTCGCTACGAGAGGGATCTTAACAAACGGTAAGATTTCGCCTCGCCTCTTGCCGTCCCTCACTTCACTCCAAACAACGCCACTCCCAAACAGCCCGATTCGTCCCCTCAGCCAAGGTGTTCACGGGATGGGTTCCGACCATGCTGCCCAGGGCACGAACAGCACCTGCACTTCTCCGCCTCGGTTCTGGCTTCTCGTGCGCGGATCCACGACCGCACCACCTCGTGTCGCTTCCTAAGACAAGGGTCAAGAGTTTTGCAGGCCGGTACGCTCGTACTATTGCCGCGTGAGTTGATATAGGGTACTAATATCGTGAAAGATGTGAGAGGAGGAAACTAGGGGAATGATTCTTGCTTGGCTTATCTTGGTACTCTCGATGGCCATGTTCTTCTTCTACTTCCAAGTCACCTGCCAAAAGATTCTGCGCCGGCAGTTTGACCGGGAATACTTTCAGTCCATCGCCAACGCGACCCGTTTGGCGTTTCCGTCTTTGCGGAAGTCGCTGGAGGAGTTCGCTGCTCCGGTCGATTATCCCGGATTGCGCGGGATGCTCAAACACGACTTCCTCGCCCTGACCTACCTCCTTAAGAATGCCGCGAACGTAAACCAGCGCTATTCAAACCAAGAACGCCTCTTGATCCTGTACTTCCGCTGGCAGTTCCTTTCGTTGGCAGTGCGACATTTACTGAGGGTTGGCGAGAAAAAGGCAGCCCTGAGACTGACTTCAGTTCTTCAATACTTTGCTAATGTAGTTGGCCAGCGCGTGAACACCATAAGGTTTGGGAACTTAACTGCCACCGATTACCTCTTCTTGAATTCGTGAAACGTTGATGAAAAATGCAGACTACAAGCTGCGGCTCGTTTCTTGGGAGGTGACAAAGGGATACAACCTGCGTTGCATTCATTGTTGCGTCACTGCTACAGAACTCTCCGCACCACTTGACCTGCCTACAAACATACGCCCTGAACTTAATAAAGCAAGTCTCTCAGTCCTTCCTACCCAGCCTAGTTTTGAGCGGTGGCGAACCTCTCTTTCGGCACGACATCTTTGACCTTGAGCTTTAATTCAACCTCCTTTGGGGTGCACCTGGGTTCGACCTCCTTTCCCGGGTGTGCCCCACTCTTTACACATCACGGTAGTGAATCACCTGGACGCCAACCGCGCCCCGAAGCTGCGGCGTACCAAGCTCGTGGGCACTCTCAGACGTGCCCCAACTTGCACCATCCTTGGCAGGAGAACTGGCCCGGGGAACCGGCAAGTTTAATCCCAGCAAGCAAGCCTAAGACGTTTGGTTTTGCAAATATCAGGTTTGTTTTCAACGGTTTGCCATGTACTCTCTCATGTTATGCCAGCTTGGATTGTCAATGCGTAAGACTCTGAAAGAACAGCACTTAGGCTAACAAGGAGCAGTCCATCTTGGGAATTGGGGGTTGGCCCCCCTGGCTCCTCGATGGCTAAGTCGAGCAATTGCTCTGCCTACAATGATTATCGGACACGACAGAAGTCTCAATCGGCGGAATAGCGTATTTCGCATTTATCTCAAATTCTACAAGCCTTCTTATTTCGTAAGGCAATACATCGTTTCCTTGATCCGGACGCGCAGCAGGGTCATTTCCGCTCAACTGCGGGGATGTTTGGAGAAATACTGTGTTATGTTAACTAGATTATTTGATGGCGGCATTAGCATATCCGTATTCCATTGAAAACACAGGGATAATCCAAATAGTGCCTTCTTATCTGTATCTCTTTGAAAATAAAGCAATAAATACAAATCCGTGCCAATTCTAGGGTTGTTCGGGCCTCAAAAGCCCTATCAGGAGGTCTATCCAGAGCCCACCGTGGAATCAACAGAGGACGACGAGATCCCGGTAAACGTGGCCGACACGGGGGAAGGCGTCCCCGCTTTGGAGTCTGTTTCCGCCTCAGAACGGCTTCCCTTTATTGCCGGAATTCGTCACGGTGGATAGGTCTCGACCCGGTTCTCCAACGGTGCCCGTGGCACTTATGCACCGTCTGTACGAGTTCGCGGGAACTTATAACTTAGTATAGACCGTCGAGGGGTACGAGGCACAGGTCAGTTCGACTTCGAGATGTCTAACTTCAGCTGCTCAATAAACTGGTCTACAGGCCGGTCATTCTTCTTGGCGTTGGTGGCCAAGCGACAGAACACGACGTTGTCAGGCGTATAGCCCCTCTCGTTGTCGATACGAGCTAGGCTCCCCGTCGCCCCCGACTTGCCTTGGCCAAAGTCGAAGGCCATCTGCTCGCCGGTATAACCGTCCTTACCTGCCTGCTCCTCGTAGAGTCTCTCGAAGTCTTCTAAGGTCAGGTTAAACGGATGCCCTTTCGTCGGGCTACAGTAGCGAGGGCTGTCTTGGTGTGATCGCGGGGTGGTATGTCAGGCTGCGGGCTTTACCGAGCGAGGTTGCTGGCTCTCTTTACTCAATCGGTTGGCCTCCTCGCATGCCTCTTCGAACGTCGCGCAAGTCTTCACCACACTGGCGACCCCACCCTTAGTGTCGAACACTTTGCAGACTCCATCGGACTTCGCCGCCAGGAATCGGTCGTGAGGTGTGCCGCTCATTCGCAGGGCTGTCACGAATGCCTGTTCTCCTGTTGGCGCTCGGCCCACAATCTTGCCGTCTTTGTCTTGGATGAACCAGCACACATCGCCCTGTGAGATTGAATACTTGCACGCGGGCTTGGCTTCCGGCCTTGGTGCGGGAGCTGGCCTTTGTTGAAGCGGTTCAGAGGATACTGGGGTGGGGAGGGAGGGGGAAGGGGGGGCCGCGCAACTGGGGGGATGGGGGTGGGTAAGGTTGTTGGACTCTGAACTAACTCGTTCTTCCTGGCAGGGGTTAATATTTTCTGGCTGGGTTTGAGTTGGTTGATCATCCAACTGATCATGAGGGGAATCCGTCAGGATTTCGAAGCCATCCTTATCAATCACCACTTCACCGTCTGGATGAGGGTTCTCGTAGATTGGTAATTCCTTTTCCTGGCAAGTCTGCTGAGAACTTTCTCTTACAGTAATGTTACTTTCTTTGTTATTTTTTTCTTGTTCTTCCTTTCTATCTAATGCACGTTGTTTGGCGGAAGTGAGTTCCTCCCCCTCAGCCGGAAGTGAGTTCCCCACCCCCCGGAACTGAGTTCCCGCGTTTTTCAGGGTGGTTTTGGCTCTGACGCCCGCCTGCATCAAGATGCGCTCCGCGTTAATCGCATAAGAACTGGTATCCTGGACTTGACCGTCGCGGCGATAATAAACCTCGATCAGGCCCTTCTTTTGGAGACTGCGCAGGCAACGGCGTACCCAACGCTCTGACTGGCTTGCCATGTCAGCGATTCGCGCCACGGAGGGGTATGCGTTTGGGTAGTGGTGGCAAAGCGCTTGGAGGACGAGCTTCTCTGAGGCCGAAAGCTTCAGAAGCAACACGGCGGAGACCAAGTCGCGCGAATGTGGTTTCTTGGCAGTAGCGGTCACGGCATCTCCTTCACTAACGGATAATTCTGCGCACTCAAAGTATGCCACGTTTCCCAAAAATAGAAAACAAATATCTTGACAACATCACAATTAGTTTGTTATTCCAAGGTGTGAGGTGATATATGAAATTTAAAACGTACTCAAAAAAAACCAGGCAGGAAGGCGGCATAGCGTCCGAGCTTCGAAAATGTCGTTTTCAGCTGGGACTTGATCAAGCCCAAGTAGCTCAAGCGATCGCAAAAAAGCTTCATGTTCCTAAACTTTCTGCGACCTGGTGGGCTCAGATCGAAAACGGAATACGCCCTATTCCCCTTTCTAAACTCCTCGGTGTAGCTAAGGTCCTCCACCCAGACGACCCGAGAGACTTCTTGTGGGCCGCGCTCCTCGAATATTACGGGGAACTGGCGGAGCATCTCGAACCCTGGCCCGCGCTTGACAAGGTGATTGGTTTGCATCTCTCTGGGCCTGACGCGGAGAGAGTAAAGAAGCTGTACAGACTGCCCGCGAAAACGCGAGCAGCTATCTTCGAACTGATTGATTCAATAGCAATACCACAGGAGTCAACTAGTGAGTAATGAGACTCCGATTTCAAGGGCAATGAAGACGGTATCCGGCCCTGCGCAAGCCCGAGCACTCCGGCCGACCACAGGGCCATGGGTCCATCGCTGGACCCAATGTTCAACCAAGCAACGGCCCAAAGCCGAAGCAACAACTCTCGCTCTGGAATCTGGCGAAGCCAGATCACCACTGCGAGAAGCCAGTGCGCGATGAAAATCGCGCAGGGAAAGGACACAGCCAGTAAAATGCTGTCCATTCCGCCGCAATCGAGCCACCGACGACTACTAGCACAAGATGCGAAAAGGTTCTCTCTCGGGATTATGGATGAGGGAGAAGAGTTCTACAGGGTACTTGACCCAAAGTCGCAACGGCTGATCGTCGTCTCCACGATGGCAGATCTGCGAAAGAGGCTGGACAAAGCTGGCCTGCACGAACCAATAAAAGTTAAGTGAATTAAACCTCAAGAAGGGGGTTTTTGAACTTGCTTGTCGGCATCCCGTCTTCCTGGTGGTGGAGCGGATCCATCGACGGGGTGGTTAGCCGAGGGATACCAGGAGAGCGTGCAAGCGGGAGTTGAAGGCATTCGCTTCGCTCCCGCTTGCCGAGACTGAGAGTCCCGGGTGACCGGGACTGTAGAGCGAAGTAAGCCGCTGCGTGAGCGTGGGCGCCTGACACTTAGGCGCCCCCCACGCGAGGTTCGATCATGAAAGATGAGAACTTGCTGACTCCGACCGCGATCGCCGGACAATTAAGTAAAGGCTGTGCTCTCGCTATTTTGAGAGCATATGATGCGACCCTTTTTGTTGGGGTCTTATTGAACGCGCAAGTTGCGTGCTTTATAGCCCACACACGTGGGCTGATCGGCAATCGGCGTGCACCACTTTGCCGAGAGGCGTTTAATGCCTAGATTCAGATCGGAGAAAAGAGAAGGCAGATGAGTCAACAGATCGTAGAACGTCGAGTTCAGTCGCTCTTCAATAGCGACCATAAAAGCCGACGCCAAACACACGAGGATGCAATGGGTCCCGGTGTGGAGATTGGCGGTGGCTTCTTGGATATATGTGGGCTGTGCCAAGGCGAAGCCTTTGTAGGCTCCCGCCTTCCGTTCACAGGAGCAGAGGAGATGTATGAGTAAGCAACAAATGATTGCCAATTTTGTAGTCCTCTATCGCAAAGACGGGGGCTTTGTGGGTATCTACGTACCAGGAAGCGTTTTTGCGAGAGTCCCGACTATTAAGATTGCGAACTTCCTGAGATCTCTTGATACCCACCAATCACTGCGTACCAAGCCAGGAGAGCACCAGTTTGCGAGCGTCGTCAAGTACGACTATTCGACTGGCAAGGTCCTGAATGTTGAAATGCATGACCGCAACGACAGTGTGAAGGACCCTCTTGATTTTATGCAGAGGCTTCTTGACAGCCCCATCGCGAAAGAAGGTCTCGATCTTGTGAGGAGAGCAAAACCCCGTTCGGAAGGGTTTTTGGAGATTTACGAGAAAAGCAAGGAAAATACGCTCCCGGTGCTAAAGGAAATGGATTTTCAGCCACCCGGAGAGACAATATATTGTTTCGAGAACCGAACAAGAAAATATTTATATTTCTGTATCGTTCGTCCTCTGGGCACTAACAATGCAGTCGGGGCCTTTCAGATACGATGCAAACCAACACCTGAAGACATTATTCATGTCGACGGGATGTGGTACGTCGTGGGTACTGGCAAAATTGTAGGTATGGACTGTCTTAATCGTGAGCAAAGGTGCTGGGAACCCGCAGACCCGAAACACATTGAGGAAATGCAGGAGTTCCTTGATGCTCCGAACCAGCGAGCTGAGCTCCGTAAAATATCAGAAGACATGCACAATAGTCCCCCACCACTCCAAGATGAGGTCCGGATTTGTAGTTTCACTATGGTCCCGTAGGGCTGAAGGAGGGCAACTGCGTAACTGTGACGGGCGCCTAACATCAGGCGCCCATCACGCAAAGGTCGACACATGGTAGATAAGATCCTCCTGACCCCTGTTGAACTGGCTTTCAAGATGGGGGTCAAGGTTGGGTGGGTTTACAGGCGGACGCGGAAGGGAGCGGTCAACCCGCTCCCTGCCTTACATGTAATGAGCTGTGCTCTCGATATCCTGAGAGCATACGATCCGACCCTGTTCGTTGGGGTCTGATTCCCGCGTAAGTAGCGAGCTTGAGAGCCCGCACAAGTGGGCTGAGCGGCACACAAACACTTTTTGCGTGTGCTGCCAATGACACCTTGGCCCTGTGCGTAATCATTCCGTCGGCTGGCAACACCACGGGGGAGAGGTAGTGGCGACATCCGGGCGCGCGACGGAGGCGCCGGATCGTCGCGGAGGTCCTATGTACTGTGCAACAAACAGAACTGCTCACCGTTGTCGAGCTAGCGGCACGATGGAATCTAAGTGTCGATTTCATCTACCGGCGCCTGAACCCGCTACATCCCCAGTATATTCCGCACCTGCGCCTCCCCAACGGACACATCAGGTTTGATGATCGTCTCTTGGGCGGTTATTTACATATTCCCCAAACACGCGGTAATGTAGCGACTGTGGGCTCGACTGTTCGAGGAGGATGTTACATGCCGACTCGGCAGCGAGATAGGCAAGGCACCTTGCGAATACGTGGCCGTCGTAGGAAGTACTGGGAGGTCGCGTGGTCGGAGGGAGAGAAACGACGTTCGAAGAAGCTCGGTTGGTGCAACGAGATGACCAAATCCCAGGCGGGCAAGGGGAAGCGCGACTTCATGGTTAAGATTAACCAACAGCGTGAAGAAGTAGGGGAATCTCTGACCCTGGCCGAGTTCTGGAAATCGCATTATTGGGACGAAGCCAAGAACGGAGCTCTCGATGAGCTGAAGACCAAGCGGCCTTCTACTCAAAGGGACATGAAGAACGCCATGCGGCAGATTCTGTTGCCGAGGTTCGGTGACAGACGCATGGACTCCATTAAGACTGGAGAAGTGCAGTCGTATTTGATAAGCCTGATTGGTTCCTCTAAGGATGGTAAGGTGTGCCGCAAGACGGTGCTCAAGCTGAAGGCCTACTTGAGCAGTGTATTCAGCGCAGCGATCCGTTTGGATTGCGGCGTGATCCGCAATCCTGTTCGTGCGGTCAGGTTG
>Ga0187885_10001377_pt1 | contig 26925 bp, 19 predicted proteins | sample June2016WEW_20_1_3_FD_132970 | JGI IMG/M metagenome (GOLD analysis project Ga0187885, IMG submission 132970) | Peatland microbial communities from SPRUCE experiment site at the Marcell Experimental Forest, Minnesota, USA - June2016WEW_20_100 | ecosystem: Environmental > Terrestrial > Soil >... | reverse complement strand
GGGACGATCGCCGGGCTGCTTCGTTTTGTCCGCAACAGCATGCTCGAGGTCATGAACCTGGACTTCGTTCGAACGGCCCGGTCGAAGGGAGTCCCCGAGAGCGTCGTCATCTCCAAGCACGCCGGTCGCAACTCGCTCAACGTCACGATCACCGTGCTGGGACTCACCTTCGCGTTCTTCATCGGTGGGTTCCCGGTCGTCGAGACGATCTTCAACCTCAACGGGGTCGGTCGGATGTTCGTCTATGCGCTGCTGGCCCCGTACGACTTTGGGCTGATCTTTGGTTCCACGATCCTGTTCACGTTCCTGGTTGTATTCGCCAACATCATTGTGGACGTGCTCTATGCGTATCTGGACCCACGGGTCCGACTGGGGTGAGACGAGGGGATGGCGGAAGGAGCGGCCGAGGTCTCATTGCCCGAGTCCGAGACGAAGGCGGAGGCGGTCCCGGCCACCCGCCGCGGCCGGCGACCGAACCCCCGAATCGCCCAGATGAAGCGAACCTGGTACTTCCTGCGTCGCAACACGCTCGCGATGGTCGGGATCGTGATCCTGGTCATCTTCATCGGCATCGCGATCTACGCCCTGACCCAGCCGATCCCCTGGACCCAGCTCCAGCAACTGCGCGCGTCCGATGGTGTTACCTGCGCGTCACTCAACGTGACCGGCTGCGTGTGCACCTATCCCGCCGGATCGGTGGCCCCCGGACCGACCTGTTATCAGACCCCGTCCGGCTACCCATCGGACGTCGCGCCGACCATCGACGTATCTCACGGGACGCTGGGCTCACTACCCCTCGGCTCGATCACGGTCGCTCCCACGAACCCGACGTTCTACGACATCTACGCCGGTCTGTTACGAGGGTCGGACTGGTCGCTGGGCGTCTCGGTCGCGATCGTGGGGACCGGGGCCCTGATCGGCCTCCTGGTCGGAGCGATCTCCGGGTTCTTCGGCGGTTGGGTCGATGAAGCGCTGATGCGCATCGTCGACATCTTCCTCTCGATCCCCCAGATCCTCTTCGTCATTATCGTGATCGCTGTGCTCGTCACGTTGCCGATCTTCCAACCCTTTGGCATGCGGGTCGCCCTGCTGATCGTTGGGTTCGTCATCGTCTGGTGGCCGTTCTACGCGCGCATCGTCCGAGGTCAGGTTCTTGTGGTCCGCGAGCAGAAGTACGTCGAGGCCGCGAAAGCGAGCGGAGCGGGCGGTGGGCGACTGGTCCTTCGCCATATCATCCCGAACAGCGTCTACCCGATCTTCGTCCAGATGTCGCTCGACGTCGGCACGATTCCCTTGCTGCTCGGGACGCTCGTTTACCTCGGGTTCCCGGTCTTTCCGACCATCTACTTCCCGGAGTGGGGCTCCATGGCCGCGCTATCGGTCTACTCTGGCGTCGGCGCCAGCACGTTCACCGACGCGCTCCTCACCTGCCAATTCGGCGCCTGCGTGATCCCGTGGTGGCAGTTCCTGTTTCCCGGGCTGATGCTCTTCCTGTACGCGATCAGTGTGAACTTCTTGGCGGACGGACTTCGTGACGCCCTAGACCCCCGGCTCCGGAGGTAGTCGAAAGGAAACGATGGAAGCGGTCTCGCAACCGGTACTGGAAACCCCCGTCCTTCCAGCCGAGGTGCCTCTCCCGTCGGCGGCCGCGGCTCCGGTGGTGGAAGAACCCACCGGCCCCACCGAACGGAACCCGGTCGTTCTGGACGTGCGTGACCTGAAGACGTACTTCTTCACGTACGACGGAGTCGTCCTGGCGCTCGACGGAGTCTCCTTCAAGGTGCGACGGGGAGAGACCCTCGGACTCGTCGGAGAGACCGGATGCGGAAAGAGCGTGACGGCGTTCTCCGTGACCCGCCTGATCCCGGACCCTCCTGGTCGGGTGATCAGCGGCAAGGTCCTGTTCCGAGGGATCGACCTTCTCTGGGGTCTCGACGCCGAGGCCCGGATCCGGATCGACCCTAAGACCGGTCGCGCGAAGGTCCGACGCTCGTTCCGCCGGATCAAGGCCGGCCTCGAACGAATGTCGGCGGTGCGGGGTCGGGGGATCTCGATGATCTTCCAGGAGCCGACCCAAGCGATGAACCCGGTCTTCTCGGTCTCCGACCAGATCTCCGAGGCGCTCATTCTACACCAGGGAACGCATATCGTCGACGACATCCTGGCGGCGACCCCGGGCGCCCCAGAGGTTCGTCCCGCGCTCGAAGCGCTGGTCGAGGTGACCCGGGCCGCGGGAGGCCCGGACGCCTCCCGCCAGGCGGCGGCCAAAGTCGGTGAGGCCGCCCATCTCTCCTCGTTCGGAACCCAGTCGTTCTACCTCGTTCGGGACAGCGAGCTGGGCTCCGAGGACATGGTTCGGCGTCTCGAGAAGGGCCTGCACCGGGTCCGCTTGAGGCGTCTCGAGAAGAGGTACCTCCGTCATCGACGCCGTCGCATGGTGGTCGAGGAGGAACTCCACGACCTCTACCTGGCCGAAATGCGCGAAGGGCGGGTCGACCGGCATCAGCGGCGAGTTCTGCGCGCCCGGCGCACCCGCCTCCGGCTCGCCGGGTTCTACTACGGGGTGTGGGGCATCCGCGGCCGCGTTCAACGCCCGCTCCGGGACGAGGCGTTCTGGCGGACCGTGGGGCGTCTCGAAGAGGTATCGATCGCGAACCCCGTCCAGGTCGCCCGAGGATACCCGCACGAGCTCTCCGGAGGGATGCTGCAGCGGGTGATGATCACGATGGCCCTCGCGGTCGAGCCGACGATCCTCATCGCGGACGAACCGACCACCGCGCTCGACGTCACCATCCAGGCTCAGATCCTCGAGCTGATGCGAGGACTGAAGACCCGGATCGGTACCGCGATCCTTCTCATCACCCACGACCTCGCGGTGATCGCCGAGGTCGCCGACCGGGTGTGCGTCATGTACGCCGGCCAGATCGTCGAGACCGCTCCCGCCCGCGACCTGTACCAGCATCCGCTGCATCCGTACACCCAGGGACTCCTCGCCTCGATCCCGAACCTGGAGCGACCCGACAAGAAGCTGAGCTCGATCCCGGGCTCCGTGCCCGACCTGATCCACCCTCCCGAGGGCTGCCGCTTTCACCCCCGTTGCCCGTACGCGATGCCGGTCTGCAAGGAAGTTCGCCCTCCGACCACGGTCGAGGGGAGCGAGCACACCGTGGCCTGCCACTTGTACAAGGGCCCTGTGGCGATGGAGTGATCGCACGGAGGGATTCATCAAATGATCAACGATTCGACCCCCGCCTTGATCTCCTGCTACAACCTTCGTAAGTACTTCCCCATCCGGGGCGGGCTCTTCGCCACCAAGATCGGGGACGTGCGGGCCGTGGACGGCGTCACCCTCGACGTCCGCGAATCGGAGACCCTCGGGCTCGTCGGGGAATCGGGCTGCGGCAAGACGACGGTCGGACGGCTCATGCTCCGTCTGATCGAGCCGACGTCCGGACACACCTACTACCACCCTTCGCCCGAGATCCTCGCGCGGCTCGAATCGCTCTACGCCACCCTGAAACAGGGGGTCGGGGCGGAAGGGAACGGGGGCACGCCCGAAGCCCAGGCGGCGCTCAAAGAGCTCGACGAGATCGCCGACCAGTACTCCCTGTACCGACTGAAGCATTCCAAGATGAAGGAGCTCCGGGGGAAGCTCCAGATCGTGTTCCAGGACCCGTTCAGCTCGCTCAGCCCCCGGATGCTGGTCCGGGACATCATCGGTGAACCGCTCACCATTCACCACGCAGGTTCCCGCTCGGAGCGCGCTCAACGGGTCGCCGAGCTCGTCCAGGAGGTCGGCCTCAACCCCGAACACCTCTGGCGCTTCCCGCACGAGTTCTCCGGCGGACAGCGTCAGCGGATCGGGATCGCGCGGGCCTTGGCCCTGCGCCCGGAGTTCATCGTCCTGGACGAACCGACCAGTGCTCTCGACGTGTCCGTCCAGGCCCAGATCCTCAACATCCTGAAGAAGCTCCAGGCCGAGCAGCGGCTCGCCTACATGTTCATCTCCCACCACCTGTCGGTCGTGCGGGCGATGAGCCATCACGTCGCGGTGATGTACCTGGGCGAGATCGTCGAGAGGGCGGGTACGGAGGACCTCTTCTCCCGTCCGCTGCATCCGTACACGCAAGCGCTCCTGTCGGCGATCCCGGTCCCCGACCCTACCCTGAAGCGGGAGCGGATCGTCTTGAAGGGGGACGTGCCCAGCCCGGCCGCTCCTCCCCCCGGCTGCCGTTTCCACACCCGCTGCCCCGCCGTCATGCCCGTCTGCTCGCACACCGCACCGCCCCTCATCGAGGTCCGAAAGGAGCATTGGGTCGCCTGCCATCTCTATCCACCGACCGAGGGCGCGGCCGCCGCGGGCCCCCTCACGTCCCGGGCGGCGGCGGGAGAAGGAGACCTTGGCGTCGCCGGTGCCCCGCCGGCTCCGTAAGCCCGACGACCCGTGATGCCCTCGCGGTCCTCCGGTAGCTCAACGGTGGGCGGAGAGGGGTCCACGGACGACGGGATCGCCGGGGACACCCTCGAGGACCGGGTCGCGATCGAGAAGGCCCGAGCGCTGCGAGAACCCGGGCCGAGCTGGCGGACGTGGTTGTTCCAGAGCGCGCTGCGGGGCTACTACCTCCTGGGCATGTTCATCGTGGACGTCCAGATCGTCGTGGCCTGGTACGAGGTCTCGAGCGTCGTCGGGCTCGTCGCTTCCCTGGCCGTCGCGATCTACCTCGAGTTCCTGTTGTATCGGTACCTCTGGTACCGCCCCCGGTACGATGCTCGTCCCATCCGACCGTTCCGACGCACCTGGCTCCGCCCGACGGAATACGGTCGATGGACCCCCGAAGCGGACCTCGTCCGGGCCGGCGTCTCGATCTATCGGACGGAAGAGGGTCCGAACGCCAAAGAGTTCCTCTGACCGGGTCCTCGCGCGGCTCGCGGGCCCGAAGCTCTCGCACCGGTCCGACTGGGCGTCCGGCCCTTATCGTTCTACGAGGGGTCCGGTCCAAGACCATCGCTGCCTCGGAAGCGCCGCACCGAGTCCGGTCGGAGAATCCGCCTTCCGTTCTTTGAAAAAAAGAGAAGGGGGAAAGGGTTGTACGCCCCGGTCGGTCGACCGGGGCGCTAGGCTGACGATCCTGCCCTGCCTACGAGTTCCACACCCCGTTCCCGCCGTAGAGGTACCAGGTGTTGTCCCCACCGCCACCAATCGTCGGGTTGATGTTGATGGTCGTCGGGTTGATCCACGACGCGTACGTGGTCACCGCGTTCGATTGGTCGTAGTACACGTAGAGGGCGAGCTGGTTCGCGATGTGCTCGACCAGGTTGTACATCAGCACCCGGAAGGGGCCGACCGCCAGTCCCGCGGCGGTGGTCATTCCCCACTCCATCGCGGCGTAGGCGTTGCCCTGGCAGGCCTGCGGGATCGGCCCTAGGTTGGCCCAGTAGACCAGCCCCGCCATCGATGCCCAGGTAGTCGGTCCACCGTTATCGTTCGCGCAGGTGAACAGGCTGAGTCCTTCCTGCACCGCGTCGCCCGAAGTGTAGGTCGCGTCGGGGTAGTACAACGGGGCGGCATAGTCGGTCGGGTCGGGGTAGTCGGGCGCCCATCCCAGGTTGAAGTAGGGCAGCGCCGACTGACCGGGTAGCGCCGAAAGGCTGTAGACCACGAGCTGGGTGAACGTTACGTCAAACGTGTTGGGCGCGAGCCGCCCGCCCGAGATCTGGACGATGTACGGCATGTAGTCCTGGATCATCTGGTCGACTGTCGTCGCTCCCTTCTGACCGATGATCGGGAACTGGCACGGCGCGGCCTTCGTGCAGCTCGCGAGCTCGGAGTCGTAGTACTTCCCGCCGACGGTCGTTGCCTGCGTCCACCACCACCCGGCGCTACCGTTCGTGGTCGTGCTCGCCACCGGGTCGGTGCTCGGCCAGCTGATGTTGGTCGGGTAGTAGTTCCCCATGAACTGCGGGATCGCTCCCCCGTAGTTGAACCCGTACTGGATCCCGTCCGTCGTGAAGATCGTATTCTCGACGGTGGTGTACGGGAACGCGTTGACGAGGAACTCGCGCAGGGCTACGTAGTTGAAGAAGTCCCCCGGGATGTTCAGGACGTTGGGGTCGAGCGTCTTCGCCGCGGTCGGGTCGAATTCCATCGCGAGCGGCAGGAAGAAGACGCTGAGCGTCGGGACGGTGAACGCGCCGATCTTGCCCTCTTGGATCAGCGAGAGCATCTGCGGGGTCTCGCCGGGCAGGATCGAAGCGAAATCGGTCTGTCCCGCCTTGTACTGCTCGATCCCGACCGTGTCGGTCGACTGGTAGACCACAGTGACGGTGCCCGCGTAGTGGGTCGGTCCGGGCAGGGGCTCGCAGCCCGGCTGGCCCTTGCAGCCCGTCGGGGCCGCGTACGCGGGGTTCTGCGCGAGCGTGTACCCGACCGACTGCTCGAACGGCTGGCCGGTCAGGTAGTAGGGTCCCGACCCAACCATGTTCCACCGAACGCCCGGCTGGATCCCCGGGGTGTTCAACGCGAGCAACTCCAAGGCATCCCAGGCCGTCGTCGGAGTGCTCGTGAGCCAGGTCGAGAACGACGTGTCCGAGGTGCTGTGGGCGCCGCCGGGGAGCAGGCACGGCCCATCCCCGCTCGCGGCGGACGTGCCGGTGAAGCCCGGAACGGTCGCGCCCTGGGCGCTGAACCAACCGCACGGCGTGACCGACGCGCCCAAGGGGTCGGTGACCAGCTCAAGGAAGAACGGCCAAGCCGCCCCTCCACCCCACACGTTGAACGTAATGCAGCCGTTCGAGGCCGTCATCACGGCAGTCGGACAGTACGTACTGTCGTTGATCAGCATCGACCCCATGACGTTCTGCGGAGTGTTGTTGAAGGGGGCGTGGATACCGCCGTCCCACTTGGAGCTCCCGATGTCGAGCAGTGCCTGGCACAGGATCCAGCCGTTTTGGGCACCGAACCCCGGAAGGTCGGCGAAGGCGCAGGTTCGGGCCACCGCGAAGGCCATGTCCGACGGGTAGACCGGCCAACTGACTTTGGTCGTCGGATCGTAGAACCGAGCGGCCGGGTCGATCGGGAAGGTGAAGTACCGCGGCGAGCTCCCGGTTCCGTTGTTGACGATCATCGAGCTGCCGTACTTCGCCAGGCAGTCCGGCCCGGGGACACACAGGGAAACCTGAGGCACGTACGAGGCCGTGCTGCTCCCGTTGTACGTCACCAGCGTCTGGTAGACGTTGAGGATCGGCTCGTAGCTGAGGGTATCATACGCTACCGCGGGGTCCTCCGAGGTGGCCCCTCCCGGGGCGACCTCCTGGTAGATAATCTTGCCGGCGTGCGGGCTAGCCGGCGGAGGGCCGGAGGCACCTGAGCAGCTACCGCAACCCGGCGCGATGCCGGTGGGGGAGACGAAGACCGTCCAGGTGTAGTTCTGGTAGATCGTCCCGGTCGGTGCGGTGATCGCTCCGACCATGGTAATGTAGTAGAGACCCGCGGCACTGAACGCGTAGGAGGCCGACACGCTGGTCGGCGTGGACACGAGGCCCGACTGCGTCGCGCCCGTCGTCGCAGTGAGCGTCGGCGGCTGGTCGGTGTAGCCCGTGGCCGTGGAGTTGCTCGTGTACGTGGCCGAGACGCTGACGGACCCGGAGCCGGTGAGCCAGCCGAATTGGGTGCTCGCCGAGCTCCCGTTGGTGAACGTCGTCGCGACCACTGGGTAGAAGCCCGAGTACGACGTCTGGTAGCTTGACGTCACGTCGATCGGATAGAGATATTTTGGACCGGTGTGCCACGTCGAACCGACGAGCGCCTGGGCACTGATGACGTACCAGCCCATTTCGGCATAGATGTGGTTCGAGGTCGGGCTGGCACCCGTGTAGTTCGTACCATCGCCCCAGAAGATCTGGTACTGCGAAACGGATTCCCCACCGGAAACGGCGACAGTCGCCGGGATGCTCGTTCCCTGTGTGGTCGTGGCCACGGCCTGACCGAACCCTGCCTGGTACGGGACGGACAGGATGACATCGTTCAGTCCGGACGAGGACTGACAGATGGGACTGGTCGGCGGAGAACACGTACTGACCGTCTTGTTCCCACTACCGGAGACCGCACTCAACGCCGCGAACCCTGCGCCCCCAACGATGACGATCACGACGACCATCACCACGATGGCCATCGTCATCGACATCCCTCTTCGACCCAGTCGGTAAGACCCACCGGCCGAGCTCTCGTTCTCACTCGACATGAACCCACTCACATCTCCAATGGAGACGGCACCCAGACTTCGAAGCCGCTATATATACTCTTACGAGATGGCGCCTCTCGTGCCGCAGGGCAGCCGGAGGCTTCGCCTTGCGCCGTCGCTTCTGAGCGCGGATTTCGCGGCCCTGGGCGATGTGATCCGGGCCGCGGAAGCGGGCGGCGCTGACGCCTTCCACCTCGACGTGATGGACGGGCACTTCGTTCCGAACATCTCGTTCGGCCCGGCGCTCGTCGCGGCGGTGCGAGCGCGGACGAAACGGCCGCTCGACGTTCACCTCATGATCGAGGACCCGCTGCGCTACTTCGAGGCGTTTCGCAGCGCGGGCGGCGACACGCTGGTCTTTCACGTCGAGGCGCGCTCCGACCCGATGGCGGTGATCCGGGAAGGGCACCGCCTGGGCGCCGCGGTCGGTGCTGCGATCCGCCCCGACACGCCGTTCTCCGCGGTCGAGCCGCTGGTCGACCATCTCGACCAGGTCCTCGTCATGAGCGTCCACCCGGGATTCTCGGGCCAGAAGTTCATCCCCGACGTGCTGTCGAAGGTCCTCGCCGCGCGCGAACGACTCGACGTGGCGGGTTCGGCCGCGGACATCTCCATCGACGGCGGTGTGACCGCCGAGACGGCGGTCGACGCCGCGGCCGCCGGCGCGACGTTCTTCGTCTGCGGCAACTCGGCTTTTGAAGGCGGGGATATCGGCGAGAACCTCCGGCGTCTGCGCGCGAGCGTGGAGAGGGGGGCGGGCCGTGCGGTTCGCTGACCTCTGCGCGACGTTCGAGCGGCTCGAGACGACGTCCAAGCGCCTGGAGATGCGGTCGATCTTGGTCGACCTGATCCGGCCGCTCCGTCCCCCGGACCTCGGACGGGTGCTCTACCTGGCCCAAGGGCTCCTTCGTCCGGAGTACGAGGGCATCGAGCTCGGGATGGCGGACTCGCTCGCCCGACGCGCGGTCGCGACCGCGACGCATACCGAGGAGGCCCTCGTCGCTCGACGGACCAAGGAGTCCGGGGACCTCGGGACGACGGTCGGCGAGCTCCTCGTGGGGGTCCGGCGGCTCGAGGAGGCGGCGCCTCTCCGAGTAGCGGAGGTCTACGCGGAGCTCGCCCGGGTCGCCGAGGCGAAGGGCGCGGGTTCCCAGGAGGTCAAGGTCCAGATCCTCTCCGAGCTCCTCGTCCGCGCCTCGCCCCTCGAGGGAAAGTTCCTCGTCCGGTTCGTCCTCGGCACCTTGCGGGTCGGCGTTCGGGAGATGACGATCCTCGACGCCCTGGCGGAGGCGTTCGGGGACGGGACGAAGTCCACCCGCCAGAAGATCGAGGCGGCGTTCAACCTATCGAGCGACCTCGAGCTGGTCGCCGGCGTTCTGGTCGAGAAAGGAGTGGACGGCCTCGCGGCCGTCTCGCTCGAGGTCGGTCGACCGATGCGGGCGATGCTCGCCGAGCGCGAACCGACCCTCGCGGCCGTCCTGAAGCGGATGGACGGGCGGGCGGCCCTCGAGTACAAGTACGACGGGCTCCGCGTTCAGGCCCATATCCCGAAAAGCGGCCCCGTGCGCCTCTTCTCCCGCCGGCTCGAGGAGATCAGCGCCCAGTTCCCCGAACTCGTCGAGGAGCTGCCCCGGGCCGTTCGGTCCGTCCCGGCGATCCTCGAGGGGGAGTGCGTGCCGATCGACCCGGACACCGACGAGATCCAGCCGTTCCAGCAGGTCTCGCGACGGCGGGGCCGCAAGCATGACCTCGACCGCCTCCGCGACGAGGTGCCCGTCTGCCTGTTCACGTTCGACGTATTCCTCCTCGCGGGCGGCCCCGTCTACGGGAAACCGTTCCCCGAACGCCGCGCGCTCCTCGAGAAAGCGCTCACCCCCACCGAACGGGTGCGGCTCGCGGTCCAACGGGTCGTGACGAGCGAAGAGGAGGCTCAGAGCTTCTTCGACGAAGCGATCGCCGCCGGGGGCGAGGGCATCATGGCCAAGTCTCTCGCCGACGGAAGCGCGTACCGCGCCGGGGCCCGGGGGTTTTGGTGGATCAAGTACAAGCGCGAGTACACCGCCGGTCTCTCCGACTCCATCGATGGGGTGGTGGTGGGCGGGTTCCAGGGGCGCGGACGCCGGGCCGGCCGGTACGGGGCGTTCCTGCTCGCCGTCTACAACCCGAAGCTCGACCGCTTCGAGAGCTTCTGCAAGGTCGGCTCCGGGTTCGACGACGCCCAGCTCGCCGAGATGCCGAAGCGTCTCCACCGGTTCGAGGTCGACGACCGACCTCCGGACGTCGTTACGGGCGTAACCCCCGACCGGTGGATACGGCCGGGGGTCGTCCTCGAGGTCCGGGGCGCGGAGCTCACGCTAAGCCCCGTCCATCGGGCCGGCCTCGGTGCCATCCGAGCCGGCGCCGGGCTCGCCCTCCGGTTCCCCCGTTTCACCGGACGGTTTCGCGACGACAAGAGCGCCACCGAAGCGACGGCGACCGACGAGCTCCTGCGCCTCTATCGGTCCCAGGTCCGCCAGGAGACCCCCGAATCCGCGCCCGACGCCGGCTGACCCTCCGGGGGGTCGCGGGACGGCCGAGGCGGGTTCGCTTCGGCCCAAAGGCATAAGAAGGGCCGACCCCGTCGCTCGCCGACGGTAACAGACCATGCTGGTCGAGATGACGGAACTCCTGGGACGGCAGATCTACACGCCCGACGGCCGACTGCTCGGCGATGTCGACAACGTGGTCGTCGACGTCGAGACGGCCAAGATCGACGGCCTTTACGTCGATGAGACCAGCCCGATGTTAGTCGAGGACTCCCGACCCACCAATATCCCGTATCGATGGGTGTCGGCGGTCAACGACGTGGTCCTCCTGAAGTACTTCCCGCGCCGGGTCTCCGTCAAGAAGACCCCCGCGCGCGCGGCGAAGGAAGAGGGCCCGGTCGCTCCCGCCGCACGGTAGTGCTGCGGGGATAGCCAAGCCCGGTTAACGGCGCAGGACTTAAAGGGCGGTCGACGCCGAAGAGATCCTGCCGCGCAGGCGTTCGCCGGTTCAAATCCGGCTCCCCGCTTCGCCTCCCATCACGGCGCCCCCCAACGTCTTCTCTCCGAGAGGGCTCGGGACGGCTGTGAGGCGCGAGGAGCTCGTCCGGCGGATCCAGTCGGTGCCCCTTCCGCCCCACCCGGCGGCTCCCCTCGAACAGGTCTCGACCCCTGCCGAGGCGGCCGCGGACCTCCTCTCCGCCCTCGACCGACAGGTGGGACTCGCGGGCCGGTCCGTGCTCGACCTCGGATGCGGGACCGGGCGATTGGCGGTGGGCGCGGCCCTGCTCGGAGCCGGCCCCGTGACCGGGATCGAGGTCGATGCCGCCTTGGTATCGATCGCGCGGGCGGCGGCCCGCGCCGCGAAGACGACGGTCGAGTTCCGGGTCTCGGACGTCGCGCAGTGGACCCGCCCGGCCGACGTGGTGGTGATGAACCCACCGTTCGGGGCCCAGCGCCGGCACGCCGACCGGCCGTTCTGGGACCGCGCCTTCTCCCTCGCCCGCCGCTCGGTCGGCGCGTTCGCCTCCTCGGCCTCCCGAACCTTTATAGCGCGACTCGCGCTCGACCGCGGCGCCCACGTTGTCGAGGTCGAGCCGGTTCGTTGGGACCTTCCTTGGACGTTCCCGCACCATCGGGCCGCGACCGTCCGACTCGCCGTCGACCGCTGGGTGATCGAAGCAGGAACGAAGCGATGACACCTTCCTCCGAAGAATCGAAGTTCGTCCTCCCCGGCGACTACCTCGGGACCGCGGAAGAGTTCCTTCCGGGCCGCGGCACCTACGAGAACCGGGGCCGGATCTATGCGTCGGTGCTGGGAACCTCCCACGTCGACCCGAGGGACCGGACGGTCCGGGTCGAGCCTCGGAACGCGGTCCCCGAGATCCAAGAGGGAGAGATCGTCTACGCGCGCGTGGACGAGCTCAAGACCGCGATGGCGATCTGCACGATCCTGACAACGTCCGCGAGCCGACGTCCCGTTCCCGGCGAGCCGGAGGGGACGGTCCACGTGTCGAAGGCGAAGGAAGGGTACACTGAGTCCCTGTCGAGCGAGTTCGCGGTCGGCGACATCATCCTCGCCAAGGTCCTCCAGTCACACCCGTCCGTCAAGCTGACGACCGCCCCGTCGTCCCTCGGGGTCGTCTCCGCCCGGTGCCAGGTCTGCCACAACCTTCTCGCCCACCGCCCGAAGGGGCTCGAGTGCCCCCGATGCGGTCATCGGGAGCAGCGCAAGCTCGCCCACGGCCCCGCGTTCCCGGCCCCCGCGACGGAAAGCCCCGATGCCCACTGAGGAGGAGCGGCGGCTCGCCGCGCTCGTCCGGGCCCACGACCGCTGGCGCGGCCGCGAAGTGTTCAACCTCCTCGCCAGCGAGAACGCCGTTTCGCCCGTCGCGCGACGGTACCTCGGCAGCGACCTCGCCGGCCGGTACACCCTGCCCATCACGACGGACTTCCACGGGGACGTGATCGACAACAGCTACACCGGTACCCGCTACACCGACCGGATCGAGGCCCTCGCCAACGCCGCCGCGGCCCGCCTCTTCCACGGCCGCTACGCGACGACCCGACCGCTCTCGGGGCACATCGCCGCCCTCTCGGCCCTCGTTCCGCTGCTGCCCCCGAAGTCGCGGATCCTCGCTATCTCCCCCGACGAGGGGGGGTACGACGGGTACGCTCCCGGCTACATCCCCGCGGTGGTCGGCTACACGGTCCGGCCCTTGCCCACCGAGGGTCCGGAGCATCGTGTCGACGCCGACGCCGCGGTCGACACGATCCGTCGGGAGCGTCCGCAGGCGATCGTGCTCGGCCAGAGCTTCTTCCTGTTCCCCTACCCGCTTCGGGAGATCGCCGAAGCCGCGCACGCCGTCGACGCGCTCGTGCTGTACGATGGCTCCCATGTCCTCGGCTTGATTGCCGGCGGCCAGTTCCAGGACCCGCTGCGCGAGGGCGCCGACGTCCTGTACGGAAGCACCCACAAATCGCTCCCGGGGCCCCAGGGCGGCCTCCTGGTCACGGACCGGGAGGACCTGTTCCGGCAGCTCGACCCCGCGCTCGTCTGGCGGGTCTTCGACAACGCGCACTGGAACCGGATCGCCGCGCTCGGCCAGACCCTTCTCGAGCTCGAACGGTGCGGCCCCGAGTATGCCCGGACCGTCGTCGCCAACGCCCAGGCGCTCGGTCCGGAGCTCGCTCGGGGAGGGTTCCCGCTCATCGGAGAGGCGGAGGGGTTCACGCGCTCCCATCAGCTGCACATCGACCGCGACCGCCTGAGGCGCGAGGCGAACCTGGGAGCCGGGGAGCTGGCTCGCCGGCTCGAGCGGCAGCGGCTGCTCATCGACCTTGTCGGTCGTGTCGGGACGGCCGAAGTGAGCCGGCTCGGCCTCGTTCCCGAGGAGATGCCGCGGCTCGCCGACCTGCTCGTCCGTGCGGGAATACGGGGCGAGCGGGTGGGTCGAGACGTGCTCGCGTGGCGCCGGACGTTCCGGAAGCTCCGCTTCGCGTAGCGTATCGGGATCGGCCCGGGGAGTGGGCCGTTAGGCTTCGGGGCCAACGAGACAAGAACGAATCGGTCGATAGATAAACAAAAAAAGAGAAGGGGGGAAGGGGTTGGTCTGAGGAGGCCGACCTCAGCGACCGATTACTGCATCCCGTGCTCGGCCTTCCCGTGGGCGGCGAGCTCCTCGGGAGTGCTGAACGACTTATTGCAGACACTGCAGGTGTTCGGCGCGACGGCACCGGTCGCCCCGGGCTTGCCCTCCCACGGCTGGGGAGGCGTCGTGGCGGGGCGACCCATGACCGCCCCCGCGAGGATGAACGCCACGATCATGCCGATGATCAGCCCAACGATCAGAAGGAGCGTTCCCGCGGCCGCTCCGGAGAGCCCGGAGATCGCCGACTGGTTCGACCACTGGGTGGAGTTGGAGAAGACCGTTCCTCCCTTCGTGATCACCGTGATGTTCCCAGAGAAGACGTGGGTGGTCGGCAGGTACACCGTGGTCAGGACGATCTGGTACGGGTACGTTCCGGTCTGTCCGATGAACCACGTCGCGCTCACGGGGACGCCCGGGGTCAGCTCGATCATACTCTTCGAGAAGACCAACGAGCCCGACGACGAATAGATGTTGAGGACAGCGCCGGCGATGTACGAACCGAGGTAGGCCACGGAGACCGTTACGTTTCCGACCGACACGCTGGCCCCCGGCGCCGGCGATATGAGCGATGCCGACAGCGGGGTCGTGATCAGGAAGAACGATTGCGAGATATGGGTGGTCGCAACCGAGCCGTCCGTGGGAAGACTGGTGCCATCGACGGTGACATAGACGTAGACGCCGTACACATTCGGCGCCAGGCTCAAGCAGCTCGGGTCGTTGCACGCCAAGGTCGACGAGTCGACCACGAACGTGTACGCGGTCTGGTTGTCGGCCGGTGTGATGAAGGTCGCCGTAATCAGTATCCCCGTCGGGTGGTGGGAGGTCGCCAGCGAAAGGTCGGTGACGTCCACCTCGATCGAGGTGGTGGCCGCGTTAATCGGCGCGTTGCCCACCGCGATCGTGAAGTTCACCACGATCGGGAGCGACATGTAGGCCGAGAAGTTCGACGTGAACACGGCCGAGACCGTCGTGGGGTACTGCACGAAGACAGCCGATACGAAGGGCATCAACCCGGTATACTGGCTCACGCCTCCGTAGCCGTTGCCATTGGCCGACACGTTGACCCACAAGGTCAATGGGTCATACGGAACGTTCGCTCCCAAGGACGCCGCGGTGGCGTTAAGGTCCCACGTCCAAGTATAGTTCTGGAACGGGACGCCGAATGCCGTGCCGTTGGCCGCCACCATCAAGCTCACACCGTCGGCGAGCGTGGTGTCGACGCTGTTGTTTACGGTGAGCGAGCCCAGGTACGTGCTAGTCGCGCTGTCCCAGATGAGAACGTAGCCTCCGACCGTCGAGTTCCCAACCCCGGCTGTCACAGAGGGGTTCACCCAGCTCACGTTGATCCAGCCGGTCGCGACGTACGGCAACGGCTGGTAGGAAAGCGGGCCTCCGTTGACCCCGGCGTTGATCAACGTGGACCCGAGGATCACGGCATCGGGGTAGGAGGCCATCGGCCCTGTTGCATTGGCTAGCCCTCCCGCCGAGGCGCCGGATTCGTTGACCCATGCGATGAGATAGGTTGGCAATCCCTGGTACCCGGCCGTCTGAATCGGCAACGTCGTGTTGCACGAAACGGTCGCGCAGCCGAGAGTCGTGTTATTGAGGGTTAGCATCCAGGTGGTGTACGAGTACTGAACTCCGGCCACTGTCCCATTGAAGCCGGAGACCGAACTGTATCCCTCTGCGTTCGCTGCGTTGACGGTCCCGTTGAAGCTGAAGTAGAGATTTGCAAAGGGAGTGGTGGTGAAGTAGTTTTGGACTTGCAGGTACACACTCGTGGTAGCGTTCGACGTGTAACCCCAGCTGATGTTGGTGTAGAACTCGACCGCGACCGGGACAGGGCTAAGGGAGTACGGGAACCCGAAGGGAGTGAGGAACCCGACCGAGGCATAGGTCGAGACCAACGTGGTGTAGGCCGACACGCTGGCATTTGTGAGGCTTCCGCCCATGGACGCGCCGTTCTCACTGACGAAGGCCGTGATCGCGAAGTAGTCGTTGGCCGCGGGGATCATGTCCGCGCACGACACCATCGCGCAGCCGAGAGTGGTCTCGTCGAGAGAGGTGAGCCACGTGTAGTTCTCGTAGGAAACACCGTTGTTATAGAAGGGGACGACGTTGGCGGCGGTCACCGTGCCGTTCAACGTATACGTCGCGAAGACGGTGCTCGTAGAAAGGTCGTAGACGACCACCCAAACGTGGGTGTTGGTGTTGTCGATCGAACCCCAGGTCACATTCGCGTAGAACGAGAAGCTCTGGGGGACCGGAGTGTCCGATGGGAAGACGGGCGCCCCACCCGAGGTGGTAAAGACCAGGTCTACCGTCGTAGTATAGGTTCGCGCCGCAGGCGTAAGCGGAACCGTGCTCTTCCCCGCCGAACCGGCTGGGGATCCCTTGGCGGTTTGTCCCGACGCCGAATGAGGCGCGCCGAAAAGGCCCCCTCCAACCATCCCCGCCACAAGGAAGATCGCCACAAGCCCAATTGCTACGGTCCCCAAGGTGGCCCCGGTCACACGATGCATGGGGTTCGCGAGTGACTTCCCGTACTTAAACTCAACGTAGATTTCCTGCCCTCCGAGAGGGGCCCTTCTCTCGGCGTCCGGGGCTTAGCAAGCGAGGCCGAACGCGGGTTCCGGGAGCCGACGGCTCTCTCCGGACCTCCCGCCGGCTCGGCTTCCCGCGGAGCTAGGGCACAGCTACGGAGGGGCTAGTCCCACCCCTTCTGACAGAGGGGAACGACGCTTTCCCACCGCTCCCGTGTCTTCCTGCCCGAACCACCAATCCCACACGCTCTTCTCCGGCCGCTCACAGCCTTGTCAACCTGCGCGCTGCCAGCGACGGTCCGACCCACCGCGGGGAAACGGTCCCCTCTGCTTGCTGGAGATGACCCATTGGATCATGCGATCCCCCTAAAGCCGGGTTCTTGTTCGGTCCACGACTTTCGCGGGCGCCGGCCGCGGCGGTTCGGCCGGCCCCGGTCTCTTCTTCTCCGGGGAGATCGTCGACCGACCGGTGAACGAGGGAAGCCGACCTGCCGGTGGGCTCATCTACTCCGTTACCTCGACCGGGGTCGTATGGCGTCGGTGGCGCTCACCGGCACGCCCGGCACGGGAAAGACAACTGTGGCCCGACGGCTGGGCGCATCGTGGCGAACCCTGGAGGTTGCCGAGCTTGCCCAACGGCTGGGAACCGGGCGCCGCCGGGAGGGAGGCTGGGTGGTAGACCTCGCAGCGACCGCCCGCGCGTGGCGGGCGGGTCGCGTTCCCCCCGTGGACGTTCTGGTGGGCCATCTGGCGCACCTCCTTCCCCTTCGCGACGTGATCGTGCTGCGGTGCCACCCTCGAGAGCTCGCCCGCCGCCTGGCCCGCTCTCGCCCCGGCACCGAACAGGACCGGCGGGCGAACCTCGTCGCGGAGGCCACCGACGTGATCCTATCCGAAGCGGTCGGTCTCCGTCGCCGCGTCTGGGAGATCGACACCACGGGCCGAAGCCCCGCCTCGGTCGCCCGCGAGGTGACCGCGCGGATCCGTAAACGGGGTCGCCCCTCGTACGGCCGGGTGGACTGGCTCGCGGACCCGACGGTCACCGAGCACCTTTTGGGGTAGGAAGGGTAGGAAGGTTCGGATGGTCCTCGAATCGTACCGCGCCAAGGTCCAACCCTACGTCGCCCGGCTCGCTCGACCGTTCCTCGGGTGGAGTCCGGGAAACGTGAGCCTCCTGGCTCTCCTCTGCGCGGTCGCCGCGGGAGGGGTCGCGCTCCTGGTCCGCTGGACCACGCCCTATCTCTTCCTCGCGGTCGCCGTGCTCGTGTTCCTGGCGGGCCTCTTCGACGTCCTGGACGGGGAGGTCGCCCGTCGGACCGCGCGCGCTTCGGTCCGGGGAGACTTCGTCGACCACGTATACGACCGGTACGCCGACGTCGCCATCCTCCTCGGGATCGCCCTTTCCACGTTCGCGAACCCGTTCCTCGGACTCCTCGCCCTCGTTAGCCTCCTCCTGACGAGCTACATGGGGACCCAGGCCCAGGCCGTCGGACAAGGACGACTCTACGCCGGTCTTCTGTCCCGAGCCGACCGGCTCATTGTCCTGGCCGTCGCCGCGTTCCTCGAATTCGACTGGTCGGTTCCCTGGCCGTGGATCACCGCTCAGTCGTGGTCCCGGTTCCATGTGGGAGGGGTCGAGTTCACGGTGATCGACGTCGCGCTCGCCTACTTCGTCATCGCCGGCCAGTGGACCGCGGTCTCGCGGGCGCTCCGGGTCTATCGGGCCCTCCCCCCGTCGGGGTAGGAGTGGCCCCGTCGGACGGGTCCCGTTCGACGGTCGTGCCGCCGCGGCGTCGGTAGTACTGGAGCGGGTGGCGGAGCGACGGCTCGAAGCACCGTTCATCGCGCGCCTTGTCGCGAGGCTCGTCCGCCGTCGGGTCGCCGTCGCGCACGCAGAGCCCATGACTCCGCAGCGTCTCGCACTCGGGCGGCTCGTAGCCGCGACCGTCGTCGTGCAGGGTGATGTGCTCGACCTGGTAGCGGGTGACCGCTTCGTCGAAGTCGGGAGCCCCTCGGAACGCGTCCACGATCGTCTCGAAGTCGGCTCCCGCCCGGTGGAGGAACGCCGCGAGGCAGAACCGCCCCGAGTGCGAGAGGTTCTCGCCCTTCTGGAGGGTCCGCTGCATCTTGCGGACGCAGGGCGGGAAGAACTCGGGGCGCAGGGGACCTCCGCGGAGCTCGGTCCGCGCGACGGGGGCCGGTGTCCGACGGGCGAGCTCCTCGAGCAGGTCCGTCTCGCGCTCCCGCGCTTCCCGGACCACGTCGTCCGCGAGCGGAAGCGGGTCGGCGAGACGGAGGCGCACCGCCTCCTGGAGAAGGCGGGCGGCCCGCGCCGGGCGGACCGCGACCGACCCCCGTCGCAACGCCTGCCTCGGGAGACGGAACTCCGCCTCCCGGATCGGCACGGAGAGACGCAGGTAGTCCACGAGCGGCACCTCGACCCCATCCGGGCCCGGCGCCAGGGAGAAACCGAGGCGACGGGCGACCTCGGAGAGCTCCTCGACCGGGACGGTCAAGAGGCGGGCGTGGTTGCGCTTGGCTTCCGCGACGGCCCACCGCCGGAGGGCGGCCGGCGTGGCGGCGGCCGACAGGACGAGGCGCGCGAACAGGAACGAGAGCAGGCGGACGCTCGGGTCCGCGCGCGCGAGCTCTTCGAGGTCGCGGGTGCCACGCGGGTCGTCCGCGGCCGCGAGGATGCGGGCCCGCCCGAGCGCGCGCGCCGGAGCGAACGCGCCGTCCGAGAGGAGAGTGCGGACCGACACCGCCAGCTCGCCGAGGAGCGTTTCCGCCCCCGGTAGGAACGGGTACTCCGCGAAGAGCGAACGCTCGTCTAAAGGAGCCGAGGCACGAGGAATGGACATACGAGTAGGAACACGACGAGGAGCGAAGAAACCGTCACCGCGCGACCGGCGAACTGGTCGAGACGGGCCGCGGACCAGCCGCGACGGAAGCGCGCCGCGACCGACGCCGCGAAGTCCCGGAAGAGGAGCCCTCCGTCGAACGGGACGAGCGGGAGCGTGTTCGAGAGCCCGAGGAGCAGGTTGATCCAGACCAGCCAGTAGAGGATGTTCGCCACGATCCAGAAGGTGCTCGGACCGACCGCGGCAAGGGGGCCGGTGAGGTGGTACCATTGCGTCGTCGACCCCGAGGCCGGCTCGAGACCTTCAAAGGGGAGGAGGAGCCAGACGATGGTTCCCACGGTGGGCCCCTGGTCGCTTCCGGGTGGCCAGACGAGCGTTTGCTTGAGCTCGGAGGGGGAGAGGCCGTAACCGACCCCCAGGAACCCTCGGGTCTTGACGTTCGGATTGCTCGCCAAGACGACCGTCGTCGAGACCGTCCGTCCGAGGCCGGAAGCGTAGTAGACGAGCGCGATCGTTTCGTTCGGCGTCGTATTCTCGAGAGCTGCCTGGAACTGTGTCGCGGTCGTCGTGGCCGAGCCGTTGACGGAGGTGATGAGGTCCCCGACCGCAAGGCTCGCATTCGCCGCGGGAGTGTCCGACTGCACGTAGGTGACGGAGACCCCGTTCGCGTTCGGGGCGATGGACGAGGCCACGAGACCGGAAAGGACGGCGAAGAACAGGATAGTGAGCGCGAAGTTTGCGAGGACCCCCGCCGCGGCGACCCGGTCCCGACGCCGTCGCGAAGCGGCGAGCATGTCGGTGTCGTCCTGTTCGACGAACGCGCCGACCGGGACCACGCACCAGAGGATGCCGATGGTCTTCACGCCGATGCCCTGGGACCGGGCCATAACGCCGTGGCTGAGCTCGTGGAGCACGATCCCGACCACGAGCGCGAGGATGCCGTAGCCGATCGGGATGAGCGGGTTGATCCCCGGGAGGGCGAGCGCCTCGGAGGCGGAAGGGGCTTGGGCCGGCGATATCCAGAACGATGCGACCGTGGACAAAACGAGGAGGACGAGAATCGTTCCCATCGACACGATGGCGAGCCCGATCCCGAGGTCGCCGGCTGCGGTCCAGAACCGCTTGAACCGGCCCCACCGGTCGAGGGCTGCGCGACCCCGCTGGGTCTTGATCATCAGGGCGGGTCCGAAGAGCGAAAGCGGTCGGCCGGGGCCGAGATGACCCGTCCGGTAGAGCGCGTAGACGACGGCCCCGTAGAGCAGGACGACGGCCAGCGCGATCTCGTAGCCGAAGTAAGGATTCACGGCGCGTTCCGAGGCACCCACGTCTCGACCGGGTTAAGAGTTCTTGCGGACCGGGGCGTCGGGAACGGGATTATGCCTGTGCCTCGATGGGGTTCGGCAGGGACATGGCGTACCGGTCGTTGAGACTCGGGGTCATCCTGGCGGTCGTGGTGGCGGTCGTCCTCGTCGGGTCCGTCACGCCCTCCGAGCGCACGACCGCGAGCGGTCCGGGTCCCTCCGCGGTGAGCGGGGTCCTCGTATCGCCCACCGTCGCACTCAGCGCGTCGTCGACGCGAGCAGGAACCGAAGTGGAGGTCGCTCCCGCGTTCTCTACCCCTTCCGACGTGGTCGCGCTGGGACCCGAACCGCCCACCGACCCCGTCACCGTGGAGGTAGGGCTCGCCCTTCCGGACCCTTCGGCGTTCGCCGGGCTCGTGTCGGCCCTCTATTCGCCGGGGACCCCCGAGTACAAGAGCTTCCTCGCCCCCTCCGAGCTCGCACAGCGCTTCGGTCCTTCCCCTTCGACCGTCTCGGCGGCCCAGACCTACTTCGAACGATTCGACCTCACGGCCCGCGCGAGCCCGGACCATCTTCTGCTGACGGTGACCGGTCCGAGCGCACGGGTCGGGGCGGCGTTCGGAACGACCTTCGAGGAGTACCGTGAGACCGGGGGCGGGTGGTTCTTCAGCCACCCGACGCCCGCGACCCTACCCGCCCTCGCTCCCTGGTCGGGCGCGTACGGTCTGGGGAACGCCACTCCGTTCGTTCCCTCGACGACCGCTCCTACCCTCGCGCGGGCCGGGACCACCCCCGACGCGACCTGTATCGGATTGGGCGCCGGCCTCGACCCGTGCGAGGTCTGGCAGGCGTACAACATGACCTCGCTCATTTCGGGCGGGACGAACGGTTCGGGGATCCGGCTCGCGGTCGTGGACGCGTACAGCTCGGACGAGAACCAGACCCTTCTCGCGTCCGACCTCGATACGTTCGCCGTTTCCAACGGGATCGCCCCGGGGGCGGTGAACTACGTGTACCCCGACCCGCCTCCCGGGAATCTCAATCTGAGCTCGAACCTCGCCTGGAACGTCGAGGACGCTCTCGACCTCGAGTGGGCGCGCGCCGCCGCGCCCGGAGCGACCATCGACATGACGCTCTCGCCCGACGCCGGCGTGGGGCTCTACGAGGCCGTGGATTGGCTGGTGGCCCACCAAGCGGCCAACGTGATCTCGATGAGCTGGGGCGAACCGGACGTCGGGGTCTTCAACGCCGCCGAAACGCCCTGCGCCGTCGCCTGCAACGCCTCCACCGACGGCTCCTACGGCCTCCTCGCGCCGGTCCTCGAGTTCGCGGCCGCCGAGGGGATCAGCGTCTTCGCCGCGAGCGGAGACTGCGGCGCCTCCGACGGCACGTCGGGTCTCTCCACCAACTTCCCCGCGTCGGACCCCGACGTCACCGGGGTGGGGGGGACCGACCTCACCGTGGGCCCGACCGGCGACTGGCTCGGGGAGGTCGCCTGGAGCGGCAACTCGAGCGGCGCTCGCGGACCCGGCTGCCAGAACCAGGGTGGGTCGGGCGGAGGATACTCGCCCTTCCCTCGACCCGGGTGGCAGGAGGGCCTCCCGTCCCGCCCGGCGACGCGGGGCGTGCCCGACGTCGCCCTCGACGCCGCGAACCCGGTCGGCCTCATCCTCCACGGGCAGGAGTGGGATTCTGCAGGGACGAGCGTTTCGACCCCGGTGTGGGCCGGCATCGCCGCGATCGCCGACCAGTACGCGGGGGGTCCGCTCGGTCTTCTCGACCCGTCCCTGTACGCCATCGCCGCCGGGCCGAACGATTCGACCGACCTCCACGACATAACATCGGGAAGCAACGGGTATCCGGCCGCCGCGGGGTGGGACCCGGTCACCGGCCTTGGCTCTCCCCAGGTCGCGGCGCTCGTCGTCGACCTGGCCCACCGCTTTCCCGTCACCTCGAGCAACCTGGGGTCGTTCGTCTACGCCACCCCGCGCTTCGGCCGGGCGCCGGCCACGGTCACCTTCCACGTGAATGCGACCGGGGGCGCCGGGACGTACCCCCTCGAAGGGGTCTCGTTCGGGGACGGCAACGCATCGTTCGCCCCGGGCGGGGCCGCGAAGTACACCTACGAGGACCCCGGGGTCTATTCAGCGCAGGCGTACGTCGCGGACTCGACCGGGAACTACTCGGTCTCCCCGCCGCTCGCGATCGTGGTGGGAGGAGGGAACGCCCTTTCCGTCACGTTGACCTCCTCGACGGACGTCCCCGTTCGGGGGGAATCGGTCCTCTTTTCAGCCGCGGCCACCGGCGGGGTCGCCCCGTACAAGTACAACTTCTCTTTCGGGGAGGGGACGTTCCTCGACGGTTCTCCGCTCTCCGCCACGAACCACGTCTTCGGCGCCAACGGAAGCTACTGCGCCGCGGTCGTGGTCTCGGACTCGGCCTCCCCGATGGACGGAGGGGCGAGCGCCCGCGTGGCGATCGGTGTGGGGAGCGCTCCCCTTCCCGACTGCCGAAACGATACCCTACCGCTCACGATGACCCCGACCCCGAACCTCGGGGTGAGGGACGCCCCGGCCGATTTCGCCGACCTGTTCTCGGTCTCGGGCGGGTCGACGGCCGCGAGCACCCTCCCGCCCTCCCTCCAGTTCTCCTCGAGCGACCCGTACCTCGCGGCGTGCGGATGTGCGATCTTCCGTACCCCGGGTGTGTACCCGGTGAACGGGTACGCCAATGATAGCGAGAACGAGCAAACGACGTCCACTACCAACGTCACGGTCGCTCCCGCTCTTGTCGGGACCTTCACGGCGAACCAAACGGTCGGCGTGGCCCCCCTCACGGTCGGGTTCCACGCGAGCGCGACGGGGGGCTACGAGGCCAATGCGACGACGACCGTTTGGACGTTCGGCGATGGCGTGGGCGCGGTCGGCGCCTCCGTGTCCACCACGTACTCCGCTCCGGGGCTCTACGTCGCCGTCGGCCATCTTTCCGACCTCGGGGACGGGAACGCGAGCGAGGCGTTCTTGATCGACGTGGAACCCGCGGGAGCGTCGTCCCTTCCGTTCCCGCCGTTCCTGGTCGCCACGGTCACGCCCGCGGTCGACGTGTCGCTGGGGACGACGGTGAACCTCACGGCGCGACTGGTCTCGCCCGACGGCTCCGTCGTCCCGTCCGCCGTCCGCTGGAGCCTCGGGTCCGACTCGGGAGGTTACCGGGCCTTGCTGAACTGGACCTACTCCTCCCCGTCCTCGCTCGCGGCCAACGGGTCCCTCACCGTCACGGTGAGCGCGACCGACCTCGCGACCGACCAGGCCGTCCACGCCACCCTCGAGCTCCCCGGCTTTGCCGCGGTCGAACCGGGCGCCTTCTTGCCTCGGGTCGACGCCCTCGAGTTCACGGACAGCGGAGGGCCCGCGTCCGGGAGTGCTCCGCTCTCGTGGACCGGGACCGCGGCCGTGACGGGCCCCGGCACAGTGTCCGTGCTCTGGGTGTTCGGTGACGGCAACGAGGACCTCGACCTCACCACGCAGCACTCCTTCGGATCCGGTCTGTACACGGTCGTGGTGACCGCCACCGACAGTTGGGGCGACAGCGCCACCGACGTGCTCCCGGTCGGGGTGTCGGGCGGGCTCGGGCTCACGGCGTCCCTCTCGGCCACGGCCGGCGCCGCACCTCTCACGGTCACGTGCGTGTCGACCGTGACCGGCGGTCTCGGTCCGCCCTACCAGTTCCGCTGGTCGTTCGGCGAAGGCGCGGTCGCCACCGCCGAGAACACGACGCACACGTTCGGCTCCTCGGGAAGGTACAACGTCACCCTCAACGTCACCGACCCCGGCGGCGACTCGGCGATGATGAACTGGACCGTGACCGTAACACCGGGGGCGACCGGCTTTCCCTCGGTGGTCTTCCTGGTCGTCGGGGCCGTCGTGGGGGCGGGCGCGGCGCTCGCCGCGGTGGTGAGCCGGCGCCGGTCCCCCGGCGGAGCCGCTACCCTTTGACGACCCCGAGGGGGACCAACCGGGCGACCCGGCGCGTGAGCCCCGCGCCCTCGGCGACGCGCACGACCTCTTCGACATCCTTGTACGCGCCGGGCGCCTCCTCGGTCACGCCTTCCCGGGAGCTCGAGCGAACGACGATCCCGCGGCTCGCCAGCTTCCGGATGACCTCCTCGAAGCGGAACGCGCGCACCGCGGCGTGCCGGCTCATCCGGCGTCCGGCGCCGTGGCAAGAGGAACCGAACGAACGCTCCATCGCGGTCGGAAGGCCGGAGAGAACGTAGCTCGCCGTGCCCATGTCCCCGGGGATGAGGACCGGCTGGCCGTAGGCGCGGTAGACGGCCGGCACCTCCTCGCGACCGGCGGGGAACGACCGGGTCGCGCCCTTGCGGTGGACGAGGAGCTTCTTTCGGCCCCGCTCGGTCGCATGCTCCTCGACCTTCGCCATGTTGTGGGCGATGTCGTAGACCACGGCGAGGTCGAGCGACGTGTCGGGCTGGCCGAAGACGCTCGAGAACGCGCGACGCACGGAGTGCGTGATCGCCTGCCGGTTCGCCCACGCGAAGTTCGCGGCGGCGGCCATCGCCCCGAGGTACCGCTGGCCAGGGTCGGAGGCGACCGGGGCGCACGAGAGCTGCCGGTCGACGAGCTCGACCTTCTCCTCCCGGAGCCGGTGGTCCATCGTCCCGATCCAGTCGGTGGCCACTTGGTGGCCGAGCCCCCGCGAGCCCGTGTGCAACATGACCATCACGCGGCCGGGCACGAGGCCCATGACCCGCGCGAACTCGGGTTCGAAGACCTCGTCGACCGCTTGGACCTCGAGGAAATGGTTCCCCGACCCCAGGGTGCCGAGCTGCTTCTGGCCCCGCTTCCGGGCCGTCTCCGAGACCTCCCCGGGCCGAGCGCCGGCGAGGCGTCCCTCCTCCTCCTGGACCGGAAGGTCCTCGGGGCGCCCGTACCCCTGGCCCACCGCCCACGCCGCGCCGTTCGAGAGCACCTCTTCGAGGTCCGCCGGCCGGAGCGCGTAGCCCCCGTGGGAGCCGACGCCGGACGGGACCTCGCGGTAGAGGCGTTCGATGAGGTCGGTCAGACGGGGGCGGACCTCCTCGACCGTGAGATTGGTCCGGATCAGGCGGACCCCGCAGTTGATGTCGTAGCCGATCCCGCCCGGCGACACGACCCCGTCCGCGAGGTCGAACGCGGCGACCCCTCCGACGGGAAACCCATACCCGAAGTGGATGTCGGGCATGGCGAGGGAGCAGCGCTCGATCCCGGGAAGGGTCGCGACGTTCGCGAGCTGGATGAGCGACGGGTCCCCTTCGACGCCCGAGAGCAGCGCCGCGTCCGAGAAGAGGACGCCAGGAACGCGCATCCCTGGCACCTCGTCCACCGGGATCTCGTACGTGAACTCGTCCCGGGCGATGAGCCGGGGGACCTTCGGCACGGCGCGGCGCGAGCCGAGGGCCCTATTTACGTTGGTCTTCTCGGAAGGTCCTGGTCCGCCGGACGGGGTCGGACAAAACGCCAAGTAACTGCCGGTCGATACGCCTCGACGGGGGCGGACGTGAACCGGCGGGTCCTGATATCGATCGCCAACCTTTGTGCGATTGCGATCGCGTTCGTCATCCTCTTCGAGTTCCCCCAGTACTCGGACGAGGCCTTCTACCTCTTGATCATCTGGATGGTCGTGGGCTTCGTGCTGCTCTATGCGATGCGTCCTCGCCTACCGTCGGTCCCTGCGAACGCCTCCGCGGAGCCGAGCCCTTTCCCTTCGACCCGGCCCGCGAACGCCCCCCTGCCGAGCGGCTCGGAGAGCGCGAGCACGATCGGGTTCTGCATCTACTGCGCGACCCCGATTCCCCCAGGCACACGGGCCTGCCCCGCGTGCGGCCATGCCCTGCCCGGTTGGTGAGGAGGTGACGGTCGTTCGATCGGTCCATCGATGACGGATCGTCCGCCCTCCCTGCTATCGTACCCGGTGGTCATGGGTCTCCTGGTCGCCCTGACGCTCGGCCTGATGCTGCTCGGAAGGTGGTACTGGAACCTCGGCCTGTACACGCTCTTCCTGCTCGCGGTCCCGCTCGCCCTCGCCGTCGCCTACCTGAGCTGGTATCGTACTCTCCTCTACCAGCCCCGGCTACCCCAACCAGCCCCCGCCCCCGTGTCCGGGGACGAGGAGCCGTTCGAGGACCCCGTCGAGGAGGCGGACCGGTGGGACGACTCGATCGACGACGACAAGACGCCCGAGGAGCCGACGGACGCGGCCGACGACCCACCGGTGGAGGACCCGAAGGACGCGCCCGACGACGACCTC
>Ga0187885_10001374_pt1 | contig 26957 bp, 26 predicted proteins | sample June2016WEW_20_1_3_FD_132970 | JGI IMG/M metagenome (GOLD analysis project Ga0187885, IMG submission 132970) | Peatland microbial communities from SPRUCE experiment site at the Marcell Experimental Forest, Minnesota, USA - June2016WEW_20_100 | ecosystem: Environmental > Terrestrial > Soil >... | reverse complement strand
TAGTCGCGCTCGTCCACCAATGTAACCGATGCCGCTTCGGACAGACCGACCACCACCATGACTGTCACGGCAACGCGCACAATCATTCTGACGAATCTTTCCTGAACAACAATGTGCAAAGCGTACGCCCCCATCATCGCGGCAAGTGGAAACGTTGGGAATAGAAACCGCCATGGTCGAAACGTCAGCAAAAACCATCCTATATAAGCCGCGACAAACAGCCATCCAACGCGACGCGCTGAAGACTCCACGTTCTTCAGCAGCAGAATTAGAGGCGCAGTCATCAACAACAACGGCAGGGTAAATGCCTCCTTGACCGAGTACTGCCAAATCAAACCCACAAACTGCGCCCAACCATCCCATCCGAAGCTCGCATAGTGTTTTTGTGCGAAAAGCGCGGCTTGTGCTGCGTTCCAGTGCGGACTGTGGAACACGTTGGACAGTAACGGATAGACAGGGTTGCCCAGGAACAACCAGTTCTTTATTAGCCATGGAACGACGAAGATGGACGACAGAAGACAGAAGACGAACGATAGACGGAATGACCTCGTCACGACTGCAACGAAAACAACTGCTGGCAACAACACAACAGGCACAGCCGTCCACTTCGTGGCAACGGCGCATCCGGCTGTGATCGCTGACAACCACAAATAACGATTGCCGCGCGAATCCTGCTGCCAGTAGAGCAATGCACCGAATGCCAGTATGGCAAAGAACGTTGTCGCGAGATCAATGCGTGCAGTTTCGCTCAGGTCCTGCATCAATGGAACGCAGTAAAACAGCGCTGCCGCCGTCAAACCGATCTGCTTCTTCCACAACCGCGCCGCGATCGCATACGCAGCCACCGCTCCAAATAATCCAAAACTCCAGTGCAACAACTTTGCAGCGACGCCCGAAGACATCTTCAGCGCCAGCAAATAGAGCGTCTCCGTCAATTGCGGCAGATTCGAGTAGAAATTATGCGGTAACGCGATGATCCGGTCCGCCTTGATATATTCAGCCGGCGCGCCAAGGTGGTATTCCAGTTCGTCATACTCAAACGGTGGCGTCATCGCACTCAGCAGATTCAGCAACGCAGCCGCAATCACACAGGCCAACATCAATCTCGCCCAGCCCCGATCGGATCGGGGCAAGCCATCCAACTTTTCCGATCCAGAGCCAACCCTACGAAAGAACCTGCGCGGCGCCGGCAATAGCCAACATCCTGCCAGCAGAAATATCCACGGCAGCCCGGAAATTGTAGCAGCGCCAACCAGCAGGACCACGACCGATAGAATCCACAATCCGGCTGCCATCGAAAACAGCGCTGTCAGGAGATTTTTCTCAGGCGTCAGCCGCTTGATCGCCACCGCGCCGACAGCGAATGCCGTCGCTAGAATCGCTGTAACACAACCGGCGTCGGTCAACCGCGCCCACCAGAACTCTCCGAAGTATGGTCCAATGGCAAGCGTTGGAAAGGTTTCACCGAACAGATAAGCCATCTTCAGCGGCAAGCGCCAACCGTCATAGCGAAACAGGAAGAAAAAAGCCAGGATTGTGACCCAGCCGATGGCTATCAACTGAGTCAGTCCAGGCACGAACCGAAATGATACTCCGTCTCGTGTCTCCGTCTGCATGAGCTGCAGATTGTACTCGTAGCACGCCAAACAGCAAGACAGCCCGTCACTTGGCCGCAACTCTTTCTGAATCCAAGACTGGAAAGCTTAGTCGTTGTCTCTTCTGTTCGACCTGTCGGGATTCCTGCCGTGGAGGTCATCGGAGCCAGACATCCGACCACCGGACGTTTGCGGCTGTACAACTTCCGGCGCGGATCGCGAACCGCCACTTGGCTGAGCGTATGCCTTGCCGATCGGGAAGTTTCCATAGTTACCCATCGGCGTATTCCTTGCCCCTCGATCGAGTCTCTCCGTCTCTTCGCGAAGCGGTTTCGACGGTGTTTCTGCGCCTTTTTCGATGAACTCATTGCCCTTCGGCTTGCTGTATTCCGGTGCGGGCTTCGCCGTTTCCGCCGGCAGCGCTGGTTGTGATGCCTTGTGCTTAATCTCCTGCTCTGGTCTCGGCTCTGGCACAGCTACCGGTGGGACGACCTCCGCTTCATGGCGACTCCTGCCCTCGCGCCCTTGTTCTTCAGTCACAGGCAGTATTGGCGATGGCAGTTTCACTCTGGCATGGCCCAACGAACCTCGCTCCGTCCTCCACTCGGTTTCAGCCTGCCGAATTTCACCAACCGTTCTTGCCTCCAGTTGGTGACCGACATGCTTCCGCACCACATCGAGGTCGGGGCCGTTGTTGATGATGGTGTGGTTGACCTGTCTGATCCTGGTGATGTCGACAGTCTGGTTCACGATCCTCTGGTCGATGATCACATGGCTCCGGTGGATCGGCTCGCAAAAGTGGCCGTACTGAACGAACACAAACCACTGGGGCGCGATGACCACACCGTCGGCCATCAACCAGCCGTCAGACCCGAAGCCACTCCGCGGCGGCAACGGCGCCCAGCCGACGTATTCCCCGCCACCACGCCAGCAGACCCAAGCGGGTCCCCACACGGTGTCCGGCACCCAAACCCAACCGTAATACGGATCCAACGTCCACCGGCCGTAGTGATACGTGGCCCACGCCCACGATTCGGTGCTTTCCCAGTACCACCCATCGTCGGTCCATAACCAATACCCCTCGGTGTATGGCCGCCAATCATGTTCAACGTATGCCGGATACCAGCATCGACCGTATCCCGGTCTCTCCACCCAGTATCCGTGGCGTGCCAACGGTCCGTAGAAATCATTGACCTGCCCCACGGAGACCGACACTGACCAATTATCAGCCAACACCGCCCGCGACGCCATCAAGGGCATTACCGCCAGCACTGCCAGCAAGACCGTCCTGTAAAGTTTCATCATCCAGCTCCTTTTCATCCTGCTTCTTTTGACATCACAGCCGAGTAAGTGTTCACTTACTTATACATCTGTCGGGCGCATTATGCAAGATCACCCCGGTTTCGAGGCGATAACCGCGGGCAAAGGCGTCGATCGACAGGCGCTTGCCGTTAGCGGGTTGGACTTCCAGCAACCGCAACCCACCGGTGCCTGCCGCAACAACAAAACCGGGCAATATTTCACCGGGCTTGCCCATGGCAGTTGCAACAACCTCGGTTTTCCACAGCTTGAGCATCGTATCACCCCAGAAGGTGTACGCGCTCGGCCACGGATCGAACGCGCGAATTTGCCGATCAATCTCCACGGCCGGCTTCGTCCAATCCACACGACCGTCCTCTCTGGCCAGTTTCTTCGCGTAGGTGACTTGCTTTTCGTCCTGCGGCGTTCGTGGCATGCGGCCGGTGCCAATCAGTTCCACTGTCTCGACCAGCAACCCCGCTCCCAACGTTGCCAATCGGTTGTGCAATGTCGTTGCTGTATCGTCGGGGTGAATCGGCTCGGCGCGTTGAAGAATGATGTCGCCGGCGTCAAGCCGCTCGTTCAGATACATCGTCGTCACACCGGTCTCGCGGTCGCCGGCGAGGATGGCGTGTTGGATCGGAGACGCGCCGCGCCATCGCGGCAACATCGAGGTGTGAACGTTGACGCAACCATGCGGCGGCAAATCCAGAACGTTTTTCGGGAGTAACTGGCCATAAGCGACAACGATGATCAGGTCGGGTTTTAGCGCCCGCAACGCCTCCACCGCAGCTTCGTCGCGGATCCGCGCCGGTTGCACGACGTTGAGGCCAAGTCCCGTCGCCGTGGCTTTCACGGCCGGCGGCGCAGGAGTTAGATGCCGACCGCGCGGTCGATCAGGCTGCGTAATGACCGCCACAACCTGATGTCGCGGCATCGTGGCGACGACGGCTTTCAGACTTGGACAAGCCAGTTCAGCCGTACCCATGAAGACAATGCGCATGATGCTACCAGCAGTAACAGAGCGCCCCGCCGGTTTCAAGGGAACAACAGAAAAACAAAGCGCGGCGGACTCACGCCCGCCGCGCTCTTTCCATGATGATCGGTCCGTGGTTAGTCGGGAAGCAGAGAAATCGGCATGGCCGGCCATTCTCGAACTGTGCTCACCTTGCCTTTGGTTATCAAGGCGTCGAACTCTTGCCCAAAAGCTACCCCATGCAATATTCCCATAACGCTCTTCGATTTGAAACCCGTCAACTGTAAGGGATTGGTGGGGCTCACCGTGATGTTCCCATTTACCCCTATGAACCCGTTACTAAGCGCGCCGATGGCGCCGCCGGCTGGTCGTATGAATCCGCCCAGCGCGATTGTGCCTTTGGTTTTTATTGACCAACCACCCAACATAAACTCGGCGATGGTGGCGAGGTTGTTCGTCGTGGAGGTGTCCAGCACGATGAGGGCCGCCTCAGCCGGTTCGGTAGAAATCACCAAGGCTAACACCTGATTAGGCGGCACGATATCGGTCGGAGTATTGTCCAAAACGATGTTGATAATGTTCTGGGTTGAGAGCACTCGATTGACGATCCCGGTCTTGCCGGGCGACGTCTCCTCCACATCCGCGGTGTTCAACGTCGCGTTCAATTGAAAAACCTGCCCCGTGACCGGTGCGGCGAACACATGCGCTGAACCGAGGAGCAAAACGCATCCGACTATACTCACAATCAGCCAATTCTTCATACGCATGACTCTATCCCCCTTGTTGTTAAAGTTTCTTACCTACGGAGAAAGAAATCACTTCCCTCTCTCAACATCGGTGTTTGGGAAAATACTTCGCAGAACCATACTTTTCAATAGAAAAGAAGCGCAATGCCTTGCAATCGCAGGATTATATGAGGGTACTGAAACTAACGGTACGACCGTTTACGGCGAAACAAACGTGCCGGGACTGGCCTCGTCTACGCTAAAATCCGTGGCGTTCGTGAGCACGCCGAGTTTGCTGCCGCTCGTGCGGAATCGTGTCCTATAAACAAGGTCATCCGTGGCGTTCGTCGCGTTGAACCGGGCGGCAAGCGTACCCACACCGGTGCCATCCAGCCTCGTAAGACACCCGTTCGTGCCGAATGTGGCATTGCCGGCGAAGAAAAACTGGCCGCTGACGATGCGATTGGAGACGCCGCCAACATTCAACAGATTGAGTTCGGCAAACAGGGTTCCCGCACGAAGCTTCCGGGTCGGCTGAGCGGGATCAATCGTCACTGAACCGACCGTCACGGCATTGCTGGAACCTTTGACATCAAAAACGATCAGAGGCAGCACGTTCGTGCCGTGCAACTGCACCAGCCCCAAAACTGCCTCATCGGATACATGGGTGCGCGGACGCAGGCCGAGCGCCAAATTCATCAGATCCCTATGGGTTAGGTTCACCGGAGCGGCGAAGGCAATACCTTGCTTATTCGTTCCTTGCACTTCACCATCCATCGCCATCGAAACGTCGATAACGTCGTTCGACACCGTGACGGCCAATGCCTGCACGCCCAGCACCATCATGCCACCCATGACACCGCCCAGCCACAAGCGTTTGGTTGTCCTCAAGATTCGGCTCGCGATCATTGTGTTCTCCCTCGCCTCCGTGTTACTCGACAAGCGTCCATGTCTGTCCGCTGGTGATGATCTTGCCTTTCGTGATCACAGCCGCAAATGGTGTCCCCGCTTGGATGCCCTTCAAATTGCCCACAACGCTGTTCCCACTAATGCTCTGTACCGCGCATGATCCTGAATTGGTGAATTTCTCGAACACGGGAAAAGCCAGAATGCCCGATGTCCATCCGTTGCTGACGGCACCCGACGCGTCGAAATTCGCGGCGAGCACAGCGTCCGCCCGCAACCGACCGCTCGATTTGATGCCTGCAACGAACGACACTGTATATTCCACCACGTTCTGCACATCGATTCCGGCCACAGTGACCAGATTGGTGTTTAAATCTTTGTCGAACACAATGAGGCTGGTTGGCGCGTCTTCACCGCATTGAACAACTAAACCGAGCAGTTCGTTGGCGGGCACGGTGCTGGTCACCGTTCGTCCGCGCGCCAGATTGATAATATTGGTACCGGTCAGGATGCCCTTGGAAGCTTCAAATCCGTTGGTAAGCACTACGCTAAACAGGTTGGCATCCACTTGGAGAACCTGGCTGGTAGTACTCTGAGCGAGCGCGCCACCTGCCAGTACCCCGGCGGCCAATGCCATCCAACCAGTGACAATCCATCGTCTTGTTATCATCAGTCTTCTGCCCTCTCAACGTGGTTAAAACTCCGTGCCTCAGCGGCACTCAAGGCGTCGAATCCGCTCATATCTCTAACATCAGCATCTCCGTGACACAAGCAATCTCTGTGCGCCGCGGCGCGGACGATCGAAACTTCAGGCTTTGACCGAACGAAGTTCCTGTGTGCGGTCGAGTAGCCCGCTGATGATGTCGTGTGCAACTTCCAGCGGTTTCTGCAATGCGTCCACAGTCACGCAAAGTTTCGCCGGGTAGTACGACAACACCGGTGCGGTCTCCTTGTCGTACACCTCGAGCCGGCGCCGCACCACTTCTTCCTTGGCGTCATCAAGGCGGCCTTCTTTCGTCGCGCGGAGTTTGAGCCGTCGCACGACTTCCTCGCGGTCCCGATCGACGCTCAATAACATCAGTTTCACCACCTCGATGTACTGGTCGAGCATCTTCGCCTGCGCAACGTTGCGGGGAATTCCGTCGAGCACAAGCGTGTCAGTCTGCGGGTTGAATTTGCCGGCGGCAATCATCCGATTCATGTGATCGTTCCAGAGGCGCACCGTAAAATCGTCGGGCACGAGCAAACCTTTGCTGGAGTACTCGCTGAAAATCTTTCCCAGTTCGCTGTTCTTGTCCAGCGCGCGGAACAAATCGCCGCTTGCCACGTGGGTGAACCCAATCAATGTTCCCAGTGTTTTGCCCTGCGTCCCCTTGCCGCAACCCGGTGCCCCCAGCAGCAGCACAGCCTTTATTTTCTTTGCCATGTTTTGCCCGCTCCTTCAGTTTAACAGTTTATACCAGTTGTTCCGGCGATGCGGCTCGCAGCCCAGTTCGCGAATCAGCCGCTACATTGTTGCTTCGCCAATCCGAAACGTCGCGCCCGCCAGTCGTACAACGTTTTCCTCCATCATCACGCTACCGAAATCGTTCGCGCCGAACTGTAGCGCAATCTGGCCGATATGCGGCCCTTGCGTAACCCAACTGGACTGCACATTATCAAAATTATCCAGAAAAATCCGCGCCAGCGCTTGCATCCGCAAACACTCGTGCGCTCCAACCGTCGCCGCCCGTACCAGAATGCGCAGGCTAAAGCCTGCGGCTACATGTAGCCGCACCCTTTACGGGTGCGCGTCGTTCAACGCAAACACCGTGTGCTCCGTGTGCTCGAACCGGACAAAATCGAGATAACCTCCGCCACCACGTACCTAGTGGATATATCAGTTACTGATGTATCATCCATTCTCACCGGAGGAAACAAGAACGGAATTTAGGTATGGGTATCCAAAACCGCCCACATCATCATCATATATCGCCATGTCAAACGTGGTGAACCTGGCGATACATCGAGACGGGCGGTCACTTTGGTTGGACAGAGAGAGACCGCTGAGTCTGGTGCGTCCTCGAATCGGCTCACTTCCGACGGACAACGACCTGATGTTCCTGACGAAGTTTGACGATGCTGTCGGCGGCGCAGACGCCGCGCCAGAGGATGTTCGGATAGAGAATCGCGTAACGGCCTATGATCGAGCCGGGATTCAGGACGCAGTTGCAGCCGATGTCGGCGCCATCGCCGATGATCGCGCCAAACTTGTGCAGGCCTGTGTCGATCTCCCGTCCGTACTTCACCGTGACATTGCTCTTGATGGATTTGACGTTGGACAGAATCACACCGGCACCGAGATGGACCTTGTTGCCCAGGATGGAATCGCCGACATAACTGAAATGCGGTACGGTTGCGCCGTTGAATAGCACCGCGTTCTTGAATTCGCAGGAGTTGCCGAGCACGCAGTCGTCACCTACGATGACGCTGCCACGGATGTAGGCGCCGGAACGGATCTCGCAATTCCTGCCGATGATTGCCGGCCCTTTGATGACCGCGCCGTGCTCTATAACGGTTCCCTCACCGATCTGCACGTCGTCGCCGATGAACGGTGTGCCGACGATCTTGCCGCGTTGCGAAGATTTGACGTGCTTTTTTGCAAACGCAGGCAGTTTCTTCAACGCATCCCAGACATGCTCGCAGTTGGCGAACAATTCGGGATACGCGAATTGTTTCAGGTCGAGAAGTTCCTCAGGGCGAAACATGGATACATTCTAATCGCCGCCGCCCTGCCCCGCAAGCAGTTCCGCGCAGCCTCGCGCGTCGCAGACTGACGACACTCAGCGGAACCGACGTCCGACGACAGGCGTCGCGGTGGTGTTTGTCGACATTAAGGTGGGCGATGCGGGCGCAGCCTGCTGGAATCTCGCTCGCGGATGGCGTTTTTTAACTCCTATAGCCACTTGTTCCATCAGGTATTCGGCAACGTAGCAGAAAATTATAATGACGATGACAAAAATGGCCAGCACCCGGTATTTGCGAGACATGTCTGTCATCGACGTTTTCTACCAGTGAGATCGCAACTCCGACGCAAGTCGCGGTGGAATCCTCACGAGCGTTATTTGCCATGAACCGTTACCTACGAGCAAGAGAATCCTGTTCAACCAGAATCGCGCTTGAGGGACAACGTTGGTGCCGATAGTATCCCGAATTTGTGGAACAATCCGAATCCTCCCAGCAGCGCGGCTTCTGGAGTCTGATCGTCACGCAGTTCCAGGGCGCGTTCAGCGACAACGCGCTGAAGACGTTGGTCACATTCGTCGGTCTCAGCGTGGTGACGTCGTCACGGCAACGTGAGGCGATTGTGCCGCTGCTGGGTATACTGTTCTCCTCTCCATTTATCATATTCTCGATGGCCGGCGGTTATCTGGCCGATCGCTTCAGCAAACGCACGGTGACAATCGGCGTGAAACTATTTGAGATCGGCGTGATGATTTTCGTGCTCGCAGGATTTCTGCTTCATAACCTGCCGATGGCCATGAGTGGCGTGCTGCTCATGGGCACGCATAGCGCATTCTTCGGGCCATCGAAGTACGGTTTGCTACCAGAACTTTTGCCGGAGAAAAAGTTGTCGTGGGGCAACGGCATTCTTGAACTCGGCACGTTCCTGGCCATTATCACCGGTGGCGCGATCGGTGGCCTGCTGTTCAAAGCCTTCGAAGGCCGACAACAATGGTCGGCGGCAGTGTTCATTAGCCTGGCGCTGATCGGTTTCCTCACCAGTCTTGGCATCACGCGTATTCCCGCCGCCAATCCCACGAAAAAATTCCGCGCAAACTTTCTGGGCGATCTGTTCCAGCAAATCCAATCCATCCGCCGTGATCGCGTGCTCTGGCTGGCGGTGTTGGGCAATGTGTATTTCTCGTTTGTCGGCGCGCTGGTGCTGCAAAACGCGATCCTGTTCGGAACGGACACTTTGCAAGTGGGAGAGATCAAAACAAGCTACATGCAAGTTGCACTCGCCATCGGTGTGGGCATCGGCAGTTTTGCGGCGGGCTATTTGTCAGGCGGTAAGATTGAATATGGTCTCGTACCGCTGGGTGCACTCGGGTTGACCGTATTCAGTGCGGTGCTGGGACGGCCAACGTTGTCGTACACCGCGTCGCTCTGGATTCTCGCGGCTTTGGGATTCTTCGGCGGATTCTTCATCGTGCCCATCGCGGCGATCATGCAGCATCGACCCGAGAAAGGTCAAAAGGGCGCCGTGCTGGCCGCGGGCAACCTCCTTTCGTTCGTAGGTATTGCTCTCGCATCGGGCGTGTTCTGGTTGGCTACGTCAGTCGGCGGTATGCAGACCCGCCAAATCTTCGTGTTATCTGCCGTAATGACACTGGGTGCGACGATTTACGTTGTGATTCTCCTGCCTGACTCGTTGTTGCGATTGTTTGTCTGGTTCTTCACGCACTCGATCTATCGGATTCGCGTCGAAGGTCGTGACAATATTCCCGAGAAAGGCGGCGCTCTGTTCGTTTGTAACCACGTATCGTTCGTGGACGCGTTGCTGCTCATCGGTTCCACCGACCGCATGATCCGCGCGATCATGTTCAAAGACATTTACGATAAACTACTTGTGAAACCATTCGCGAAAGCGATGAAAGCGATCCCGATCTCGTCGCAGCTTCGTCCGCGCGAAATGATCAAATCGTTGCGCGAAGCGAGCGAGGCCGTCAAGAATGGTCATGTCGTGTGCATCTTCGCGGAGGGACAAATAACGCGCATTGGCCAACTGCTCCCATTCCGACGTGGCTTCGAGCGCATCATGAAAGATGTGGACGCGCCGATCATCCCCGTCTGTCTCGACAATGTTTGGGGCAGCATCTTCAGCTTCGAGAGAGGCCGGTTCCTCTGGAAAATGCCGCGCTATTTCCCTTATCCCGTCACCGTTTCGTACGGCAAACCGATGCCGCCGACCTCCACGTCGTTCGAGGTGCGCCAAGCCGTGCAGGAACTCAACACCGAGGCGTGGAAACATCGCAAGAAATTGATGATGCCGATCCACCGCGCGTTTGTGCGCAAAGCGCGACATCATCCGCGACGCTTCTTCATGGCCGATGCACGCGTCCCGAAACTGCGGTTTGGTTCAGCGCTGACACACACCATCTTCCTCGCGCGACGACTTCGCTCCGTGTGGGCGGGACAGGAAATGGTCGGCATTCTCATGCCGCCATCGGTCGGTGGCGCACTTGTGAATTATGCGGCGTTGCTCATGGGTAAAGTGCCCGTGAACCTCAACTACACCGCCAACGACGAGGTCCTTGCCTCGTGCGCGCACCAGTGCAACCTGCAAACCGTCATCACGTCGCGAGCGTTTCTCGACAAGATCAAAGTAACCGTGCCCGGCAAGACCATCCTGATCGAAGAGCTCGCCGATAAACCGCGCCTCGGCGAGAAACTCGCCGCATTGCTCATGACTTGGATGTTGCCGGTGCGGTCGTTGGAATGCGCACTTGGCCGGGAGAAGAAAGGCACACTCGACGATCTTGCCACTGTCATTTTCTCCAGCGGCAGCACCGGTGATCCCAAGGGCGTGATGCTGACGCACTATAACATCGTCTCCAACGCCGAGCAGTTGGGTCAGACATTTGCGTTCAGCGGCCATGACCGCGTCCTCGGAATCCTGCCGTTCTTTCATTCGTTCGGGTTTACCGGGACTCTCGTCGTACCCGCGGTGCTCGGCGTTGGCGTGGTCTATCACGTCAGCCCGCTCGATGCTAAAGCCATCGGCGCGCTTGTGCGCGACTACGGCGTAACGTTCCTCTTGGCGACGCCGACGTTCCTGCAAATGTACAACCGTGGTTGCGAACCCGAAGATTTCGGCAGCCTGCAATTCGTCATGACGGGTGCTGAAAAACTTCCCGATCGCGTCGCGCAAGCGTTCGAGGACAAGTTCGGCATCCGTCCGCTCGAAGCTTATGGCCTGACCGAGTGCTCGCCCGCCGTGACAGTCAATACGCGCGACTTCCGCGCCGCGGGGTTCCGTCAAGTCGGCGCAAAACGCGGCAAGATCGGCCATCCATTGCCGGGTGTAAGCATCCGCGTCGTAGATCCCGATTCATTTCAGCCGGTGCCCGTTGGCCAGCCCGGCCTGCTTCTCGTGCGCGGGCCGAACGTGATGAAAGGGTATCTCGGTAAACCTAAAACAACCGTAGAAGTCATCCGGGACGGCTGGTATATCACCGGGGATATCGCAGCACTCGACGAAGATGGCTTCCTCACAATCACCGACCGACTCACCCGGTTCAGCAAGATCGGTGGCGAAATGGTCCCGCACATCAAGGTCGAAGAGAAACTCCAGGAACTGGCCGACGCCACCGAGCAATGCTTCGCCGTCACGGGCGTGCCCGATGAAAAGAAAGGTGAGCGGCTGGTCGTGCTTCATACCCTCGACGACAGCAAGCTTGCGCCCGTTTTGGAAAAGTTCGCAGCCTGCGATCTACCAAACCTCTGGAAACCGCGCCCCGACCAGTTCTTCCACATCGATGTGCTGCCTTACCTCGGTACCGGTAAACTGGACTTGCAGAGACTTCGCAAAGCGACATATACATTGATTGCCAGTGGCGACCTGAATTGATGCAGCAGCCGATTGAGGAGTGGTGCCGATAATGGAAACTTCCTGTCAATGATCATCCAAGGCGCAGAGCAACTGGTCGCAAGAGTGAAGACTTGGAAAGACTCTCATCAAGTGGCGATCTATTGGTCGAGTGCAGCCGCATTCCTTTCCATTGCGGCGTTTCTCCATCTTTGGAGGATCGGATCGGCCCCCCCGGGATTTTATGCCGATGAGTGTTCAATCGCTTACAACGCTTACTGTATCAGCCAGACAGGTGCGGACGAATATGGGACGCATTTGCCGGTTTTCTTTCGGAGTTTCGATGTATACTATGATCCTATTGACGTCTACTCGGTGGCGCTTCCAATCCATCTATTCGGTCTTCATGAGTGGGCGGCGCGTTTGCCCGCCGCGCTGTATTACCTGACGGCATGCTTCGCGTTTTATATGCTGCTTCGTGTGTGGCGATTCGGAAAGTGGTTTGCCTTGGGAGGGAGCCTCCTGTTGTCGGTAATTCCTTGGGTCTTTCCATTGAGCCGGAATTGCGCATATGCCGGGCATACTGCCGCATTGCTGGGGCTGGTGATGGGAATCATTCTTACCGATTCCGCATTGCGTCGGCGGTCGAATTGGCAAGCTCTGCTAGCAGGGTCTGCTTGGGCTTCTAGCTTCTACGCACACCAAAGCGTCTATCCGGTTCTCACACTGATGGCCGTCGGCTGCGGTGTTGTGTTGTGGCGTCCATTGATTCGACGATGGCGTGTGGTCTTGGTGATCACGGTTGCCGCACTGGCCACTCTGCTGCCGATGATCATCAGTGCGCTGCGGTTCCCGGAAGCGTTGACGGCGCGGTTTCAACAAGTGGGCATCTTCAGCAAAGCCACTCCCATGCGCGATGTCATCATGGGCGTGGCGAGCCGTTACCTTGACTACTTCAGCCCACGGTTTCTGTTTATCTCAGGCGACCATGAACTGCGCCATCATACGGGTTGTGGTGGAGAGTTATATTGGTGCCTCGCGCCACTGATTCTCGTCGGACTCTATGTGGTGATACGCTACTGGCGACAGCAGCCACATTACCGAATAGTGCTGGTCGGTCTCTTGGTTTCGCCAGTATCTGCCGCATTGACAGTTGATCGGATGCACAGCACACGCTGCGTGTATGCAGTGATCTTCTGGCTGCTGCTGGCATCGGTGGGGGCACGTGCGTTGTGGCGCCACAGGCGGGTGGGGCGCAAGCTGTTGCTGGTCATTTGCGCGGCGGGACTCATTGAAAGTACCGCGTATCTGGCCGATTATTTTGGACCTTATCAAACGGTTTGCCGCCATGCATTCATGGCAGGTCTCACGGAGGGATTGGAGTATTCCTTCGACCGAATCAACAGCAATCAGATTCTTTACGTTGACGACTCCGTGGGTGTCCCTTATGGCGTAGTACACATGCGTGCAGATTTTAAACCGCTCATCTACACTCATCTGCTTTTTTACGGCAGGATCGATCCGTGGTCTTATCAGCATCAGGGATTTTCTAATAGTATTATCCAGCCCTATCTCGGGCGCATCGATAAGCCCGGCATCTTACTCCGATGTAATTCCACACGCGATCACCGGGACCTGTCTTCATTCGCAGGCATAAAGAATCACATACCTATTCCCACCGGAGCGGAACTGCTTGCCACATTCGAAGAAGAAACTCCCTTGGAGTATCAAGTTTTCAAACTCAAGTAGTTGTCCGATGTTGAAACCGCCGGAGATACTCGACAAACTCGCGGCCTGCGATCTACCCAACCTCTGGAAACCGCGCCCCGACCAATTCTTCCACATCAATGCGCTGCCCTATCTCGGCATCGGCAAACTGGATTTGCTGGGGATCAGGGAGATTGCGATGGAGTATTCAGGTGAGTAAAAGGGTAGAAAAATGGAGCGAGCGAAGGGATTTGAACCCTCGACATTCACGTTGGCAACGTGACGCTCTACCAGACTGAGCTACGCTCGCACCAGTAAACAACGCGGACACAATAGCAAATCCTTGTTTGCGCGCAACTCCGAAAAAATGGCTCCGCTCTCCGTAGCCCAACGGGCAAGGGCTGGTGCGCGAGAGAGGAGTCGAACCTCCACGGGTTTCCCCACAGGATCCTAAGTCCTGCGCGTCTGCCAGTTCCGCCACTCGCGCATCGCGATGAAGCTTAGAATACCCGACTGCCTCCCGGCGCGCAAGCCGTCAGCCAAGCCATATTTACGGTAGGATTGTAACTTCATCCCCGATCTCAAGCAAATCGTACAACCGTTCGATCTGTTCAACGTTCATCGCGATACAACCATGCGTCCATGTGACATTCGGACACGGTCCGTGCAGCCCCACCTCGCCGCCAAGCGGCGTCTTCCACGGCGGACACTGTTTCTGCATGATGGCTGCGCAAATCTGGTCGTATTCGGCACGCGTGATGAGACCCTCCCGCAATCCGCGCTCGGCGTCCTCGACGTTCGGGTAACTGATGCCGAGGAAGCGATGGTACTTGCCGTCGGGATTCTTATTACATATGTAGAACTCGCCTTCCGGCGTCGCAAAATCCCCCTCGCGCAGTTTGTCTGCGGAATTCTTTCCCAACACTACAGGAATTCGCATTACTTCCTCATCGCCATCATACAGCACGAGCGTCTTGGCGTGTTTGGTGATGACCAATTCCATGTTATGAAACCGCCGATGAACGCGGATAGACGCAGATGCCGAAATCAGCGTTCATCACCGCGAATCGGCGGTCACTCTAGCACAGTCTGGCGTTTGCCAGTCAATAATTCACATTGGCCCCGTCGTTGACTTTCGGAGGGCGTCCCGTATATTCGCATCAGTAAACAAGACTGACCTAATCCGATTTACGATATGCAAGTCACTCGAGCAGGCGAATATGGAATCATCGGGTTGATGCACCTGGCACGGCAACCCGCGGGACGCACCGTGATGATCGACGAAATCAGCGAGCAGGAAGGCATCCCGAAGAGTTTCCTCGCTAAAATCTTCCAGTCGTTGGCCAGGGGCGGGTTCCTAAAGTCGCATCGCGGCGCGGGCGGCGGATTCAGCCTTGCCAAGGGGCCAAGTGAGATCAATCTGCTACAGGTGCTGAACTGCGTCGAGAAAGCGTTCGCGCTCCAGCGGTGCGTGACAGCCGTACCACGATGCGTGGTGGCGCATCGGAGTCGCGAGTCGTGCGCGCTGTGCGCGATCTTTGGCGAGGCGCAGAACCGCGTCAACGAAGTGTTCGCCCGCACAACATTACAGGACATGCTCAAAGCAGGTGCGACACAAGCGACAACGCAAAAAACCTCGGCATCGTCGAGAACATGAGTTACTGTGTCAGTTGTATAACCATTAGCGCGGAGGGATAATGCCACTGACCGAACAACAAGTGTTCGCCAAGTTGAAAGAATGCTACGACCCTGAGATACCATGCAACATTGTGGATCTCGGTTTTGTGTATGGCGTGAAACTTGCGCCGCTCGCCGGCGACAAGACGCGCGTGGAAGTGACAATGACGTTGACCGTGCAGGGATGTCCGATGGCCAGCCGCATCGCTGTGCAAGTGCAACACAAACTGCTCGAATTGGCCGGTGTCGGCGAAGCGAATGTGAAATTGGTGTTCGACCCGCCGTGGGACCGTTCACGAATTACACCCGAAGGCCTCAAAACGTTGGGGATGGAGTAATCCCACTGGCCACGATATTTTCTCGCGCAACTTTTTTCATCGCCGTGCGAAGGCTAGAACGCTAGATTCCGCATAATGAAACTCACTTTTTTCGGCGCAGAACGAACGACCACCGGTTCGAAGTATCTTCTAGAGGTCAACGGGCACCAAGTCTTGCTGGAATGCGGTATGTTCCAGGGTCGCCGCGCCAAGACCATCGAGTACAACACCAAATTGCCATTCGATCCCACGCGCGTGGACGCAATGTTGCTCAGTCATGCGCACATCGATCATAGCGGCATCATCCCCGTTCTCTGCCGCGATGGGTTCCATGGTCCGATCTTTTCCACGGATGCCACTGCGGATTTGTGCAACATCATGTTGATCGATACTGCGCACATCCAGGAACAAGACGCAGTATTCCTGAATAGAAGGAACGTGAAGAAAAATTTGCCGCTCATCGAACCGCTCTATACGCAGGCTGATGCGCAGGCGTGCCTGAAACAGTTTAGACCTGTTCGCTATGCTCAGCCAACGCCGATCGTGGATGGCGTCACCGCAACGTGGATCGATGCCGGACACATCCTCGGCTCGGCCCATGTGGTGCTCGATTTGAAGGAAAACGGACGGCATGTGCGATTTGCGTTCAGCGGCGACATTGGTCGCGGCCACAGCGATATTCTCCGCGATCCCGAACATCCGAAGGACGTGGACGTCCTTATGATGGAGAGCACCTACGGCAACCGCGAGCACGAGCCGATGGACAACGTCAACGACCGCGTCTGCGCGATTGTCCAGCGCACTGCGGAGCGAGGTGGCAAGCTTATCATCCCATCGTTCGCGGTCGGTCGCACACAACAGTTGCTCTATACATTGCACCAACTGATCGAACAGAAGCGCATACCGCGCCTGCCAACTTTCGTGGATAGCCCGCTCGCCACCAACGCCACCGAAGTGTTTCGCCGTCACACGGAGTGCTTCAACGATGCATTCCGAGCCGAGTGGCTTAACGGCTTGGATCCGTTTTACATGACCCATGTCACTTTCACCGCCTCGGTCCAGGAGTCCATCGCGATCAACGAACTCAAAGAACCTTGCATTATCATCAGCGCATCGGGCATGGCGGAAGCGGGCCGCATCCTGCATCACCTCAAAAACAATATTGGGGACACGCGAAACACCATCCTCATCGTCGGCTGGTGCGCGCAACACACGCTCGGTGCGCGGCTGGCCAGTGGCGACAAACTGGTCAACATCTTCGGTGAACCGTACAAGGTGCGCGCACAGGTGGAAACCATCAACGCCTTTTCGGGTCACGCCGATCACACCGAATTGCTCGCTTGGGCAAAGGTTGTCAGCGGTCCGGTAAAAACCATCTACGTCATCCACGGCGAGGAACAAGCATCAACCATGTTCGCCGCCAATCTCCACGCGCTATACCCAAAGTCCGACATTCGCGTGCCCGTCTTTCACGACAGCGTTGAGTTATAGGAAATGCAGACGAAGCGACGATATTGTTCCAGTCGAAATCCTCTATTGAACCGGGCGTGCGCGGTGGCGTATAAGACGCAAGCCCATGAAACCAACTGATCTGCGCGGGATACTGCATTACATCCCGCAATTCCGCGACCGGGTGTTCATCATAGCCATTGACGGCGCAATCGTCGCCGACGACAACTTTGGCAACATACTGCTCGACGTGGCGGTGTTGCGGAGCCTGAATATTCGTGTTGTGCTTGTCCACGGCGCAGGACATCAAGTCAAGGCGCTGGCCGAGAAACTTGGTGAGCCGACCAGCAATTGGGATGGCACGGGCGTGACCGACTCGACGACGTTGCGGATCGCGATCATGGCGGCCAACCAGGTCACGCATGAGATCATGGAAGGTTTGTCGTTGAACAATCTCCGTGCCGCACATACCAACTGCGTCGATGCGGTGCCGCTCGGCATTCTCAAAGGCGTTGACCACCAGCACACGGGCAAGGTGCATCAGGTGGACATCAATCTGCTCCGTACTTTGCTCGAAGAAGGAATCGTTCCCGTCATTCCGCCGCTCGGCTTCGACGGCAATGGCAACACTTACCGTCTTAACTCCGATGCGGTGGCCATCGAAGTGGCGCGTTCGCTCGGTGCTGTGAAATTAATGTTTATCTGTCCGCGTCAGGGCTTGGAGATCGACGGCAAGCTCGTCGCCCAGATGTCGGTACAGGAATTGGAAGTAATGCTCAAGACCTCGGAAAACAAGATGCCCGCTGACATGATTTCCAAGGCGCACCATGCGTTGCGCGCCTGCCAGAACGGCGTGCCGCGCGTCCACATCATCAGTGGCGAGGTGGACGAAGGACTGCTGGCGGAGGTGTTCTCCAATGAAGGTATCGGCACGTTGATCTATGCCAACGAGTATCAGGCGATCCGGAAAGCAATGCGCAAGGATATCCGCCATATCATGGCGCTGATCAAACCGGCCATTCAGGACGGACAACTGCTAAAACGCACCCGCGCCAGTATTGAGAAATATATCAGCGAACATTACGTTTTTGAAATCGACAACAACATCGTCGGCGTCGTCGCCGTTCACCCGTATCTTGAACAGAAGAAGGCCGAACTGGCGCTGTTACAGGTCAATCCCGACCACGAACGCCGTGGGATCGGCACCAAGCTGGCCGTATATGCCGAATCAGCGGCACGAGAACTCGGGGTTGAGAAGATTTTTGCGCTCTCGACACAGGCGTTCACATTTTTCCAACATAAACTCGGCTATGCCGAAGGTGGCGTGGATGATTTACCAACCGCGCGCCGCGAGAAATACGAACAGAGCGGTCGCAATTCCAAGATCCTGATTAAAAAACTCGCTGCAGGTCAGTAACGCGACGTGCAGACGTTAATTCGCCGCGTCCTTGTCCCCAGCCAGCCGGCGGATGAGCCACTCTTGATCCACGGGACCCAGATCAAAACGGAGCGACGCCTCATCAATCGCCTTCAATTTATCCACGGGCGGTGATTCCCGCAGCCGTTTGTTCACCCAATCTAATGCCCGCGCTAGTGTTTCATGGGACGCGCTCATTTTCCCTCCGATAATTTTCCGGCGGCTCGTTGCAACCGGTCACGCAATGCCAACGCCAATCCTTCTGCGGGCGGCAACGGACACAGAATGACATCCATACCCTGTGAATCAAGCACCCGTAACGCGCCAAACAGTTTTCTCGCCAATGCCTCCCATGCTCCCCATGTGCCGAAGCACGCGACTAACTGCATGTGAGACTCGACTGCGTTACGCATTTCTTCGCTGATGATCGCGCCGACTTTCTTGCCCTGCCGGTGAAGCGCGTCCGCGCGCTCCGCCATTTGCCGGGCCATGTCTGACGGTTCGCCCTCGAACAATTCTACTGTGGCGCTCGGTGCGTAGTGTTTCGCCGTCATGCCAGGACCACGGAGTCCTTTTGCCTCAACCTGATCAGCAACGGACCCGCCTGCAACGCTGCGATAGCTGCGGACAGGCTTCGATATCGTAACTGGACCGAGCACGGCTTCAAGTTCCTCGCGGCTCACGCCGCCGGGACGCAGGATCGCCGGTGGCGATTGGGTAAGATCGAGCACGGTTGATTCCACGCCGAGTGGCGTTGGCCCGGCATCGAGTATCAAATCCACACGATTCCCCAAGTCCTCAACAACATGCTGGGCGCGGGTCGGGCTTGGCCGACCGAATCGGTTCGCACTCGGGGCAGCGATGGGCAATTGCACCTCGGCAAGCAACGCAGCCGCCACCGGATGACGCGGCTGGCGCAGGGCGACTGTGTCGCGGCGGGCGGTCACTTCGTCGGGCACATGCGCAGCCTTGTGAACAACGAGTGTCAACGGTCCGGGCCAGAACTTCTTCGCCAATTCGTCAAACGCCGGTGGCGTTTTAGAAACAAGCATTCGCGCCATGGCGATATCCGTCACATGGACAATGAGCGGGTCCCATTCGGGACGTTCTTTAGCGTCAAAAATCTTCCGCACTGCGACGGCATCGAGCGCGTGCGCGCCGAGTCCGTACACGGTTTCGGTGGGAAATGCGACCAACCCGCCGTGCTGCAGCACTTCCGCGGCGCGTTTGATGATGCCCGGCTGCGGTTCGTCCGGGTTAACGCGGACAACGTTGTTCGGGTCGTGAGCCATCTATTCGTCGCCGAAGCTGGTACCGATTCTGCGTGCCATGCGGATGATCGGTGAACCGCGTGGCACGAGCCGAGGCGCTTTACCCGGCACGCTGAGCGACACATTACAGATGCGCCCGGCCCGCAGACTGACCATGCGGTTGAATTGCCCTCGGGCGAGTAATTCGACGGCGTGCGTCGCAAACTGCGTCGCAAGATAACGGTCGAAGGGCGACGGTATGCCACCACGCTGTAGGTAGCCAAGAATCGTATAGCGCGTTTCCAAGCCACTGGCTTCCTCGATTTGTTTCGCGAGCACCGCGGAAACACCGCCAAGCCGCACTGGTTCGAACGAACCTGGCACGCGTCCTCGCTCGACGACTTTGCCGCCAACGGGCCTCGCGCCTTCGGAAACAACGATAATGCTGAACGGCTTGCCGCGGCGTTTGCGTTCGAGAATATTGGCGCAGACAGCGTCAAGACGGTAAGGTATCTCGGGAATGAGAATCACATCGCCACCGCCTGCAATGCCAGACACCAGCGCCAGCCAGCCGGCCGTACGACCCATCACTTCGACGAGCATGATTCGATGATGCGACGCGGCGGTGGTATGGAGTTTGTCGATCGCTTCTGTGTCCGTGGTAACGGCGGTGTTGAAGCCGAACGTCTGTTCGGTGCCGCGCACATCATTGTCAATCGTCTTCGGCACGCCGACGATGCGTAAACCCAATTTTGACAACTCATAGGCGCACTGCAACGTACCATCGCCGCCGACTGCCACCAGAGCATCGAGTTTCAGGCGACGATAGCTGGCCAGCGCGTCGCGAGTGGCATCGCGCTTGCGTTCCGGATGGGCATAGTCGTCCACAAACGCAGACGGATTATCTCTGTTGGTCGTGCCGAGGATCGTACCACCGACGGTGAGAATCCCAGAAACATCGTTCCATTTCAGCCACTTGCCGGTACCCTTGACCAGACCGCGATAACCGTCGAAGAACCCGAACACCTGCGCGCCGTAGGTATGAATGGCCGACTTGACGACGCCGCGAATAACCACGTTCAGCCCCGGACAATCGCCGCCACCCGTTAGAATGCCAATCCGTTTAATTGTCTTCATGTAAGTGGTTGCAGACTAGCCGACATGCGTCCGCGGGTCAACTCGGCAAGGGCAACCCCAATCCGCGCGTAAGGCTGCGATTGGAGATGCCCATCTTTCGTTGACGGCAATCCATAGCCAGTATATTTTGCCTGCGAGCCGTCGTGGCGGAACTGGCAGACGCGCTGGACTCAAAATCCAGTGCCCGCAAGGGCGTGTGGGTTCAATTCCCTCCGACGGCACCAACTCTCTATGTTTGAGCATTACAAAGAACCGTTGCTGCGGAAGGAGGCATTTCGTCTCAGGTTGTTCCGACACTTTTGTATGGCAATCGGAATCGTCGCCGCCAGCCTCGGCGTGGGAATACTCGGTTACCACTATTGTGAGGAACTTGGCTGGCTGGATTCATTTCTCAATGCCGCGATGATTCTTTCCGGCATGGGCCCGGTGCAGGAGTTGCACCATAACGCAGGGAAATGGTTTGCTGGATTTTATGCGTTGTTTAGCGGCGTGGCATTCATCACGGTCATGGGAGTTATATTCGCTCCCGTCGTCCACCGCTTTCTGCACAAGTTCCACCTCGATTCACAATCGAAGTGAACGGGGCGATTCTTTCAGCCGTCCGATTTCTCGCCAACGAAACCACGCTCTCGCCGCCTCGCCATGGCGCGCTGGTGCAGGCGCAGCGCCAGATACGCAGCGATAACAACGTTGATCGCCAATGCCGCGAGGCGCGCAGGCGTTACATGCTGCGTCAGTTTGTACACCTCGATTGGAATAAACGACGCCGTGAAGACAAACGTAAGATATTCCGCCCAGACTTTTTCGAGCAGAAGGCCGATCCCTTCTGTCAACAGCAGTGCAGCCAGGAAGAATGTCGTAGCGCTGATTAATCCAATGTCCCGCTTCGCCACAACGCCCAATCGGAGAAGCAGGTTTTGGATGATGTGTCTATTCCAATCAATGGGCAACGCGTGCGCCCAATGTGAGACTCGCGCCATTACGTTTTTGTCGAGCAACGACAGTGTGCCAAGGCCAACCAAAAGAAGCAGCGCGCCCTTAACGAGCTTGAGAACGGCGATTATCAAAAATCCCAAGTCATGATGTCGTCGGGCTTGCGCGTGCACAGTCATCTTGGATCACATCATGACAGGAGCTGTCCTGAACGTCGAGCGCGTTATGCGTGACCGGAACACAGAAAGACCTATTGACGCAGTCGTGTTACATTTTGTATAAAACGTAACACAATGGAAAAGGTCACCCGATTCAGCGTTTCTCTGGACAAGAAACTCCTGCAGGAACTCGACCGCATGGTCTGCGAGAAAGGTTACGACAACCGTTCGCTGGCTGTTGCCGACATGATCCGCGCGCAACTCGTCGAACATCATCAACAACTTGGTAATCGTGAAATTGCCGGCAGCATCACGCTTGTCTACGACCATCACCGCCATCATTTGCAGGATTTGCTCACCGATTTGCAGCACGAGCACCGCAATGTAATCATTTCCGCGCTGCACTGCCATCTCGACCATGACAATTGCCTGGAAGTGCTAGCCGTGCGCGGCAAGGCGTCGGCGATCAAGAAGCTCGCTGACGAATTGATTGCCGCCAAAGGCGTCAAGCACGGCAAACTCACCATCACCAGCACAGGAAAGGATTTGCCCGACTGATGCACATTCCCGACGGATTCGTTGATGCAAAAACGGCGGTAACCAGCGGCGTCTTGGCGGTCACCGGTGTCGGGATCGCCCTCTGGCAGGCCAAGCGGACGTTGCCGGCGCGGCGCGTGCCGATGCTCGGCTTGGCGTCGGCGTTTGTGTTTGCGGCGCAGATGCTGAATTTTCCGGTCGCAGGCGGCACATCGGGGCATTTGATCGGCGCGACGCTGGTCGCGGTGTTACTCGGACCTAGCGCAGCAGCCATCGCACTTGCCGCGGTACTGGTCGTGCAATGTTTTCTATTCAATGACGGTGGCCTGACGGCGTTGGGGGCAAACATTTTCAATATGGCCATCGTTGCTACCCTCGTCGGATACGGTGTCTACCGGTTGGTGCGACGGTTTGCGCCGGGCCAACGCGGGTTGATTCTCGCAGCGGCGTTTGCCGGCTGGTGCAGCACGGTAGCAGCAGCGATCAGTTGCGCGGGGCAACTCGCCATATCGGGTACCGTGCCGTGGTCGGTATCGTTTCCCGCGATGGCCGGAGTACATATGCTCATCGGTATCGGCGAAGGGTTGATTACCGCGCTGGTAATTCTGGCCATTACCAAATTGCGCGCAGATCTGCTGGATAACACAACGTCATCCGTCGCAACGCCCGTGACGGCATTTGTCGGGTTTGGTCTGGTCGCAGCGCTCGGACTAGCACTGTTTGTCTCGCCTTTTGCTTGCAAATGGCCCGATGGCTTGGAGAAAATTGCGGCAACGCTGGGCTTTGAACATCACGCCCTTGAGAAACCGCTGCTGCCGGCGCCAATTTCCAACTATGCCCTGCCAGGGATAAATTCGGCTGTCGTGGCTACGGCACTGGCGGGCGTAATCGGGACGGTTATCGTGTTCGCCTTGTCATGGGTGTTGGCGCGGGTATTGATCCCCAAACCCACGGCGGAAAGTCGCTGATGCACCACGAGTTTCTTGACCGTTACAGCAGGCTCGATAGTCCGGTTCATCGGCTGCCAGCCGCGCTGAAATTCGTGCTCGCCCTGATCTTTGTTTTCGTCACGGTGGCGTTGCCACTGGCGGCGCGCGAATGGTTCATTGGACTTTTCGCCATGCTGGTCGCAATTGCGGCGCTCAGCCGTATTCCATGGTTGTTCTTGCTGAAACGTCTTTTGTTTCTCGAACCGTTTGTTCTCGGCGTGGCTGTACTGACGCTGTTTCAACCAAACGGCATTCGTGTGTTCGCCACAATCTTCGTGAGAAGCACGTTGTGCCTGCTGACCATGGTGCTACTGTCGAACACCACGCCGTTTGCGACCATTCTGCAGGTGTTGCGACGCGTCCGCGTACCCGCGCTGTTCGTCACCACGTTGGCACTAATGTACCGGTACCTGTTCGTGCTGGTGGACGAAGCGGAGCGAATGCATCGCGCCCGGGCCAGTCGGACATTTACCCCGAAGACTTCCGGTAATCATGCGCATCGCATCCACCTCTGGCAGATGTTGGGCACTGTTATTGGCCAATTGTTTGTCCGCTCGACCGAGCGCGCTGAACGCATTTACGCAGCAATGCTCGCCAGAGGGTGGAGGTAAATCGTGGAGCGGAGAGCGGAAAGCGGAAAGCGGACGGCGGCCATGGAGGTGCATGGTCTGCAATTTCGTTATCCGGACGGCGCAGAGGCGTTGTGTGGCGTTAACCTGACCATAGCCGAAGGTGAATGCGTCGGCCTGATCGGTCCGAATGGCGCCGGTAAGTCCACGCTTCTGCTTCATCTGAACGGTATTCTGCCGGAAAATCCGGGCGTTTCGTCCTCCGTATCGGTATTCGGCCAACCGATCACGGCGGCAACGTTGCCGATGATACGTCGAGATGTCGGACTGCTTTTCCAGGACCCCGACGACCAACTATTTTGTCCCACCGTTTTTGAGGATGTGTCTTTCGGTCCGAAACAATTCGGCCTCGCGGGCGAGCAAGTGGCCACCGTTGTGCGCAAAGCATTGGAACAGGTCGGGCTGACCGGTTTTGAGAACCGGTTACCGCACCATCTCAGTCGGGGCGAGAAACGGCGAGTTTGTCTGGCGGGCGTGTTGGCGTGTCAGCCGCGCGTGTTGGTGCTCGACGAACCGTCCAGCGACCTTGATCCATCCGGCAAACGCGAGTTGAAAGCGCTGTTAAAACAAATTCCGGCCACAAAGATAATCGCCACGCACGACTTGGAACTGGTGGTCGAGTTATGTCCGCGAGCCATCGTGCTCGACCGCGGCAAAATCGTCGCCGACGGCTCCGCCATTGAACTACTCAATGACGAGACACTGATGCTCGCGCACGGTCTGGAACGTCCCCACATCCTGCGCCACTGTCATCCGCATTGAGACGTTCTTGCCGCAGAACGAAAGCCTTGGAACGTTTAAGTTGAACAAGCCTGTCGATTCGGCGATAATGATTTGTGATGATAAGCGCAAACAATGCGACGGCAACAGCCAAACCGCCGCGCGTGCACTTGCGTCGGCCTGACGTGATGGTTGAGGTCCGCCGTGAGGTGGAACAGCATTACCGCAGCCAGATTGTCGAGAAACTCAGGCAACGCGGCAATGTGTTGGAGGCTGGCGGACTGAAGATCCGCCTCGCGAAGGAGTTCGGGTTCTGCTACGGCGTCGAGCGAGCGATTGACCTCGCGTATGCCGCCCGCAGAGTGTTTGCCAATCAACCGATTTACATTCTGGGCGAGATCATCCACAACCCAGAGGTCAACGAGCAAATCCTCGCCATGGGGATCAAGTTTCTGTCCGGGCCGAACAAGAGCGCTGACATCAAAGATTTGAAGCAGAACGACGTGGTGATCATTCCGGCTTTCGGCGCGCAGATGAGCACGATGGAGAAGCTCCGTGCAAAAGGTTGCCAGTTGGTGGACACGACATGTGGCGACGTGATGAGCGTTTGGAAACGGGTCACGCAGAACGCAAAAGAAAGTTATACCTCAATCATCCACGGCAAGTGCAAACACGAGGAGACGTTGGCGACCAGTTCTCGCGGGACGGCCAATCCGAATGGCCATTACCTCGTGGTGCTCAACCTGGCAGAAACCGATTATGTGTGCGATTACATCCGGCACGGCGGCAACAAGAAGGAACTGCTGGCGCGGTTCAAGGGCGCGCACTCGCCTGGATTCGATCCAGACCAGCACTTGACGTCCATCGGCGTCGCCAACCAGACCACCATGTTGCGCAGCGAGACCGAGGAGATCCAGCGGCGGCTGAGGCAGGCGATGGTTGACCGGTATGAAGCCGGGAAAATCGAAGAACATTTTCGGATGTTCGATACGATTTGCGGCGCAACGCAGGAACGGCAGGACGCCCTGATCCAGTTGCTCAAGGAACCGCTCGACCTGATGATCGTCGTCGGCGGCTACAACTCCAGCAATACCTCTCATCTGGCGGAGATGAGCGAAGAGCGGATGCCGACATACTTTATTCGTAACGCGAGCAAGATTCTTTCCGACAAGCAGATCCTTCATTTCAACCTTCACAAACAGCAGGAAGTGCTGACGGAAAACTGGTTACCCCACGGACACGTTTATCTCGGGATAACGGCGGGTGCATCCTGCCCCAACAACTTGATCGACGATGCGGTGCGTTGTTTGTTTAAGTTGCGCGGCGTCAACGTGGATCAATTGATTGCCGCCACGGAAACAGCGACGACAAATTCGTGAGGGGCCAGATCGTCAGCACAGCATGATTTCAACAAGGAGAGCATGGAACGTACAGCATTGAAGTTTCGCACTGCCGCACAGGCGGACATTATGCTGCCCAAGGAGTTCAGCGGACTGCGCGAACTGGCGTACAACCTTTGGTGGACATGGAGCCCGCGGGCGCGCCAGTTGTTCAGCAGCATCGACCACACGATGTGGGGCATCTACCGCAATCCTGTCGAACTGCTCATCAACATTGATTCGCGCCACTGGGAGTCGCTGTTGGAGAACGAATCGCTTTTGACTGACTACAAGTCCGTTCTGCGCGAGTTTCACGATTACTTGCTGCCGGTCGAAGATACATGGTTTGCCCGCAACTTCCCCGACTACCGGGGCGGGCCATTTGCCTATTTCTCAACCGAATTCGGCTTTCACGAATCGCTTCATGGGTACAGCGGCGGCCTCGGCGTATTGTCGGGCGACCACTGTAAATCGGCCAGTGATCTCGGCCTGCCGTTCATTGGCGTGGGACTGCTGTATAAAAACGGATACTTCGAACAAGAAGTCGAACCGGACGGCCGCCAGCAGCACTTCTATCCTGCGTACG
>Ga0187885_10001369_pt1 | contig 27049 bp, 29 predicted proteins | sample June2016WEW_20_1_3_FD_132970 | JGI IMG/M metagenome (GOLD analysis project Ga0187885, IMG submission 132970) | Peatland microbial communities from SPRUCE experiment site at the Marcell Experimental Forest, Minnesota, USA - June2016WEW_20_100 | ecosystem: Environmental > Terrestrial > Soil >... | reverse complement strand
TGCCCGTGATGGATAGCCGCTAGGGCGCTCCTCCGAGCGCCCGTCGCAACACCCGCGGCCCGGCGGAACAGAGCGTCTGCGAGGCGCCACGAGACGCACAGTTCGTCCGAACGTCGCTCCTGCCTGTCACCCCCGCTAAGGACGGTTTCGGTGTGTAAGGGGACGCCCAACCCCCCGGTCTAGCCTAGCGAAGAGACGACGCCGGGGCTCGTACATATCTCTTGGCTAGGTCCAACGGACCCCTTCGTGCCTCGCCGAGGAGCCGCGCGCCGAAGACGGGAGCTCGTGGGTCGGAGCCGGGTCGATCTATCGGATGTGTTCGAGGGAGAACGACCCGAGGTTGAACGAGCGCTTCGTGAACGAGTAGCCGACCCACGAACGCGCCTGCGCCTCCCCGATCCCCTTGATGGCGAGGAGCGTCTTCATCTGCTCCACCTTGAGGTTGATCGAGCCGTCGACCATGTGCTCGAGCGTCTCGAGGTCGCTCTGGGTGTGCATGCCGCTGTCGAGCATGTAGTAGCTCACGGCCCCGTCGATCTTCCGGCGCCCGACGAACGGCTGGAGGAACCGGAAGGTCGCGGCCGTGTCGAGGTAGGCCGTGACGGTCGAGACCGACTCGAAGATGAGCCGGTACGCCGGGAACTTCTCCTTGAGCTCCTCCGCGTAGGACCGGACGGTCTCGGAAAGCTGGTCGAGGACGTTCTTGTCCGTGGCGGAAAGGAACCGCACGCCGACGCCGGTCGGCGTGGCGCCGACCGCGCGGGAGTACAGGTCGGCGTACCGGACCATCCCCTTCTTCTCGGCCTCCGCGAACCCGGAGAAGAGGCCGGCGAGGTCCTCGCGGACCTGGAGGTAGGTCTTGTCAGTCACGACCCAGATCGACGGGATCCCGAGCCGGAGCCCCTCGGCCGAGAAGAGGCGAGCGAGCACGTCCTTGCCGGTGTGCGCCGGTCCGTTGACGAGGATCTGCGAGCCGACGGGGAAACCACCATAGAGCAGGTCGTCCAGGCGCCGGATCCCGCTCTTCACCTTCGTCTCGGCGACCGTCGCGACCGCCTCGGCCTGCATCTTGTTCGCTTCCGCCTCGGCGGTAGCGCCGCTCATCCGCTCGAGCTCCTGGAGCCGTTGGGCCAGCTGCCCCTCGCGGGCGCGGAGCTCGGATTCCTTCTGCGAGAGCTGGTGGCGGAGGTCCTCCACGCGACGGGCCTCGTCGCTCGGCGCCGAGCCGGGCGGACCGATCTCGCGCCGTTGTTCCTCGATACGGCGAGACTGGATGTCGAGCGCTTGGCGACGCGTCTGCAGCTGCTGGTCGAACGCGGCGAGCTCCCCTTCATTGAACTCGAGGAGCCCGCGCCGGCGTTCGTTCTCCTCGGCGTTGATCCGGATCTCCTCGAAGCGGGTCCTCAGCTCGTTCTCGCGGGCGACCAGGTCCCGCTCCTGCTGGTGGACCTCCTCGAGACGGCGGGTGAGGTCCTCCGCGACCGGACCCCGTTCCTTCGACAGGATCGACTCCCGGTCCCGGGCCCGCTCGGTCTGGCTCGAGAGGCTGCGGACGTCGCCTTCGAGCTGCACGATGCGACGGCGGAGCTCCGTCTCCCGTTCGATGTACTCGTGCTCGCGCTGCGCGAACTCCTCGCGCAGGCGCTGGTCGAGCTCGCGGGTCGCCTGCTCGACCGCGTCGGCCGCGGTGACGCTGGCCGTCGAGGTCTCGGTCTGGGGGTCCACCGACGCGGCGGGGGAGGGCGCCCGCTCCCCGTCCACCCCTTCGAGGGCGAGGAGGCGGAGCTTGAGCTCGGCGATCTCGTCGTCCTTGGAGCGCAGCGCGAGCTCCCGCTCCTTTGCCTCGTGCGAGCGGACGTACTTGATGACGGCGATCGAGCCGCGCTTCACGTGCTCGACCTCGTCCTCGAGCTGCTTGCGCTTCGTCCGCTCGTCGAACAGCTGACGCTGGAGGTCCTGGGCCTCCTGGATCATCGTCGACGGGTCGAACTGGTCGCTCTTGACGCGGTCGAGAAGCCCGGTGAGCCACCGCACGACTGTTTCCTCCCGCGCCAGGACCGGCGCAGTCGCCGCGGCCTCGGCGGAGGTGGGAGGGGCGGGACCTTCGGCCGGACCCGGTGCGGGGGGGCTGACGAGCGGGGTCGCGGGCACCAACCGGTCGGTCTCGGAGGCGTGGATCCAGTCCTCCATCGCTCGGTCGTCGCCGTCGACCCACTTCCTCAGGACCTCGGCCGACTCCTTCGGAGCGACCGCGGGCCGTCGGCGGCGCGTCCGGTCGGGGCGACGGACCGTGCCGGCCCATCGTTCGACGATCTGGTCCGAGTCCAGCGGAGCAGGGCTGGGCCCCGGTTCCGGCTCCGGTCCCGCCTCGGGGGTTGGCTCCGGGGGGGCGGCACGGAACCGGGCCGCCTCCTCGGCGGAGATACCGAGTACGGTGAGGGCCTCGACCGACAGCTCCCGAGCCGCTGAGACGGTGGTGTGACCGGCCTTGACGAGCCGTTCGGCCGTGTCGAGGCTGACCCCGAGGGCACGGGCGAGCTCCTCGGCCGGGGCGGCGGCGGGCGATGCTACCGGCGCGCCGGTCTCGGTCGTTTCGTCCATGGGCGGGGGGTAATTACTAGCAGCTCGGGGGGTCTTAATAAGTCCGGGCGCCCACGAACCGACCGCTTCCGCCGGCGCGTCGCCGGCCTCTATCGGATAAATACGGCCGGCCTTCCTCCTCGGCGATGGACCTCGACGAGCGCCTGGCCCGGGTCGTGCGGCACACCGAAGAAGTCGTCACCGAAGCGGAGGTGCGCGCCCTCCTCGCCTCGACGGCCCACCCGCGGGCCTACATCGGGTTCGAGCCGTCGGGGTCCCTCACGATCGCTCACCTGATCACGACGCGCAAGGTCCTCGACCTCGCGGAGGCCGGCTGTGACGTCACGATCTTCCTCGCCGATTGGCACGCCTGGATCAACGGCAAGCTCGGCGGCGACCTCGACCGCATCACCGCGGCGGGACGGTACATGCACGCGACGTTCTCCGCGCTCGGCGCCGACCCGGAGCGCGTTCGTTTCCGCTGGTCGCACGAGCTCACCGGTTCCGCCGACTACTGGGCGAGGGTCGTGCGGGTCGCGAAGGCGACCAGCCTCGCGCGGACGAAGCGCGCGATGTCGATCATGGGGCGGGGCGAGGAGGAGTCGACCCTCGACACCTCCTGGCTGTACTATCCAGCGATGCAGGTCGCCGACATCTTCGAGCTCCCGGCCGACATCGCCTACGGCGGCATGGACCAGCGCCGGGGCCACGTGCTCGCCCGCGAGGTGGCCCACCACTACCACTGGTCGGTGCCGACGGCGGTCCACACCCCTCTGCTCTCGTCGCTGAAGGGCGGGGGCCGGATGAACCCGGCCGACGGAACGGTCGAACGGAAGATGTCGAAGTCCGACCCGGGGTCCGCCATCCCCATCCCGGCGGAACGGGAGGTCATCGCGGAGCGGGTCCAGGGCGCGTTCTGCCCCGCGAAGGAGGTCGACGGGAACCCGATCGTCGAAATCGTGCGTTACATCGTGATGCCGTGGGAGGGTCGCCTTCGGGTCGAGCGGCCGGCGAAGTACGGGGGCCCGCTCGAGTTCACGACCGAGAAGGAGTTCCTCACGAGCTGGGCCGCCGGCCTTCTTCATCCCCAGGACCTCAAGGGAGCGGTCACCGAGGCGCTCGACCGGCTCGTCGACCCGGCCCGACGCTACTTCGCGGCCCACCGCGAGCTCTCTCCGGCCTCGTTCGCGAGCCCCGCCTCCCCCAGCCCGTGAGAGAGCGGGCGCGGGGCTTCTCGGAGCGGTCACGCATGGTCCTCCCGAAGAGTCCTCCGGAACTGTCGGGGACCGGCGGAACGCTCGGGGTCGTGCTCGTCCACGACATCTACGGACGGGGCCCCTACATCCGTTCGGTCGCGGAGGCGCTCCGGGCGGTGGGGATCCCGAGCGCGGCGGTCGACCTGTTCGGAGGGAAGGTCCCGACGACCTTGGAGGAAGGGATGGGCCTCGCCGGCACCGTCACGGACGAGGGCGTCCTCGACGCCCTCGAGGAAGGTCGGGTCGCGCTCGGCGCGCGTCTCACCGGTCCGGCGCGGGTGGGGACCCTCGGCTTCTGCATGGGCGGCGGATACGCTCTCCTCGGCGCCTGTCACCTCCCGTTCGATTTCGCGGTCGATTTCTACGGCAAGATCGACCGGGCCGAAGAGGTGGCGGGACTCCGCGGTCCGGTCCTCGTCCTCCTGGGCTCCGAGGACGAACGGATCACCCCGTGGGCGCTCGAGGAGCTCCTGCCCGCCGCGAACCGCGCGAAGAAGCGGGTCTCGGTCGAACTGTACCCCGGGGTCCGCCACGCGTTCCATCGTCCGGGATGGGAAGGGCACGACCCTCGCGCGGCCGCGGAGGCGTGGCGCCGGACGCTCGCGTTCCTTTCCGAACTGGGGAGCCCGAAGGGGCCGCGCGCAGCGCAGAGTTAAATAGCGCAGCCCGTAGCCGGCCCCACCCGTGAGCCGAGGACCCCCCGATCCGGGGGTTCCGCTGACGCGAGGAACCATGGCGCGACCGATCTACGTGCGATTCGAGACCCCGAGCGACCTCGCCGACAAGGCCCTCCAGCTCGTCCAAGTGGCGAGCGAGACCGGAAAGGTCCGGGTCGGCACGAACGAAGTGACGAAGTCGAGCGAGCGCTCCGAGGCGAAGCTCGTGATCATGGCCGAGGACGTCGACCCGGTCGAGATCCTCGTCCATGTCCCGATGCTCTGCGAGGAGAAGCGGATCCCGTACCTCTACGTCCCGAAGAAGCAGCGGCTCGGCCAGTCGGCCGGCCTCTCGAAGTCCGCCGCGAGCGTGGCGGTCGTGGAGCCGGGCGAGGCCCGCGCCCTGCTCGAGGAACTCTCCGCCGCGTTCTCGACCCTCAAGAAGTGAGCCGGTAGCAGCACGGCGGGCGCGAGGGAACGATGGCGGAAGAGAAGGGCTCGCCGGCCGAGGTCGTCGAGCTCGTCGGCCGCACCGGCATGGCCGGAGAGGCGACGCAGGTGAAGGTGCGCGTGCTCGCCGGCCGCGACCGCGGCAAGATCATCACCCGCAACGTCGCCGGCCCGATCCGCCTCGGGGACGTCCTGATCCTCCGGGAGACGGCGCGCGAGGCGCGCAAGCTCTCCGTCCGGTAGCGAGGGGCATCGATGGTCGTCAAGCGTCAATGCTCGTTCTGTGCCCAGGAGATCGAACCGGGCACCGGCATGATGTTCGTGAAGCGGGACGGCACCGTCTTCCACTTCTGCACCTCCTCGTGCCGCAAGCAGCAGCTCCATCTCCACCGCGTCGGCCACCGCTTCAAGTGGACCCGCGCGCACGAATTGAAACGCGCCGCGGACCGTTCTTCCGCCCAGAAGGCCCCCGCCGCCGCGCCGGGCCCGAAGGCCGGTCGAACCCGCCCGGGCGCCCGCCGCCCCGCGGTCCCGGCCCCCCCGGCGGCACCGACCGCCGAGCCGTCCCCCTCGGCTGCGGTCGAGCCTGCTCCGAAGGAGACCGCTCCGAGCCCCGAGCCGACGACCCCTTCCCCCGCGCCCGCGACGAAGCCCCGGCGCCCCCGGAAAAAGGCCGAACCCGCGGCCCACGAGTGAGCGTGCCCATCGGCCGCCCAGTGCGCGTGCACCGGAATCGGTAAGCCCTCGCGCGGGCCGCGTCCCGCCGCATGGGATCCGACGAGCGCTGGACCTCTCCGTCCGACCTCGCCGATTACGTCTATTGCCCCCGCTCTCACTGGTACCGGCATCATCCTCCCTCCGAGGGCCCGAGCCGCTCCTCCCGACGGAGCGCTCTCGGCGGGGTCCGGTACCATGACCGCATCTTGACCGCCGAGCGGCATCGCGCCGAACGCGGGGGAACGTACTGGGGAGTTCTCCTCCTCGGCCTCGCGTTGGCCGCACTGGGGGTATGGTGGATCTTTCGTCCCTGACGGTCCCGGTCGTCGTCGCGGGGGTCGTGGCGGTCGTCGGCGTCGCTCTCGCGGCGTGGGCGCTCCGCGCGCTCTCCCAGCGCCGGGACGACAGCGCCCGCGGCCGACTGGTCGCGGTCGACGCCGGCCGCCCGACGACGCTCCGATCCGAACGGTACGGTCTCGTGGGGCGGCCGGACGAGCTTCGCCGCCTTCGGGACGGTCGGGTCGTCCCGGTCGAATTCAAGAGCCGGTCGACGCCGCCGCGAGGCCCCACTCCCTCGCATGTGGTGCAGGTCCGGGCGTACTGCCTGCTCGTCGAAGAGGCGACCGGGGCCGCCCCTCCGTACGGGGTGCTTCGCTACTCGGACGGGGAGTTTCGGGTCCGCTGGGACGACCGCGCCCGGGACGAGCTTTTGTCGGTCCGGGCCGAGCTCCTACGGCCGTACGACGGACGGGCCACACCGTCCCGGGCCCGGTGCGCTCGGTGCCCGTGGTTCGCAGCGTGCGACGCCCGGGTCGCGTGAGGCCGTCCTCCTCGGGGCGGCCGTTGGCCCGGGAGGAGCCGGGGGAGCGCGGGCGCGAAACCTTAACCCCCGGTCGGGCTCGGCGGGCCGATGGTCGAAGGGACTGTCGAGCGGACCTTTGCTCTCGTGAAGCCGGACGGAGTGCGCCGGGGCATGATCGGGGAGATCCTCACCCGCTTCGAGCGGAAGGGTCTCAAGGTCGTGGCCGCGAAGATGCTCCGGGTGACCCCCGAGCTCGCGCAGCGTCACTACGCCGAGCACCAGGGCAAGCCGTTCTACCCGGCGCTCGTCCAGCACATCACGTCCGGACCGGTGGTCGCGCTCGCGCTCGAAGGCCGCTCGGCGATCGCCGTCGTTCGGCTCCTCACGGGCACGACCAACCCGCAGACCGCGGCCCCGGGGACCGTCCGTGGGGACCTCGCCCTCGCGATCACTCCGAACCTTCTCCATGGCTCCGACTCGGCCGAGTCGGCCGCGCGAGAGCTCGCGCTCTACTTCACCCCGGACGAGTACCTCGCCTACTCGCGCGTCGGCGAGGAATACTTCTAGAGGCCGATGGAGGCCGCGCTCTCGGACGCCGCGAAGGCGCTCCGACGGGGCCGGCTCGTCGTGTACCCGACGGACACCCTCCTTGGGTTGGGCGCGCTCGCGAGCCACCGCGGCGCCGTGGGGAAGCTCGTCGTGGCGAAGGGCCGCTCCCCGTCCCAGCCGATCTCGGTCTGCGTGAGCTCGACCGAGGAGGTCGAACGGTATGCGCTCGTCTCACCGGCCGCGCGCCGCTTCCTGCGTCGCCACCTTCCCGGGCCGTTCACGGTCCTTCTTCCCCCCTCCCTCGAGGCGCGTCGCCGGTTCGCGCCGAACGTGGGAGGCCGGGCGATGATTGGGTTCCGTGTGCCGGACCACCCGGTGGCGCGACAGCTCGCCCGGGAGGCCGGGCCGATCACCGCGACCTCCGCGAACCGGCACGGCGCCCCGCCGGCCCGCACGGTCGCCGAGGCGCGTCGGGCGCTCGGCGGCGCGGTGAGCGTCTACCTACCGGCGGTCCCTCACGGTTCGGGGAAGCCCTCGACCTTGGTCGACCTCCTCGGACCCGAACCGCGCGAGATCGTGAGGAGCTGAGCGAACGACATGGCACGATACCCTCCGGACCTAGACCGTTGGCGCGAGGCCGCCCGGATCGCGGCGAAGGCCCGGGAGCTCGGGCTCCGCCTCGCCGTCCCGGGCGCGCGATTGAAGGACGTGGCAGAGGCGATCGAGACGTACATCCGGTCGGAGGGGGCGGCGCCGGCGTTCCCGGCGAACCTTTCGCGCAACGACGAGGCGGCCCACTTCACACCGGCTCCCGAGGATACGACCTCGCTCGAGGAGGGGGACCTCCTCAAGGTCGACGTCGGAGCCCACCTGGACGGGGCGATCGCGGACACGGCCGACTCGGTCGAGGTCGGCGGTACGCACCGGTACGACCACCTGATCCGCGCCGCCCGGGAGGGCCGGGAGGCGGGGATCGCTCGCGTGCGGCCGGGGGCGAAGGTCGACGACGCGTCGAGCGCGATCGCCCGAGCGATCCGCGCCCGGGGTCTGAAGCCGGTCTCGAACCTCACGGGCCACTCCATCGAGCGGTACCTTCTGCACGCCGGCAAGTCGGTCCCGAACGTCCCGGGGGCGAGCGCCGCGTCCTTCGAGGAGGGCGAGGTGATCGCGATCGAGCCGTTCGCGACCAACGGGGCGGGCGAGATCGGGAACGGCCCGTTCGGGAACATCGTCCGGTTCCGCAACGACCCGGGAGGGTCCAACCCCGCGCTCGCCGCGATGTTCGCTCGGTTCCGAACCCTTCCGTTCACCGCCCGCTGGGTCGTCGCGCCCGAAGAGGTGAGCGCGCTCGGACGGATCCGCCGGAGGCTCCAGTCGTACCCGGTGTTCGTCGAGCGCGGTCACGGCATGGTCGCCCAGGCCGAGCACACGGTCCTCGTCGGACCGACCGGTGCCGAGGTCCTTTCGGGTCCCTGAGCGGCTAGCGCCGCGGGTTCTCGAACTCGGCGCGGGCGAGCGCCGCGCCCTTCACGACCGACTCGAGCTTCGCGCGGGCGACCGTGAGGCTGCGGGTACGGAGGCCGCAGTCCGGGTTCACCCAGATCCGGTGCGGGTCCCCGAGGTACTTCGCGGCCCGGCCGATCCGGTCGGCGACGACCTCGGGTGTCTCGACCGCGTCCCGGTGAACGTCGACAGCACCGAGGCCCACATCCCGCCGGTCGCCGTACTCCGCGAGTACCTTCAGGACCGCGTAGCCGTCGTGCCCTTGGGTGTCGCGGTTCGCGAACTCCCATGCCCACTGTTGGCACCGCTTCGCCTCGAGGAGCGTCGGCAGGAGGTCCGCGTAGTTCGAGTAGCAGATGTGCATCGTGAACTCGGCGTCCAGGCCTTCCGTCGCGGCATTGAACCCGTCGACCACGATCGCGGCCTCGTCCGGGTGGGTGCCCGCGGCCGGCTCGTCGATCTGGATCACCCGGCACCCGCGGTCGATGAGCGCACTCAACGTGGGCCGGACCGCCCGACGGGCGAGGTCGACCACGAACTCCTGCTGCGCGGCCCGTCGCGCGGCCCGGCCCTTCCAACCGGGTTGACGGGCGAGATAGTACTCGTTGTACGACCAATCGGCGAGGGTGTACGGGCCCGTGACCGGTAGCTTCGGCTCCGCGCGCGCGTGACGCTTCACGAACTCGAACTCCTCGACGTGGTACGGCCGGTCGAGGCGTACCTCGTCCGTCACGGCCGCCTTGAGGTAGTACTTGTTGTCGAACGATCGGACATGGCCTCCGAAGCGGAAGCCTCGCATCTGGCGGATCGGGTACTCGTACATCTCGATGCGTCGGGCTTCCCCGTCGTAGACCCGGTCGAGCCCGGCCGTCTCGAGGAATCGGAGGCCAAAGAGGGCGCCCAGGTCCCGGACCGCCTCGGGGCTCGCGTCCCTCGGCCGGCCTTCGAGCAGCGCGTCGCGGACCTCGGGGACTTCGGTCGCGAACCCGACCCGCGCGTCCCAGCTCCGCAGCTCCTCCTTCGCGCTCTCGTCGAGCGGCTCCGAGCGCTGCCCGAGGATCTGCCACCGCGGCTTCGCGAGGCTTCCGATCTCCTGTGTCGGGAAGAGCCCGCGCGTCACGCGGACCCCTCCGAGAGCGCCCGGCGGACCGCCGGAAGGACGTGGAGCTTCCGCGTCGCCGGCTCCCACGGGAGGAGGTCGAGCGGAGCGCCGGGGCCGAGCCAGACGGCGCTTGGCCTTCGGCGCGCGTGTGCCGCGCGAACGACGCGCGCGACCTCCGCGGGGTCCTCTTCGAGGGTCGTGCGCGGGTCGACGACCCCGAGCCCCAATCCGATGCGCGAGGGTCCGACCGGGAGCTGGTCGACCTCCGTCTCGGCGAGGTCGACCCCGACCACCGACACGGGGAGTCGGTCCAGCAACGGGAACGCCGGGCGCGCGTCGGCGCCGTACGTCCAGACGATGGACGTCCCGCCGTCCAGCGCGGCCTCGACCGCGCGGTAGCCGGCGACCACCGCCTCGGCGCGCGGGCCTTCGGGGGGACGGACGACGAGCTGGGGTTCCGAGAAGAGGAACGTCGTGAATCCCCGCCCCCGGAGCTCCTTCACCTCGTCGCCGAGAAGCCGCCCGAGCCGGTGGATGAGCGCGGGGTCGGTCTCGCCCGAGCGGTTGTCGAGCATCTCGGAGAACGAGTACGGACCCGGGAGCAGGACGCGGGCCGTTTGGGGCGAGCGTTGGAGGGGGAGAGGGAGCCGGTCCGCGATGGCGCCCGGGGTCCGGCCGGGCGGAGCGAGGAGGATCGGCTGCCGGTAGAACGTGTTCGTCTCGAGCCACCGGGTGAGCGGACCGACGGTGAATCCCTCCCACGTTTCGGCGATGGGTCGGAAGAGGTCCGGCCAGCGGAGGTACCCCGCGGTCCGCTCGTCGAATCCGAGGCGATGCTCGAGCGCGACGACCTCCTCTTCCGTCTTCGCGAACAGTTCCTCGACCGCTTCCGCGGTCGTCCGACCCCGGTCGAGGTCTCGGGTCGCGGTCACCAACGTCTCGGAGCGGGGGAACGGCCCGGTGAGGCCGGTGCGAACGATCATCGGCCTCCTGACCCGGGGAGGGGCTTAAAGCTGACGAATTTCCGGGAAGGTGCAGGCGAAGAAACGCGGTTGCGCGGGGGACAATCCACCACGCCCTCCCCTTCGAGGTTCGTCCGCACGATCCGGTGGAGGTCGGTCGGTCTCGGCGGCCCGCCTTCCGTCAGGTACCGGACGAACGGGTGCGGGAGGGACGGGGGCGACGCGCCCATCGGCCGAGGGGCACCATCGCCCTGACCGTTCCGCGCAGGTTCCGGCGCGGGGTGGGAAACCGCGGGCCGCGGCTCCCGGGTCCGTCGATTGCCGAACGTTCCGCACGACTTCGCCATAGGGCTAATAAACCGAGGTCGGGTCCACGCCCGTCGATGACCCAGAGCTCTCCCTCTCGGGTCGACCCCGACCGAGCGGCTCGGCGGAACGCCCGGAACGTAGCCACCAGGACCGAGCGAAGCGAGGACCAGACGGACCTCTTGGGGAAGCGCTCGGTCGAGCTCTCCCGCTACTTCGGCGGCAAGATCGAGACGGTGCCCAAGGTGCCCGTCCGCTCCCTTCAGGACTTCGCCCTGTGGTACACGCCCGGGGTGGCCGCGGTCTCGCGCGCGATCCAGGACGACCCCGATAGCTCGTTCGACCTCACGGGACGCTGGAACATGATCGCGATCGTCACGGATGGTTCTCGCGTGCTCGGGCTCGGTGACATCGGTCCCCAAGCCGCGCTCCCCGTCATGGAGGGCAAAGCACTCTTGTTCAAGGTCCTCGGGGGCGTCGACGCGATCCCGATCCCGATCCAGGTAGCGTCGCCCGAACAGTTCATCGCGACGGTCGAGGCGATGGCGCCCGCGTTCGGCGGTATCAACCTCGAGGACATCGCGTCCCCGAAATGCTTCGGCATCCTCGAGGAGCTCTCGAAGCGGCTCTCGATCCCGGTCTGGCACGACGACCAGCTCGGAACCGCGGCCGCGACGGTCGCCGGCCTCCTGAACGCCCTGGAGCTCACACACCGATCGGTCCGAACGGTGCGGACGGTCCTCTTGGGGGCCGGCGCGGCGAACCTCGTGACCGCTCGCCTGCTGCTCGCGCTCGGCCACCCCCCGCGCCAGCTCACGCTCGTCGACCAGAAGGGGATCCTCCATGCCGAGCGGGAGGACCTGGACGAGCTCGAGCTGCGCAACCCGTGGAAGTACCGTATCGCGCTCGCGACGAACGGCGGCGGTCGCACGGGGGACCTAGCGGCGGCGCTCGAGGGAGCGGACGTCCTGCTGGCGGCCTCCACGCCGAAACCGGGCACGATCCGCCCCGAGCACGTCCGCTCGATGGCGAAGGACCCGATCGTCTTCGCGCTCGCGAACCCGGTGCCCGAGATCTGGCCGGAGGTGGCCCGGGCGGCCGGCGCGGCGGTCGTCGCGACCGGACGCAGCGACTTCCCGAACCAGGTCAACAACTCGCTGATCTTCCCGGCGGTCTTCCGCGGGGTCCTGGACGCCCGGGCGCGGTCGATCCCGGACGAGATGGTCCTCGCGGCGGCGAGGGAGCTCGCACGCGGCGCCTCGCGGAAGGGGCTCTCGGCTCGCCACCTTCTGCCCACGATGGAGGAGCCCGAGGTGTTCCCGCTCATCGCGGCGGCGGTCGGGGACACGGCGGTCCGCCTCGGCATCGCCCGCCGGAAGCTCTCCCACGACGAGTTCCTCGAGCGGGCCCGGACGCTGATGGGCCGGCCCGCGCGGCTCGTCCGAGCACTCGCCCGCGCTCGTCTTACGCCTCCGATGCCTCGGCGCCGGCCACCCCCGAGGGGGACGAGATGAGCGGCCACAAGGAAGGAGGGGGCCGGTCCAACGGACCGGGCGGGACACCGTCCATGCCGGTCCACCTTCGCCCCGCCCGCGACGCGGACCTGCCGGCGCTCATCCCGCTGCTCCTACGGCTCAAGCGCCTCAACGAGGAGTTCGACCCGCTCCTCAAGGTCCGCGACGACGTCGAGCCGCAGGCGCGGCAGATCCTGAAGGCGGACCTCGCGAACCCGAAGGCGGTCGTCCTCGCCGCGGAGGGCGTCGGGGCGGAACGGGACAAGGTCGTCGGGTTCGTGCGCGCGCTCGTCCGGGAGCGACCGTTCTACGCTCCCGAGCACGAGGGGGTGATCCTGGACATCTACCTGCTGCCGCTCTACCGTCGTCGCGGGGTCGGCGAGTACCTCCTACGCGAGACCTCGAACGCGCTCAAGGCCAAGGGAGCGGGGATCGTCACCGCCGAGTTCCCGGCCCAGAACGAGATCGCGAATCGGTTCTACACGAAGCGCGGGTTCCGACCGATCATCGCGGTCCAGGCCCGGTCGCTCTAGGCGCGCGTCGGCGGCCGACCGCCCGGGGCGCGGGCGGTGACTTTAAACTACCCGGAGCTCCTCGCTCGCCATGGCGAAGACCCCGAGCCCTGCCTCGACCTCCGCCCCCCGGTTCCTCCGCCGAGGGAAGGTGAAGGAGGTCTACGAGATCTCCCCGACCGAGCTCGAGTTTCGGTTCACGAACGATATCTCGGTCTTCGACAAGCACATCCCGAGCGAGATCCCGCACAAGGGCGAGACCCTCGCGCGGACCGCCGCGTACTGGTTCGAGCTCTGCTCGCGCCTCGGCGTCCCGCACCACTACCTGAGCCTCGCCGGGCCCACCGCGATGCGGGTGAAGCGGGTCCAGATCGTACCGAAGCCGGCGACCCTCGGTCCGCACCCGAAGAACTACCTCGTCCCGCTCGAGGTCATCGTCCGCTACTATCTCGCCGGTTCGATGTGGGACCGGGTGAAGGCGGGCAAGGTCTCGGCGGAGGAACTCGGCTTCCCGAAGGGGAAACCGCTCACCTACGGCGTGCCGCTCCCCGAGCCCCACTTCGAGGTGACGACGAAGCTCGAGCCGGTCGACCGTCTCCTCTCGACCGCGGAGGCGCTCTCGCTCTCCGCGCTCGAGCCGAAAGAGCTCGACGCGATCCGGGAGACGATCCTCAAGGTCGACATGGCGATGCAGAAGGAGATCGGTCCGCGCGGCCTCATCCACGTCGATGGCAAGAAGGAGTTCGCGGTCGATGCGGAGGGCGTCCTCATGATCGTCGACACGTTCGGGACGGCCGACGAGGACCGGTTCTGGGACCAGGCCGCCTACGACCGCGGTCGCCAGGTCGATTTCTCGAAGGAGTTCGTCCGCCAGCACTACCGTCAGACCGGCTACTACGAGGCGCTTCTGAAGGCCCGGGAGGCCCGCGCGCCCGAGCCGCCGATACCGGCGCTCCCGCCGCTCCTCGTGGACGAGGTGAGCCGTCTGTACACCACGGTCTACCAGCGCCTCACCGGCGAGCCGTTCGCCCCGCTCGCCCGGTCCGGTTAGGCCGCAGCGTTCACCGTTTCGCGACCCCTCCCGCACCCTTATCTTCCCGCGTCCCGGTCGGTCGAACGTGCCCACGAAACCGAGCCCGAAAGCCGCCGACGCGGAGGAGACCCCACCGGCCCCGAAGCCCGCGGTCGCCCTCGAGGACCTGCCCGGGATCGGGGGGATCACCGCCGAGAAACTGCGCGAATCGGGGTACACCGACCTGATGGAGCTCGCCGTCGCCTCCCCGGGCGACGTCGCGGAGGCCGCAGAGATCGGCGTCGCGATCGCCCAGCGGATCATCGGCGAGGCCCGCCGGAAGGCGGACGTCGGAGGGTTCGAGAGCGGCACGACGCTCCTCGAGCGACGCAAGAGGCTCGGGCGGGTCACGACCAACTCGAAGGCGCTCGACGAGCTCCTCGGCGGCGGGATCGAAACGCAGGCGATCACCGAGTTCTCCGGGGAGTTCGGGACCGGCAAGACCCAGATCGGCCACCAGGTCGCGGTCGACATCCAGCTTCCGCCGGCCCAGGGAGGTCTCTCGGGCGAGGTCGTCTACATCGACACGGAGAGCACGTTCCGTCCGGAGCGCATCGTCGACATGGCGAAGGGCGTCGGCCTCGACCCGGAGGAGGCGCTCGGTCACATCCACGTCGCGCGAGCGTTCAACTCGAACCACCAGATGCTCCTCGTCCAGAAGGCGCAGGAACTCGCCCGCGAGAAGCCGATCCGCCTGCTCGTGGTCGACTCCCTCACCGCGCACTTCCGCTCGGAGTACCTCGGGCGGGCCGAGCTCGCGCCCCGGCAGCAGCACCTGAACCGTCACCTCCACGAGCTCCTCCGCTTCTCGGACACCTACAACGCGGCGATCGTCGTCACGAACCAGGTGTCGGCCCGGCCGGACATCCTCTTCGGCGACCCGACCCGGCCGATCGGAGGGAACATCGTCGCCCACGCGGCGACGTACCGTGTCTACCTGCGGAAGTCGAAGCCCCCGAAGCGGATCGCGCGGCTGATCGACTCCCCGAACCTGCCCGAGGGCGAGGCGGTCTTCTCGCTCACGACCGAGGGGATCCGCGACTAGCGCCCCCGCGAATCGCGTTCGCCGACCCTTCGGAGCGCGGTCGCCTTCACGTAGAGCCAGACGGGAACGCCGGGCCGCAACCCGAGCTGGCGCACCGGCTCCTCGGTCACGGCGACCCGTATCCGGGCGCCGCCGCAGCGGACGACCAGCGTGACGCCGAGGCTCCCCCGTTCCCGCCGGAGCGCCTCCACGGTGGCCCGGAGGACGTTCCGGGCGCTCGACGGGAAGCGACGTCGAGCGACGACCACCGCCTCGGGGTCGAGCAGCACGGAGACGCCCTCACCGTCCTCGGCGACGAAGGCGACCCTCAGGCGCAGCGAGCGGGTCACCCGGACCTCGGGGTTGGGCGTCCGATGGTAGACCCCCCGTAACAGGTTCGGGGAGGTGAGCGGGGTGACCGGGCGCGCGTCCAGGAGCTCGACCGAATCGAAGCCTCCCCGCACGATCCGGTCGCCGAGGGCGGTCAGGGTCGTCCTGCCGTGGCCCGCGCCGCCGCGCACACTGCGGACGACCGGACCGCCGAAGGCGCGCTCGAGCCGCGCGATCCGGTAGACCGCCCGGTCCCGAGAGATGCCGACCCGGCGGCTCGCGCGGACCAGCGAGCGTTCGGGAACGAGCGAGCGCAGGAGCGCGACGTCGGTGTTCGTGACGAGGTTCGCTCGGCGCGTCATTCTGGGGGACCCCGAGGTCCGGGAACGGCCGGACCGAGCGCATGGACGCTCTTCTCCTCTATGTCGAAGCGCACCCGGCTCCCGACGGAAGGGACCGCTCCCAGGGGGGGTGGGGGGAGCCGTAGCGCGACCGATAGGTCGTCGACCCGGACCGTCACCGCGAGGCCCTCGGGGGTCGGGCGGGCGCTGCGCACAACGCCGTCCCAGGCCCCGTCGGGATCTCCCCCGGCACGAGGGGCCGGCCGGGCGAAGGCGACGCCGTCCGTTCCGGCGCGTTCCGAGAGCCAGGAGGCGAGCGAACCCGGTCGGCCGCGCTCGAGCGCCGTCCGGTCGTAGACGTTCTCGAACCCCACGAACCGCGCCGTGAACGCGTCGGACGGGTGCGCGAGGAGCGTCGCGGCGTCGCCCCGGAGCCCGACCTTCCCGGCGCGCAGGACGAGGAACGAATCGGCGACGGAGAAGGCGAGCGACGGGTCGTGCGTGACGACCACGACCGGGACCCGGTCGGTCTCCCGCAGCTCCTCGAGCACTCGACCGAGCTCGTGGCGCGCCTCGACATCGAGCGCCTGCCAGGGCTCGTCCCACAGCACTAGGTCGGGCTCGCCGGCGAGGGCGCGGGCGAGGGCCACCCGCTCGAGCTCCCCGCCGCTCAACCGCGCGGGGTGGCGGTGGGCGAGCTCCGTCAGGCCGAACCGGGCGAGGAGCGCCCGGCTGCGCGCGAGGGCATCCGTCCGGCCCCGGACCTCGAGCGGGTAGCTCACGTTCCGCTCGACGGTGCGGTGCGGGAACAGGCCGAGACCCTGCGGCACGTAGCCGAGGCCCCGCTCCTCGGGCGGCCGGTCGGTGAGGTCGACGCCGTCGCGCACGATGCGGCCCGCCCGGGCCGGTAGGAAACCGGCGAGCGTGCGGAGGAGGGTGGTCTTGCCGGCTCCGGAGCTTCCGAGCACCGCGACCACGCGCCCGGGGGCGAGCTCCAGGTCGACCGGCCCGAGGCGGAAGCCGTCGACCTGCGAGACCAGCCCCTCGACCGACCAGCCGTTCATGGGAGGAGTTCCCCCCGGTGCCACGGGACCCAGCCGGAGCGCTCGCCGAGCCGAACGAGGAAAAACAGCACGAACGCGATCAGGAGGAAGAGCGAGCTCACCGCCGCGGCGTCGGCGAGGTCCCCCGTCTGGAAGAGGTTGTACACGTAGACCGAGAGCGTCGAGGTGACGGGCCCGCTGTACGGTCCACCGGGATAGACCGCGTAGGCGAGGATGAGGATCCCGCCGATCTCGCTCACCGCCCGCGCCCAGGTGAGAAGGAGGCCCGCGACAATCCCCCGCGCCGCGAGGGGCAGGGTCACGGTCAGGAACGCCGTCGCCGGGCCGGCGCCGAGCGACCGGGCGGCCTCGAGGACCCGAGCATCGACCGCGCGAAAGGAGAGGTCCGCGGCGAGGACCGTATAGGGGGCGCTGACGAACACCATCACGAGGACGACGCCCCAGATCGTGTCGTAGATGGGTAAGCCGATCGCGGTCGTGAACCGGTAGAGGGGGCTCCCCGGGAGGATCAGGAAGAACAGCCCGACCCCGACCAGGAGGTGGGGAACCACGACCGGCAACGCGACGACCGACTCGACAACGCTCCGGCCCCGGAACGCCCGACGGGCGAGGAGGTACCCGAGCGGGATCGCGAAGAGCACCGCGGCGAGCACCGCGATGCCGGAGGCGAAGAACGTGAGATAGAGCGCCGCGGTCACGGCCGGGTTGGTCGCCGCGGCTAGGATCCGCCCCGGGGGGGCATAGGTGAACAGCGCGACGATCGGGAGCAGGAAGAGCAGGAGCAGCGAGCCCGAGAGCACCAGCTGGAGCGCGAGCCAGTACGGCCCGGTGTGCCAGCGGCGTCGGTGGGGGGGCGCGGACCCCAGGCTCATGTCAGCAACGCGCTGGCCCAGGACGGCAAGGGCGTCACGTCGGGGGCGAGCACCGACGGGACCGACGCCGGGGCATCGACCCATCCGGGGAAGATCGGCGTGAAGGCGCCTCCCTCGGAGAGGATCGCGGCGCCCTGCGGAGACAGTAGCAGGTGGAGGAACGCCGCCCCGAGGCCCGCGCTCGGGGCGTTCGAAGGCACGGTGACGGCGAACATCACGGGGGCGGGGACGACCTTCGCCGTGCCTCCGCTGGAGGACATGATCATCGTGGAAAGTTTGGCGTAATCGGCGAGCGCCGCGGAGTTGTTGGCGAGGAGCCCGACGACCGGGTCGAGCGAGACGAACGACATGTGGTTCACGACCGCGTAGGAGCGGTAGGTGATCACGGCCGAGACGACGCCCATGGAGACGAGGGAGGCGGCCTGGGATTCGTGCTCGATCCGGGTGGTCGTCGGGTTCGGCACCGCGAGGCTCCCCGGGGCTCCGCTGTAGAAGTGCGCGTAGACGGCGGAGATGTTGCCGCCGTCGTAGAGCATTCCCTCGAGCATCATGCTGAAGACCTCGTTGTAGCCGTTCGGGTCGGTCGAAGCGTTCCAGACCCCGAGCGGCGCGTTGCCGGGTGTGGTGACGTCGGCGATCAGCTTCGAGGCCCAGTTCGTGGAGTTGATCCCGTCGAACGCCGCGATGTTCGGGTTGTACGCGAGCACTTCGGGCGTGGTGCCGAACACGACCTCGTAGCTCGCGTAGGTGGGCTCGAGCATCTGGGGGATGAGCCGGTAGTCGGCGACCGCGGCGACGTCGGCCTTCGCGCCGAGGGACGTGATGGCGGTCGTAATGTCGATCGACCCTTCGTACGTCTGGGCGGCGGAGGGAGCGGTGACCCCCGGCGTTTCGTTCGCGAGCGCGTTCGCGACCTGAGGGAAGAGCGTATCGAGCGTTCCGGCCCCCAGCACCGACAGCGTCGAGTTCTCGACCGTCCCGGGGGAAGCGGCCGGGGAACCTCGGTACTCGTAGCCCGCGAGGAACCCGACCCCGCCGACGGCGGCGGCGACCCCGATCACGACCACGACCCACACCGCGGTAGCGGCGGCCATCGATGTGGGGAAATGCCCTATCGCTTAAGGGTTTTCATCCGCGGGTCGCGAGGCTAGAGCTCCCGGCGCCGATCGGCCGGGAAATAGCAGCGATAGACCCGACCGACGACCGAGCGCGTCGGCACGGGCCCGAACCGTCGGCTGTCGCGGGCCACCTCCGTCGCGTCTCCCCGGACCTCGATCGACCCGGCTGAAGCGTCGACCTGCGCCACGCGCTTGAGGAGCCATCGCTTCGCGTCCTCGGGGTCCACGAGGACCACGACCTCCCCGACCCGAGGAGGGCGGTCCCGGTAGGCGCGCCGGTCGACCAGCAACCGGTCCCCGGGCCGCAGCGTCGGGAGCATGCTCTCGTCCCGTACCACGACCCGGCGACTCCACCAACGACGGAACCGCGAGGGCGGGGGCTCAGACGAGAGGGCCGTACTCCCCTCCGGCGGCTCCGGCATCCTTATCCACCCCTAGGACTCGCGGGGGCATGCCCACGAGCAGCCCTTCCCTCGGATTGGTGGAACGCCTGTTGGACGCCGTGAACCCCCCCCGCGCGGTCTACGCGCACTGCGACATCCCTTGCGGTATTTACGACCCGCACGAGGCGCAGATCGCGGCGCTCACCGTCCTCCGGATGGACCAGCTGATCGGAGAGCTCGCGCATCCCGGCCCCGACGCGAAGCCCGAGGAGCGGTCCGCCTACCTCTCCAAGATGTCCCGCTACACCACGGTCAAGGAGCAGCACGCCGAGAAGGTGAAGCAGGAGGTCCGCGTCATCTGGGGCGACTACTTCACTCCGGACCACACGAAGCAGTTCCCGCAGACCCACGAACTCGTCTGGAAGGTCCTCAAGCAGGCCTCCAAGGCCCGGCAGGGGACCAATCTCGCCGATGCCCAGGAGCTCCTCAAGCTCGTCCAGGAGTTCGCGGAGATCTTCTGGCAGACGAAGGGCGCGAAGACGAAGCGGCAGCCCTCGATGCAGAAGTCCGGGGGCGAGCTCGTCGTGCCGGTCTCCGCCTAGTCGGGAACGGGCCACGCCCGGTCGGGACACGAGCGCTCGTCCGCGAGAGGTTCAGGCCCTAGTTCGGTTCTAGGCCGGAGGGGCCGCAACGGGAGGGGTCCGCGGCTCCATGGCCTTCGGGAACCGGACGCTCTGGCCGCAGCTCGGGCAGACGTACTCGCTCAGGGCCCGGTGGCGCAGCGGGGTCCGGCACTTCGGGCACGGGATAGGCTTCGCGCTGACGTACGCGGCGAACATCTCCTGCGACCGACGGTCATCGAGGCTCGCCGGCCCGGCGCTCCCGGTGGTGGGGAGCGGGGGTGGGGCCACCGCCAGGGTCGGGTCTGCGGTGTGTCCCTCCCGGGTCGAAGAGAGCCGGCCGCATTGCGGGCAGACCGCGAGGCTCTCGGTCCCCGTCGACTGCAAGGCGACGTGGCAGTGAGGACAGAGCGTCTTGAGACCGACCGGCGTGAACACGGGCGCAGGAGCCCGGGGAGCGTGCGGGGGCTCGGGCAGAGGAGGCGCGCTCGGGGTGGGGTCGGCCGCCGGAGGCGTCGGGACCGGAACCGCCCAACGGACCACCCGTCGGCTCGGTTCGTAGACGATCGGACTGTCCGGTCGAGCGAGCTCGTGCGCGAGGAGCTTCTCGGCCTTTCGTTCCCGTATCGACAGGGCGGCGGCCAGGCCGGGGACGCTCGTGGTCCCGAGGGATTGTACGGTGGATCGAAGGCGCTCGAGGTCTTGCTGCGAAGGGCCGAAGAAGGCGACCATCGCGCGCCCTCCACCGTCCCGTACAAAGAACCTATCGCTCCACACGCACGGAACAAGGGAGGCACCGGCGGGGCGACCCCTGGCCTCTTGGACGGTGCCACCAAGAGACGCTGCCGCCGATGCCCGAGGCCAAGGAATGTACAACCACGAGAGACTATATAGTTATCCGGGGGGCCGGAAGGTGGGCGATGAGCGCGTTTTCCAGCTCACCCAGCCCAATCCGAGTGGTTGCGGTTAGCTCTTTTAGGAAGCGCGGCTAGAGGTTGTCGGGTCGGCCCGGGTCCGCCCAAGGGGTGTCGAACATTCACGCCTTACAGACCGCATCCGAAAAGGCCGCCGGGGGGTCGACGGCCTCGCCGGTGTCCCCCCCTCCCAACACCGCCCCCGCGATCCTTCTCGGGGGGAGCGAGGACACACGGCTACTGCTGCGCGGCCTTCTGCGCCTCCACCGCCACCGGGTCCTCCTGGAAGCCCCCACGCGGGAGGGGCTCGACCGCCTGCCCCCCTCACCCGAGACCAAGGTCCTCGTCCTGGACGCCGGGACCGACAAGGGCGATCGGTGGGCGGAGGACCTCTCGATCGTCCTCCAGGGTCGCCCCGAACTCCACGCTATCGTTATCCTCCCTCGCGCCGACCCGGCGCTCGAGGCCCGCGCCCGTCAGGCGGGCGCGCAAGCGATCCTCGTCCGTCCGTTCGGGATCCACGACTTCGTCCAAGCGGTGGACACCGTCGGGACCCCATCCCCGCTGCCCTGAGCCCTCCGGTTCGCAGGCGGTAGGCCGTGTCGCGGGTTCGTCCTTCCGTGCCGGCGGATGCGACCCGGTCCCTCCGGGCGGCGATTCGGGGTCGCCTCACGACCGACGTGGCCGGCATCGCCCCGTTCCGGCACGACGCGTCCCACCTCACCGGCCGTCCGCTCGCGGTGGTGGCCCCGGCCGACCCGGACGACGTCGTGGAGCTGGTCCGGTGGGCGCGCCGTACCCACACCCCGCTCGTGCCCCGGGGCGGGGGTACCTCCCTCGGCGGGGAATCGGTGCCCCCCGACGGGGGGGTCGTCGTCGACCTTTCCGGATGGTCCCACGTGCTCGAGGTGGACCCCGACGGTCTCTGGGCCCGGGTCGAGCCGGGCCTGGTGAACCGGGACCTCCAGCGAGCCCTCCTTCCGCACGGGCTGTTCTTTCCGCCCAACCCGGGGTCGTGGACGCTCTCGACCATCGGCGGGAACGTCGGGACGAACGCCTCGGGCATGCGGTCGTTCCGCTACGGCCCGACGCGCGCCTGGGTCCGTGAGGTCGAAGCGGTCCTCGGTACGGGGTCCCGGGTCCGTCTCGGCTCCCGGGTCGCCAAGCGCTCCGTCGGACCGGACCTCCTCCAGTTGTTCGTCGGCAGCGAGGGTACCCTGGGGATCGCGACCGAGGTCACGGTCCGACTGGCGCCCGTGCCGGCCGTGCGACACGGTGTGATCGTCCCGGTCCCGCGAACCGCCTCCCTCGGCCCCCTGGTCGCCCGTCTCTCCCGGATCCCCGATAGCGGGCTTTCCGCCGTGGAGTACCTCGACCGGGGGTCGGCCGCGGTCCTCGCCGAACGACGAACGGCCCGTTGGCCGCGAGACTCCCCGCTGCTCCTGCTCGAAGTGGAGGCGGGGGGTCCCGAAGAGGCCGAGCGCAGGCTCGCACGACTGCGCGGGGCGCTGGGGGAGATGGGGTCAGCCGACGGGTTCACGGTCTTCGAGGACGCGGACGAGCTCTGGACCCTCCGAGGGGCGAGCGGCGACGTGCTCCTCGAGCGGTACGGCCAATACGTTCGGGAGGACGTCGCGGTCCCCCTGGCCCGCGTGGACGCCCTCGTCGCCGAGCTGGAGCGGATCGCCCGTGAGGAGAGGGTCCCGTTCTTCCTGTTCGGCCACCTCGGGGAGGGAAGCCTCCACCCGAACTACGCGGTCGACCCCTCCACGTCGGCCGCCGAGCGGATCCGCGCCGCCGTGCTGCACGCCTCGCGTTCCCTCGGGGGAACGATCAGCGCGGAGCACGGGGTCGGGCGGCTGAAACGGTCGTTCCTGACCGAAGAGCTCGGCGCGAGCGCGGTCGAGCTCCTCTGGGCCGTGAAACGGGCGTGCGACCCGGACGGAATCCTGAACCCCGGGAAGCTCTATCCGCCCCCTTCTCGGCCAGCGCGGCGACCTTCTCGGTCGCTTTGGGAACGGGAAGGCGGTCGAGCTCGGACCGGGTCACCCAGCGCCGGTCGGCCCCCGTCCCCGCTCCGGAGCTCCCCCGGGGGCGGCCGGCGAAGGCGTGCAGCTCCACCGTGAAGTGGCTGTAGGCGTGCCGGACGGTCCCGAGCGGGAAGAGGTGGCGGACGTAAAGGCCCGTCTCCTCCCGGAGCTCCCGCCGGGCCGCGGTCTCGGGCCGCTCGCCGGGCTCGACACGGCCGCCCGGAAACTCCCAGAGACCCGGCAGGAGACCGGACGGCGGTCGCCGCTGAACGAGCCACCGACCGCGGTCGGCCAGGACGACGACCGCGGCCCGGACATGCGGTCGGCGGCTGCGGACCGCGCGCCTAGGTAGCGCCCCCGGGTCCTCGAGCTCGCGATGCGCACGGCACGCGAACGCGGCCGGGCACTTCGGGCAGGCCGGTCGGGCCGGCCGACAGACCGTTTCCCCAAGCTCCATGACCGCCTCGTTGAACGTGCCGGCGTTCGTCCGGGGCAGGATCGAAGCGAGGGCCTCCTCGAGGCGAGCGCGGACGAGCGGGTCCTGCACGTCCCCTTCCTCGCGGGTCCAGCGGGCCGCGACCCGCAGACCGTTCGCTTCGAGGGCGACGACGGGGCGGCCGAACGCGATCGCCGCGACGGCTCGGGCGGTGTACGGGCCGACGCCCGGAAGGGTCTCGAGCTCGCGGACGGTGGTGGGGAACCGACCTTCCCGCTCCCGCACGAGTTGGCGAGCCGCCGCGTGCAGGTGGTGGGCACGGGCATAGTAGCCGGCGCCCTGCCAGGCCTTCAGGACCCGGCCGATGGGGGCCTGCGCGAGGGCGTCGACCGTGGGGAACGTTCTCACGAACCGCTCGAAGTACGGGGCCGCTTGCGCGACGCGCGTCTGCTGGAGGAGGACCTCCGCGACCCAGACCCGGTACGGGTCCCGGTCGTGGCGCCACGGCAGCGCTCGACGGTGGAGACGGTACCATCGGAGGAGGGCGGTCGCGAGCGCGGCCGGGAGCGGCGCCACGGCCGTCGGAGCGGAACGCACGGACCTCGAACTCGGGACGGAGCGGAGACTTAAAGCGGAGCGGGAGTTCGAAGGCCCATCGTGGGCGGGCGAGCGGAACCGGTTCGGGTCACGGACGCGACGTTCGAGCGCGAGGTCATCCGTTCGTCGCTTCCCGTCGTCGTCGACTTCTACGCGGATTGGTGCACCCCGTGCCGGGTCGCGGAGCCACTGCTCCGGGACCTGAGCGCGCAGCTCGCCGGCCGCGTCAAGTTCGCGAAGGTGAACGTCGATGAGGCGGCGCTCGTCACGCGCTCGTACGGGATCCACATGATCCCGACGTACGTCTTCGTCGAGGCCGGGCAGGAGAAGGGCCGGGAGGTCGGGGCGGTGGACCTCGTTGCGTTCCGCCAGAGCGTGCGGAGGTACTTCTCGAAGGCGCGCTTTAGTGGCGGAACACGCGCCAGCCCGTGAAGTACATCGAGATCCCGAACCGCTCCGCGGCCGCCACCACCTCGGGGTCCCGGAGGCTCCCGCCCGGCTGGAGGATGGCGGCGACGCCGGCGCGTCCCGCGACCTCGACCCCGTCCGAGAACGGGAAGAACGCGTCCGAGGCGAGCACCGAGCCCTTCGCCCGGTCGCCGGCGACCTCGCACGCGAGCTGGGCTGCCTTGACGCGCGTCGGTTGACCGGAGCCGATCCCGACGGTCGACGACCCCTGCACGAGGACGATCGCGTTCGACTTGGCGTGACGGACGACGCGCCAGGCGAAGTCGAACGCTCGCAGCTGCTCCGCGGAGGCCTCGGGCCCGGTGACGTGCTTGAGCTCGGTGGGGAGCAGCTGCCGGACGTCCACCTCCTGGAGCAGAAGGCGACCGAGGGAGCTCTTCGCCTCCCAACGGCCCGGTTCGGGGGTCGGAGGAACGGTCCGGACCAGCTTGACCTTCGCTCTCCGTCCGAGCGCCTCGAGCGCCGTCGGGTGGAACTCGGGAGCGGCGAGCAGGTCGACGAAGACCCCTTTGAAAGTGGCCGGGTCGTCCGGCCCGAACGGTCGGTTGACGGCGACCGCACAGCCGTACCGAGCGACCGGGTCGGTCGCAATCGCCTTCTCGAGCGCTTCCGTGAGCGTCGCCCCCGAAGCGACGCCGCAGGGGGTGGCGTGCTTCACGACGGCCGCGGCCGGGGCCTCGAACTCGCCGACGGTCGAGAGGGCGGTGTCGAGGTCGAGGAGGTTGGTGAACGAGAGCCCATCCCCCTTCAGCACGGTGAACGGTCTCGGAGCGAGGCCGGCCCCGGGGGGAGAAGCGGCACCGTAGACCGCGGCTTTCTGGTGCGGGTTCTCGCCGTAGCGAAGACGGACCGGTACTCGACGGAAGACCACCTCTTCTGGGAAGAGTTCCGCGGGCCCGGCCGCGCGCCCGAGCCCCCGGGCGATCGCCGCATCGTACGTCGTGCATCGCTCGAAGGCCCGTACGGCGAGCTGGCGCCTCGTCTCCGCACCGACCGTGCCCCCGTGGGAGCGGAGCTCCGCGAGCAGCGCGTCGTACTCCGAAGGGTCGGAGACGACCGTGACCCAGGCGTGGTTCTTGGCGGCGGCCCGCGCGAGCGTCACCCCGCCGATGTCGACGAACTCCTCGAGGTCGTCGGCGCCCGGGTGCTCGGCCAGGTGGCGTTCGAACGGGTAGAAGTTGACGGTCACGAGGTCGAACGGGAGGAGGCCTCGCTCGGCGAGCTCCTTGCGACCGTCCTCGGTCCGAGGGGCGAGAATGCCCCCGAGGAGTCCCGGGTGCAGGGTCTTGACGCGTCCCCCGAACCAGGCGGCAATCCCGGTGAGCTCCTCGGCCGGACGCACCGGGACGTGCTCCTCGGTGAGCGACCGACGGGTCCCTCCCGTCGCCCATAGTTCGACGCCGAGCTCGGCGAGCCCGCGAGCGAACGCGAGGAGGCCCGACTTGTCATCGACGGACAGGAGCGCCCGCTCAACACGGGTCCGAGACGCCTGTTCGGCCGTCACCCGCCGTACCCGGGACGGGGAGGAAGGCTAAGAGATAAGATTCGCGGAGGCGGGCCTACCCTGCAGGTCTACCCCCTGGGTCGACCCAGGCCGGCCCAGCGCAAGTATTAATACGCCATCCCCGGCTAAAATCATCGTTCCTAAGGCGAGGACGGGGGTTCGCGATTCCTATGCCGCACGATCATCGGTCGGCGGGGGCGCACGTCGTTCGACCGCCCCGACGGACCGCCCGAACGGGTCGAAGGGCGTGGCGTCTTCGGTCCCGCCGGGCCCAGGTGTCGGCGGTGGCCACGATCCTCGGCCTCCTCCTCGTCGTCACGTTCATCGCGAACTACATCACGACGACCTTGCCGAACACGATGGGGCAGAACGACCTCCAGCACGAGGTGATGGTGGAGAACCAGGTTGCTCAACTGGGCGGGGTCCTGCAGGAGGCCGCTCAGCAGGGAGTGGTCGGCGCTCAGATCTCCGGACCGGTCACCCTCGGTTCGGCCGGAGCGCCACCGTTCGCGGGTCAGGACCCGTCGACGATCACTCCGCTCGCCAACCGGTCCCTGTTCACCGTCAGCTTCACCCTCACGGGTCCTTCGGCGTCCTCGTTCGGCGTTTCGTACTCGACCCGAAGCACGTCGTGCGGCACGTCGTTCTGCGCGGGGGCCGGTTTCGTGGTGCACCTCCGCAACACGTACGCTACCTCCGGCGAAGTCGCCTACGAGCAAGGCGCCGTCGTCTACGCGCAGTCGGGGGGCATTCCGGTCTTCATCTCGACGCCGAGCATCACCAATGTGAGCGGGGTGCTCACGATCTTCCTGCCCCAGTTCTTGAACAACACGGTGAACACCGAGGCGGGCGTCGGAACCGCGGACGTGAGCCTTCGTCTCCTCTCGGTGGTACCCCTCACGGTCCCGGCGGGCGGGTTCTCCTTGAAGAGCGGTACCCCCGTCACGGCCACGATCACGACCCCGTACGCGGCGGCCTGGGCCGCCTACTTCCTGTCCGTCCCGGCGCTCAAGTCGTTCGTGTCGTGCCTCCCCACGAGCTGCGCCACGCTCGCCAACACGATCTACATTCCGGGCGGCTCGCCCGGCACGGTCACGCTCACGGTGCCCGCCGCGAAGATCAGTGCGTTCCACCTCGTGGTCGGCGTCTATTCGTTCGCCCTTTCCTGATCGGGTGTCGACCCGACCCCGGTGCAGGTTAGGTTCCGCCGAGCCGATTCTACCGTTAGCCCTGGGGGGGACGTCCGCGGAGCCACGCCTTGGCTCCCACGAGGGTGCCCCACGTCCGTCGCGGCACGAGCCCGACCTCGTTCGGTCCGGCGGGTCCCGCGCTCCAGGCCGCCCGCGCCCGGGGGGCGGCGAGGTGGT
>Ga0187885_10001362_pt1 | contig 27135 bp, 14 predicted proteins | sample June2016WEW_20_1_3_FD_132970 | JGI IMG/M metagenome (GOLD analysis project Ga0187885, IMG submission 132970) | Peatland microbial communities from SPRUCE experiment site at the Marcell Experimental Forest, Minnesota, USA - June2016WEW_20_100 | ecosystem: Environmental > Terrestrial > Soil >... | reverse complement strand
GTCGGCGCGAACGTGGAAGCATGGGCCAGCGCTTCGATGCCCGGCTCGAGCTCCACGAACGCGCCGAACTCCGCGACGCGCGTGACGCGGCCAGGCCGCACTTGGCCTACTGCGTACACGTCGCTCACCCTCGACCACGGGTCGGCAGAGAGCTGCTTCAACCCGAGCGAGATCTTCTGCTTGTCCTCGTCCACGCGCAGAACCTTGACCGTGATCTCCTCGCCCGCCTTGACGATCTCCGAAGGGGCCGACACGCGGGACCACGACATCTCGGATACGTGGAGCAGGCCCTGGACACCTGCGCCGAGATCGACGAACGCGCCGAACTCGCGGACGGAGGTGACACGGCCGGTCATGATAGCGCCCGGGACGATCTTGTCGCGAACCTCGGCGGCGTTCGCCCGCTGCTCGTCCTCGAGGAGCGCGCGCCGGGAGACGACGATGTTGGAGCCGCCTTCCTTGTACTCGATGATCCGGAATTGGTAGACATGCCCTTCGTGTGCCGACGCGTCCGCGCCGCGGACGTCGATCTGGGAAATCGGGCAGAATGCGCGCTGGCGGCCGATGCGCACCTCGTAGCCGCCCTTTACCTCCCGTTCGACCTTCCCTTCCACCGGCAGGCCGCTGTGAAAGGCGTCTTCGAACTGCCGATCGCTCGCGGTCGCTCCCGCCAGCCTTCGGGAGAGCGTCAGCCCACCTGACATCGACACCACCATCGCCTGAACGCTATCGCCCAGTGCGACCTCGATCTCGCCGTCTACGTTCTTCAGTTCGTCGATGTCGATGACCGCCTCGCCCTTGCCTCCAACGTCGACTAAGGCGACATCCGGGCCGATGGCGACGATCCTGCCCTCAACGATTTCGCCCTTATCGAGGCGCTTGGCCTGGAGCGAAGCCTCGAACATCGCGGCAAAGTCTTCCTCGGGATCACTCACGGCACGCTCCTCGTCATGATTGGTTTTCGACCGCCGTCACTGATTCCGTAGCGCGTGCTCGAACGGTCACCCGGCGATTGTAACAGCAGGCTCAAATCATAAGAAGAGGGAACTCAATAACCCCGTGTGTGTCGCCACAACTCCGTGAAGCAGCAAATTCAAGCAGTTGAGGCGGGCGCCGGGGTGCACCTCTATGCTATAAATCCAAACTCATGATTCCCTTTTTCATCGGCTTCCTCACCTGCCTCAACGCATTCTTCCGTTCCCGCTACAACCTCAGCCTCGAGATCCTTGCCCTACGTCAGCAACTAGGTGTTGTGCCTAGCCAATACGCCGTCCACTCTCAAAACATTGACGTTTTGGTCTCGCGGTGGCGCGCGTCGCTGATCGTCGTCAAGCCGAATACAGTGGTTCGATGGCATAGGACGGATGGTTCCCTTCTGTCGTCTGATGATATCTGTCGTATAACTCCGTCCCAGCCAATCGGTCTTTGGAGCCATCCGGGGTAGATTGTCCAAGTACGTCATATCTGAAAACGCCGGGTTGGGTCACGATCGATCTGGTGCGCCATTGATCGGGGCGAGAAGCTGAAGAAGACCAATGGTCGCCGTAGACGCACGGCAATCCTGCAAAAACGGGTTGGCCAGGTTTTCGGCGAACGACACCGCAGGATTGGGAGTCGATGAAAACGCTTGCGATCTCATGGAGATCGGCGAACAATAATTCATAATCCGTTCTTGCCGACTGGGAGATGTCATGAAGAGAAATAGTCGTTCCTGGAACATCGTTCTTGAGATGCCGCTCGCACTCCTCGCGCTTGCTTTTTCAGCTTACGCCCAAGGACGTGGCGAACCGGGCAAATCAATAGGATCAATCTCTGTTCAAGGAAATCTCATCGTCATGACTCTCGATGAGGGCGTGCTTGGAAAGGCCGGCCTGTTCGATCTCGGTCACCACACGTTGCGCTTTACGCCGGTAGGATCGCAGTACCGCGCCGAGAACGTCGCGTTTCAATGGGATTCGGACTTTGGCCCGGAAATGGCCGGCAGCCAGGCAACACTAAAGAAATTCTCTTTCCCCTTTTCCGGCAAGACCTGGGACGCCTTCTCCATAGGCGTGACCGGCTCGATGACTTTTGGCCAATCTGCCGCCGGCAACCGCGGAGGACAGGGAGGTACGCCCGGCGCCGTTGGTGGCGGCCGAGGCGGCGGCATCTCCGTTGATCGCTTCGCCGAGTTGGCGGTGGCCGGGCGCACGCTGATTAACACCGTACCGGCAATCAGCGTCTTCTTTAAGCCGCGCATGTCCGGCACGCGCTACCTGAAAGAACTCGATGATCGCGCCGTCATCACCTGGAGCCTGACCGAGCCTGTGGGCGGCATACAGGATATGACATGGTATCCGACCGTGAACCGCTTCCAGGCCGTGCTGCACAAAGACGGCACGATCGAAATGTCGTACGACGATGTGGCCGCGCAGGATGCCATCGTCGGTATCTATCCGGTGGTCGCGGAAGGCGTCGAGAAGGAGGTCGGCGTCATCCCCGGCGAAGGAAATGCCGTCGCCGCTCCCAACCTCGATATCAGGAATGTGAAACTTACGGCGGTCGATGGCCTGTTCCTGAAAGCGGCGATCGAGACGCGCGGCCCGGCGTTGCCGGAGGGCGACCCGGGACTCGCCGGCATTGCTTTTCGAATCTGCCTCAACACAAAGAAGCCTGCGGAAGCGTGTACGCAAAATGCCAAAGCCGACGCCGTGTGGACCATCCAAGGCAGTGCGATGGGAGGACGAGGCGGCCGCGGTGGCGGTGGTGGGCCCCGCTATTTGGCGTCCGGAACTGGAGTTCTGCCGGCGGTGAAGATTGAAGGAAACACCATCGCGTTGCAGGGAACTCTTCCCACCCGCTACAAAGCTGGCGATCAGGTTTTCGTTTCCGCCGCCGCGCAAACTTCGGGAGCCACTGCTGAGATTGCAAGCCAGGCGCGCCCGCACGAAGTGAAGCTCACAGGCCTGAGCAGTCCCGAAATAGACTTGTCTTCGGTAGAGAAGGAAGACGGTCCGTTCGCGGTGATTTACGAGGCCTTCCATTACCTGAAGCCCCCCCGGGCCGTGGATCTGACTTGCACGGTCATCAAAGCACTTGGCGACAGGTTCGACATGCTGGCTTATTACTCCGATTTCCGTATCGATAACCCTGAGGCCGGCACTTCCAGTTCCGGCCCGCTCGGTGGAGGCCCGGCGGGGGGCGAAGTTACCGGAATCGGCGCCAACCAGAGAAACCTGGCGAGTTATTGCAGCCAGGGAAGGTTCCAGTGGCAATTCATCCAGCCGGTGTGGGTGGGTTCTAACCAGATGCAGGAGTATCCGCCCGACGGGCTCCAAGATACCAACATTCACAACATAGCTGCTTACATGCACCAACTCTCCGAGCGGACATCCAACGGCAAGATACCGCCATACGATTACGCGATGTCGCAGATCGGCCACGAAATGGGCCATCGCTGGGGGGCATTTGTATCCGCCAAAGTAGGCAATGAGACCATCCAACTAGGCCCGACGCATTGGGCGCGCGGATTGCAGGCGCCCGTGGCGTTTCCCTATCAGCGCCCAACCGAAGCATCGGCCATGGGTGGCGGTGTCTGGCAGGATAATTTCGATGGATCTTACACGCAACTGGACGACGACTACTACGTTCCCGCGACTGGATGGTCCTATCTGGACCTTTATCTCATGGGCTTCATTGCGCCCAGCGAAGTGCCGGACTTCTTCATTCTGCGGAATCTCGTGCCGGCCGGAAGGGACGCCAACAATCACTCGATTTTCAAGGCCGATCGAACCAGGGTGACCATCCAGGATGTCATCGCGGTCGAGGGCCCGCGCCTGCCGGACGTGGATCATTCGCAGAAGAACTTCAATACCGGAATGGTGGTCATCGTGGAGCACGGAAAGACTCCGAGCAGAGAGCTGATCGAACGCACCAACGGCATTCGCCTGCGGTGGATGGACTACTGGGAAACGACGACGGGCCATCGTTCGACGATGACCACGAATCCGAGGTAGGCCCTGGAGCGCCCAAGCTCGCGCGCAAGGAGCGTCATAGGCCGTCTGATTTCGTTACCAAGGCAGGGCCCGACGCCTGGATCCGCATAACATGGCTCTGTTGCACTGAGCTGCCTGCAGGGAGCAACTTTCCAGCACCGGCATCGCTGCAACCCGCCAATCTATTGGGCGTCCTCACACCGACAATTAGCGTCTTCCCGGCACTAAAACTGCAGTTCGGCTTTCGGCAGCTCTGATTTTGCTGATGTTTCCACATTCTTCACTTCTTGGCGAGGATTAGGTTTTCAATGAAGAACTCCATCATGCGAGCCTGATTAACGCCGGTGTGCCCCAGATCCGGACCGACCTGCACTTCAAAGTTTTTTCCGGCCTTCTGGAGGGCCTGGATGAGTTGGAGGGAGCTGTTGGGATGCACATTGTTATCCGCGGTGCCGTAATAGATCATCAGCCGGCCTTTGAGGTTGTTGACATAGTTCATGATGGTGGCGGCATCGTATCCCGCTTTGTTCTCCGAAACCAGCCCCTCGTATCGCTCGCCATACACGTTGTTGTAGTTTCGATAGTCGGTTGGTCCTGACGAATCGCAGGCTGCTTGGAACAGCTCAGGATAACGCATGATCAAGGTGGCGGACGCCGTGCCGCCATACGACGTGCCGAAAACGCCAACACGGTCCTTGTCGACATAGGGTCTCTTCAGGAGTTCCTTCATGCCCGCGGCCTGGTCGTCGATCTCGACGATTCCCAGGTGCCCGTAGAAAGCGTCCATGAAACGCTTGCCGCGCTGCGCCGCGCTGCGGGCGTCGAACGACGCCACCAGGAATCCGTATTCCGTGATCGGGTTGGGAGTTGCAAACCTCTCGCTGGCGGCATTGGTAATGGGACCGCCATAAACGCTGACCAGCAGAGGATATTTCTTGTTCGAATCGAAATTCGACGGCAAGTTGAGCAAGCCATGGAGGTCTGTCTGGTTGTCCGCAGCCTTGAATTTAAAGAGTTCGACGCGCTTGAGCCCGAGCTGATCGAATCGCGTCATGTCGCTCTTGGCCAGCTCTGCCACCACTTTGCCCTGAGCGTCCATCAGGCGCGTCACCGGCGGGATGTCGTGAGTCTGTGCGACGTCGATGAAATACTTGCCGTCCGGCGACAGGTCCACGCTGTGGTTGTACGCCGGGTCGGTGAGACGCTGGTCGCCTTTGCCATCCAGCCCAACGCGGTGCAGTTGAAGTTTCATGTGATTGTCGCCGTCGCGGGCCATGTAATAAAGAAGCCCGGCCTTTTCGTCAAGTCGCACTATGTTGGAGACTTCGAAGGCGTGGTTGGTCAGAGTCGTCAACAGCTTGCCACTCATGTCGTAGAGGTAGTAGTTTTTCCAGCCGGTGCGCTCGGACGACAGGATGAAGCGCCTCCCATCCTCGAGGAAATGTATGGTAGGAACCCAGTCTACCCAGCTTGGCAGCCACTCCTCGTGCACGATGACCCGGCATTTGCCCGTATCAGGGTTGGCCGCGGCAAACTCCAGAATATTCTGTTTGCGATTCATACGGTGGAAAAGCAATTCCTTGCCATCGGGCGACCAGTAGATCCGGTAGACATAATATCCGACCGCCGCGTCTTCGAACGGCTTGGCATCGCGCACATCAGCCTGGACTGATTTGCGGGTTTCCAGGTCGTAGACATAGAGATTGACTACGGGGCTCGTCACTCCAGCCTTGGGGTAAGCATCGATTTCCACGGTGTCATATTGCGCAGTCTGGTTGCGTTGGACGTAAAAGTCCGGCACTTTGCTTTCATCGAAACCCTAATAAGCGAGCTTCCGGCTGTCGGGCGACCAGAAGATGCCCCCGGCCATTCCCAGTTCCTCGCCGTAGATGATCGTCGCGATGCCGTAACGAATGCGGGCTTTGGCGTTGCCGTCCGTGGTTATGGCTGACTCATTGCTGCCGTCGGCGCCGCTGAGATACAGATTGCCGTCACGGGAGAAGGCACTGTACTTCCCGTCCGGTGAAGGAGCCGAGGTGGTCTGCTGGCGCACGATACCCCCGCCGCCCATTTGCTGACCGGCCCTCGCGAAGCTCCCGGCCCCGCCTCTCCCGCCGCCGGTTCCGCCTCGACCGCCCATCCCGGCTCCTCTCCCGCCTTGGGGTGGGTTTTGAGCCGTTGCCGAGGTGTCTTCGGTAGCTTTCCGGGATGCGATGTCGTAGTGGTACGACTTCCCGTCCCACTGATAATCAAAGCTCTGTCCGCCATCCTTCCATGTCACGGACACGGAGCCCATTTTTACCGCCCCTCTGATCTCCCCGCTCATTTTTTGGAATTGCGCGTAGCCCGGATACTGCGGCAGGCGATCCTGGGCGCTGGTTACTGCCGCCACGATACCAACCATGATGGCTGCTGCAACCAGAGTGCTGTTCTTCAAATAGGTCGAGATTCCGGTGCTCATGATTCTCACCTCCCGCTGGAAAATGTCGGTTTGACAGAAATGGGCCTAGCCTGTGGCTGCGAATGCAGCTAAAAAGCGTGACAGGCTACGGGATCACCATTATTTGCATGAGATCGCGGCCGCAGTTGTCGCCGAGTCGGAAAATGGGGAGACCGGCGTATCAGCATTTTCTGCTCCTACTTAACCGTAGCGCGGCCGGATATCTTGGCCTCCAGCCAAGCACCCTGGGAGCCGAAACCTCCTCTCCCTTGGCCCGGCCCCTGAGGCTGTGCCGGGGTGGCATCCCCTGCCGCGGTCGCGCGCAGGACCAGTCTCTTCACGCCGGCGATGGCCACATTTACCGGTTTGGGCGCATCAGACTTTTTCACGGCCCCGCTGTTCCAGAGTTCCTTGCCGTCGCCGATAAGCGCAAAACCGAGGGCTCCGTTGTAGCTGTCATCCACTCCTACCAGCGCAGTGAAAGTAGCGAAAATGCCCGCAACGTCGTACTCCACCTGACCCCCAGCGCGAGCCGTGATGCCCCCTTCGTAGCGTTTGCCGCTGATCGTCAGTCCGCCGCCCGGGCCGCCCCGTCCACCGCCACGACCGCCCGAGGGAGCGGGAATGGGATCCAGCGTGGACAGCAGGACTTCATTCGGCAACAGCGATTCAAGCGTGAACTTCAACTCCGATTTCTGGTGTCGCGGACCGACGGTGCCGTCATACCAGATCGCTTTCACTTCGGCCGTGTAGGGCCGCCCCGGATCTAGGCCGCGGAGCGGGAATGTGGTATTCCCCGAGTAACCCAGCAACGTGCCGTCGAGGTAGACCTGATATCCGGCGTTGAGATAATACTGCGCACCCCAGCTCAGGTTGCCGCCGTCCAAGCCCACCGGTTCGACGCGCAACCCGGTGGGAGCCTGTGTCGGATACTGGTACGCGTCCGCCGGTTCAAAAACAACATTCCAATTCACTTCCGTCGTCGTCGTCGAATCGATCCGGACGGTAGCCCAACCTTGGTGATTGACGGTTCGCACTGAAAGCGGTCCCGCGGCGGTGCGCGCCGTAGCGGTCTTGACGGCGAAATTTTTATCCCGTGGGAAGGCGAAGTTCAGTTCGTAGGGATCGTTCTTAATGACTTTGCTCCTGCCGGTGAAAGAGTTTCCCGGTCCTGCGGCTAGGCTCTGCAAATCAACCCAACCCTGGGTGATGTGACGATTGGTGGAGACCAACTGGATTTGGCCGGAACTGGGCATGAGGGTCAGAACCCGGCAACTCGTGGTAGGAACAGTGAGCGCCATCCCGGCTTCCCAGGCGCCGAGGTACTCCTTGTTCCAGAAGTCAAACACGTGTACGGGACCATTGTCTGGAATGCCCAGCTCTTTCCAGTTTAGATAGATTTGTTCAGGCTTGGCCTCGCCGAAATTGAATGCCCCGACGACATCATAGCTGCGGCCGAGGTGGTTCACCTTTAGATCCCAGATCCGTTTGTTCTGCCGCGAAGGGAAGAGATCGAGCGGCCGGATATCAACCGCCGGGTAGACGCGCCGCAGGAGTTCGACGCGATCCTCCGACAGATCCATGAGGCGGTCGCTGGACATGAGCGCCTGTCCGGTCAGCCCCTGCAAAGTGGCCCACACGCGCGCCTGATCCAGCGTCAGCGGCGGACGGAGGAGCATCGTGTCCGGGTCCGTGTACCAGGCAATGTTGTGCAGGTAATAGGACTGCATGGTAGGGCCAAGAGCGGTGGAGAAACCGCTCCAGCTCAAAACCACGTCCCCCCCGGTCCGCGAACCATTCATGATTCCTATCCCTTCCAGTGGGAGGCCCCAGCAGCCGAGGAGATAGCGATTAGGCCCAATCGCCGAGCGGATCGAACCGAGAGTGTCTCTGTAGAGGAGGTCGATCTCGCCCGGTGTCTTGATGAAGGCCTTGGACCGGTTGAATTCGGTGACCACTGTGGGCTGGCCGTCGATCTTGAAGTATTCATAGCCCCATTTCACCAGCGTGGCGAACAGATCCTTCAAGTATTTCTGGGTCTCCGGCGTCGACGGATCAACCAGCCATTTCCCCTCCCAGGAATCAGAAGCTGATGTGCCGTCAGGCTTCAGCATGAAAACACCCGGATTCTTTTTGACCACATCTTCATTCGATTGCCCGTGAGGTGCGATCCAGATCCCGGGGGTCAGACCCAAAGACTTGATGTAGGCCGCAAGGCTCGCCATGCCATTCGGGAAGGCTTTGTCTACACCGGTCCAATCGCGCGATCCATGGCGACCTTCCTTGGTTTCCGCCTGCCAGCCGTCGTCGATCTGCACGTACTTGGCACCGTAGTCCTTCAGATTTTTTGCGATCCAATCCGCATTGCGCTTGACTTCATTTTCGTTGACGTCCTGGTAGTAGTAATACCAGGTGCACAGACCGGAGGGCGGCAAAGGGAATATGGTCTTGTCGATCGGCTTGAAGAACTTCACCCTCAAAGTGTCACGATAATAGTTCTTCATGACCGATCCGTCCTTTAGTGTCACCTCGTCCTTGGATGGATCATAGATTCCGTCCGCGAGGTCGGTCTTCACGTCACCGAGGGTCATGATGAACAGGTCTTTGTTGCTGCCATCCCGAAGCCGCGCCGGGATCGGATGAGGCCACGCGCGGGCGGGCTCCGCCTTGGCAGCAGGCTGTGCCTGCGGCGACGCTTGTTTGGGCACAGGCGTTTGCGCCGATTGGATTCCGCACAACAGAACCAGGGTTATAAGGAAGCAGAGCAGAGACCTCATTCTTTTTCCTCCGCAGTGATGAAAACCACAACTTTAATTATTATTGATTCTTTTGGGTCCTACCGGCGCCACTCTATTCCAGGCTTTCCGCACAGTCAAGATTTCGGAAGCACAGTCCCGGGAAGCGCACCGACGGCAGAAATAGGTGTCTTTGAGTCCCGTTTTTCGAGGCGATGTAAGGCGCCTTGCTCAGGCCAGGGTCGTCGCAGGTCAGCGCGTAGACCATGTGATCCAGGAAGATATCCGGATCCTCGATGGTGCGCGTGACCTTGGCCATCATGTCGTAAATTCCATAGACTCCATTCCACCACTTGCTCGGATCTTTGATCTGCTGCTTTTCGACGAGGAACGAGGCCCGCTTCTTGATCAGCGTCTCCATCGGCTCGGTGACGAAAAACTCCAGATACGTCTGGCGCCCGCCGTCGTGCTTGATCGTCAGCATGTTCTCGCCGAGCTTCTTGAATGCAACTTCGTAAACGTGATGGTCGGGCTTGGGCTCGCCCAAGGGTTGGATCGTGGTTTGATCAGGAAACTCCGCCTGGACCGCCTCGATCCTGGCCCTGGTGTGGAGCGAAAACCGTGCGGTCAGATCTTCGGGAACCGTCATGCCCGGAACCACCTGGATATCGAAGAGCCCCGCCTGGTAGATCAGATTGCGCAGCTCTTCGTAGCTGTCGGCCCATTGCATGCCAAAGCCGTAGGAGGCTTTGCTGCCGGGCCGGCCGGCCTGAGCGAGGTCGAGAGCGGTGTGGGCCTGCCGCCTAGGTGCCCCGCGTTTCGGCGCCGCCGGTGCGGCTCGAATGAACATAGACCTGAGCACCGCCACGACCGCCGCCTCCGCCCGTGTATTCAAGCTTGGTGCCGGGCCGGACCGTCACCAGCAGGAACGGCGGGGCGCCCGAGGCGCGCACGAAGTAGAAGAACGACCCATTGCCTGATATGAACTGGTGCCGGGGGAAGCCGCATATTTTGGCCCGCGCGTTTTCAGATTGGTCCAGTCCCCATTGCCCACGCAATAGCTCAGGGACAGGGATAGGATCGCCCCGGCGGCTCTGCCCGCGTGCGCCTCCCGGCGTAGCGGAGGGTACCAGCGTGGCGCCGAAGGGATCGTGAGGATTTGCGAGCCCCGAAATGCCTCGCTCGTCATAGGTGAAACGGAAGTTGCCATTTTCGATGGCAGCCGTCGCCGCCTGTGCACCGGAAGGTTGTTGCCCTGCCAGCAAGAACGGTAATACACCAGACATCCAGATCAGCATCAGCGCATTCATGGTTATACTCCCCTAACGAGTAGCACTCCCATCAGGCAAATTGGGCGATTGCAGCAGAGACATCCGCCTAAGGCCGGAGTTGCCGTTCCGTCTCGGTAAGCCAGGATCCATGAGGGGCGCATATTTGAAGAGATTGGCATAGATCTTCTCTGCGAGAGCCTCATTAGATTTCCAGCGTCACACCGTCGGCGCGCAGCTTGTCCTGCAACTCCGGCACCTTGACTTCGCGCGGTTGGATTCCTTTCGTGGCCGCCATGGAGGCCGCCAATCCTGCGGCATGGCCGGTCGCCATGCAATTGCCCATACTTTTTGCGGCCGCGGCGGCCACGTGGGAGGTGGAAATGCAGCGGCCCGCCACGAGCAACCCATCGAGTTTCTCGGGCACAATGGCCCGGTTAGTCTGTTTTTTCATTTCAGTTTCCCCAGTATTCTGGTTTAGGCGATCGTGGTGTGTGCGCCAGAGCGTACAATAGAGCGGCATCCGATGCATAAACAAATCCGTTCTGCCTGCACCCACAATGGGAGGCGCTATGAATAAAGCAAAAAGACTTTGGTTTACCTTGCTGCTCATGATCATTTCGCTGAACCTTGCGGGCGCGCAAAAAATCCCGGCTAAGGGAGAAGGAGGGGTTGCACCCACGCCGCCGATGGGCTGGAACAGCTGGGATTGTTATGGTCCTTCCGTGACCGAAGATGAGGTAAAGGCCAACGCCGATTATATGGCGAAGAGTCTGGCCCGTTTCGGCTGGAAATATGTCGTCGTGGACATCCAATGGTATGAACCCAAGGCAGGGCCGCACGGCTATCGCAAGAATGCCGAGCTGATGATGGATGAATTTGGCCGGCTGATTCCCGCGCCCAACCGTTTTCCCTCCTCTGCCGGCGGCAAGGGATTCAAGCCGCTCGCGGATTATGTGCATGGCAAGGGGCTGAAATTCGGCCTCCACGTCGTGCGGGGCATCCCGCGGCAGGCAGTCGAGAAGAATCTGCCCGTGTACCACAGCAAGGCCGCCGCGGAGCAGATTGCCGACAGGGCCGACATCTGCGCCTGGCTCACCGACATGTACGGCGTGGACACGGCCAAACCCGGCGCACAGGATTACTATGATTCGATCCTGGCGCTCTATGCGGGCTGGGGCGTCGATTACATCAAGGCCGATGACATGAGTTCTCCGTATCACTCCGGTGAAATCGAGGCGCTCAGCCGCGCCATCAAGAAGTGTGGCAGGCCAATGGTTCTGAGCCTGTCGCCGGGTCCGGCGGATCTTGAGCGTGTCGAGCACTTGAAGGCCAATGCCCAGCTTTGGCGGATCTCGAATGATTTCTGGGATCGCTGGCAGGACCTGAAGCGCCAATTCGAGTTGTGCCGCAAATGGATTCCGTACATTGGTCCGAGCACCTGGCCGGACGCGGATATGCTGCCGCTGGGACGAATCGGCATCCGAGCCGAGCGCGGCGACGACCGCCAGACCCGTTTCACCCGGGACGAGCAGTACGCGCTGATGTCTCTGTGGTGCATCTTCCGCTCGCCGCTAATGCTGGGGGGCGATTTGCCGAGCAACAATCCGTTCACGATCTCGCTGTTGACGAACGAAGAAGTGCTCGCAGTGAATCAAAGAAGCCAAAATAATCGCGAGCTGTTCGCCCGGGGCAACCAAATCGCCTGGACTGCCGACGTGCCTGGGTCGCCGGCAAAATACGTGGCCCTGTTCAATATTGGCGATGACGGACCCGCGACCACCGAGGTTGCATTGAGTGATTTGGGATTTTTGGGCCCGTGTTTGGTAAGGGATCTCTGGCAGAAAAGAGATGTCGGACGATACGACAAGATTCTCGAGACGACGGTCCCGATTCACGGCGGGGAGCTGTTTAAAGTTACTCCCTCGAATGCCCCGCCGGCAGAGTCAAGATGAGAGAATGTGCGTCCAGCCGAAGCGCATTTGCCTGTTGTTGCGAACAATCCGTGCCCTGACTCATCTTCCTAAAACGCACGGATGGCGCGGACCCTGCGGGGGTAGTCTTTGTCGTCGTAGTGCTGCCTTCGGCCATTGTCGGCAAAGTCCAGGTGGTCCGCCATATCAGCCGTCCGCTGCGTTGAAGACCAATAGCAGTAGTTGTCGGCAACACTGCTAGCGCCAAAATCGCCGAGGCCGGCGAGTTTGAGGTTGATATACATCTGCGTCAGTTCATCGACTGACGGCAAAAACCAGCCGCGAATCCCGTTCAAGGTGAAATCTGCGCACAGGGAAGCCGCGCATCCCGGGGTTGCGCATGCGGCATTGATATCCATGGTGTTCTGTCTGCCCGCGCCCACGGCAGTGCCGCGAGCACCTGGAATGAGCGTGCGAAAACATCCCCATGGGGCGCCCGCGCTCTGATCAAATGGTGCGGCTTCCAGATATCGCCAGCCGGCGGCGGCGAAATTCGGATTCACATAAAAAATCAGGCCGCCTGCCGGACCGACATCCCCGATGGCATACTCTGCCATTTGCAGCCAGACGCTCATTTCTCCCGGACCCCGGTTGGCCCACAGATAATACGGGATCAGCTTTATCGGCCGCGGCTCGGAGAGCGGATTGCTGATGTTTTTGGCTTTCGTGTGGAGCACACAAACCCCGCCGTAGAATTCCTTTTCAAAGGCGGGCTTCGGTTCATCTTTGGGATCGAACCATAATCCCAGCACCTCCCCACCCTCGTAGTCAGGCCATTCGGAACAATAGACCATGGGCCCTCTTTCCACAGCCATTCTGCCCTTGTCGTCCCGCACCTTTGAATTTGCAGTCACTTTTCTGACTTCGTACGGGAAGTCGATTTCGATCTCGTCGCCGTTTCGCCAAATCCTGTCCAGAGAGACATAGCCGAACTTGTCCACGGCAGAGGCCAGGTTTCCGCCGTTGACGGAAATGCGCGTCGGTTCGATCTGTTTGTCCAGGTAGGCATACAAATCTCCGGGAACAGGCTGGTTTCTGGCCCATCCGGGAATTCTCAACTTGATGGTTGCCTGTGTCCCTTCCTGGACAGATAACGTCAATTTCGATTTTCCGCCCCATGGCATTTCGCTGTCGACCGAAAGCGACAGCTTTTTCCCATGGATCTCGAAAGAGGTGTCGCTGGACACGTACATGTTCACATAAATCTCGTCTTGGCCTTGCGCATAAAGGTATCCGGGCACCGACGCGAGGAACCGGACAAGATTGGGAGGGCAGCATTCCAGGGAGGCTTTCTCCCACCGCTGATCCCGGCCATCACCGGCGCTGGCCAGCCTGTTCACGTAAAAGAAGCGATCGCCCGAAACAGACACGCCGTCGACAGCATTGTTGTACATCGTGCGCTCCATGACGTCGATGTACTTGCCGTCGCCGGTCGCCAGGAACATTTTGTGGTTGAAAGTCGCGAACATGAACGCCGCACAACTTTCACAATACGCGGACAAGTTGGGCAGTGAGTACGGCCTGCCGAATCCTTCGTTTCCGGTGGATCCGATGCCGCCGGTGACATAGAGCTTCGTGCCCACAACATCGAGCCAGATCCGGGCCGCCGCATCGAAATAGTCCTTGATCCCGGTCAGCACACCGACATCGGCAAGGGAAACCATCAGGGAAGCGGCATTCACGGCATGGCCCACGGCTTCACTCTGATCGAGGACAGGTTTCCAGGATTGATTATGCCGGCTCCGGTTGACCGAGTTCTCCGCACCGCGAATGTCCAGATAGTGTTTTGCCAGATCGAGATATTTCTTCTCGCGGGTGGCGCGATAGAGCTGGATGCAGTTGATTGCGTCCCGTTCTCCTCCGGAGAAGCGAGGAGCTTCCGTAACAAACGTACGGTAAATCAAATCGGCGGACTTGATGGCCGCGTCCAGCAAATCTCTGTTGCCCGTGGCGGCATAGCGGGCCGCCGCCAGCTCAAAAAGAGCATTGCTGTTTGCCGGCTTTGCCTGCTGCGCGGTCTTGATCTCTTGAATGCGCGAATCCGCCTGAGCCTTCAATCTGGCATCCGGAAATGTCTGCAACGAGTAGATCGCCGCTTCCAGAACGTTGTTGCTGATGGGCCTTCCTGTCTGGATGAATTTCTGGATCTCGAAAGGTATGGTGACTGCGGCGTTGGTCTGAATCTTGGGCTTCCAGAAGTCATCTCGGACGATCACCTCCGATATGCTCTTCGGTTGTCTGGGGTAGTCCCCTCTGGGTGTATATGCAGTTCCCCCAAGTGTCGGTTGCTGGGGGGAGGACCAACCGGAGGAAGGCGCCTGTGCCGCCGCGGTCAGCATGCCAGCGGCGACCGGGGCAGCCAACAGGAATTCCCTTCGCGGTATCTTTTTGTCCATTGCATCTCCTCCTGTGGCAGATCGTCATGCCTCAATCCCAACCTCCCGGGAATTCGGCACCAGGCGATTATAGCTCACCTGATCGCGCCATATTCTGGAGAAACAAAAAGCGAAAACGCCACGGATTCCACAGATTTGTTGGAATATTCTCGATCATGTACTGGGGTCGCCGGTTAGATAAATGAGGAGGGCTGAAATGCTCTATGAAGAACTCACATCAACGGTCATCGGAGCAGCGATGGAAGTCCACAAACTGCTCGGATCCGGATTCCTGGAATCCGTTTACGAGCGCGCCCTGGCATTGGAACTGAGTGCGCGGCAAATGCCCTTGGAACGGCAGGTGCAGATCACGGTCATGTATAAAGATGCACAGGTTGGGGAATACCGGGCCGACTTCCTGGTCGACGGCAAGATCATACTAGAAATCAAAGCCACGACCGCCCTCAGACCAGAACACTACGCGCAGGCTTTGCATTACCTGGCCGCCACGAGACTCCGGCTGGCACTGCTCCTCAACTTCGGCGCCAGGTCGCTCCAGTTCAAGCGTATCATCCGCTAGGTTTTTTAAATCCGTGGGATCCGTGAAATCCGTGGCCTTTTTGCTTTAGTTTTTCCAAGTACCCAGAGGTTTTTCTGGAGTAGACTGCCGTTTATCATCGAAAGGAGTCATCATGGATCGCCGCGAATTCCTGCAGAACCTGGCGGTCACGGCCGCCAGCATCGAAGCGTTGAAGGCAAGTGCCCTGTCGGGGGCAGAACCGGGATTGCAGGCGCAAGCGACGCCCGCGAATATCGAAGGCCACACGTTCCTATGTGAATTCAAGCACAATACCGCGACCTGGAAGGTCTACGAGGACCTTCGTGTGCGCGACGGCGCCATCACATTTGTCTCCTCCACAGGTGCGAAACGCGTGCTGCCGAAAACGGCCGAGCCCTCCTTCCGCGAAGACCGGCCCTATTACCTGGGCTTGAGCATGAATGATATCGGCCTGTCGGGTCCGGACCTGCTGGCCGACAAGCTGCTGGCACTTGGCGACGATCCGGATGAAGAAATGGTCAGATCGGCGGCCCCACCCCAGGGATCTCCTGCGCCGAATCCGAACCCGCAAACAGGCGCAGGGGGAGGCGGCGCACGCGCCCAGTGGGATGATTACGTGGGCACCAGGGAATGTTACGACACGCAACCGGTGTTCCCAGGCGGCAACACGAAAACCTATCATCCTGTGCAGTATGTTCCTGAACTGCACCAGGATGTGATCGCCAGGCGCTTCGACGGCCACTTGGGCGGCTGGATGCCCGCGCCCAGAAAAGTCTATCCGCTTTCGGATTCGTCATACTGCGAAGTCATCGTTTTCGGCGATCCGGAAACCAAAGGCAAGTTCATTGTCCAGACGTGGCACCGGACGGCCGTGATCGAAAACGGCAAAATGACGAAGGTGTTCTATGGTTACACATATCCGGCCTATCCGCCGGCACGGCAGGATCCCAAACCGGAGGAGTTCTATCGCGGCCTGCTTGTCTTTGCGGATTACTGGGACAATCTGTTGAAGGACTTCGTTCCGATGAACCTGCCCGATGATTCCTGGGTCGCGATTTCGAAGCACTATTTCGCCAAGGAACTGATGGCGCGCCCGGGCGGCCTGTACCCAAAGTACGGCGCCGTCGATCGCGACTACGCCGGCAACGAATACGACGGCTTCCAGGACATCTTTACGAGTGCGGTTTACGTCAACCTGGAGTGTGGCCGGTTTGATATCGCCCGGCAGTTCATCGACAACTTCTACGCCGAGTATGTGGATGCCAAGGGCGTCAACGACATGCGCGGCCCGGAAACGGCCCAGTTCGGATTGACTCTTTCGTTGCTGGCGCGCTATTTCGATTACACGCGCGACAGCTCCCTCCTTCTGAAACACCGGGCGAAGATCGAAGCGACCGCCAGAGTGATCACCGCCATGCACGACGTCAGCCTCAAGCTGGCGGCGGATGATCCGGGTTACGGACTGCTCGCGGGCTGGAGCGAATCGGACGCCTGCTTGGCCGCCACGCCTGCCGTCTGGTGGAAGCCCTACTACGCCAACAGCGCTTTCAGCGCGCGCGGTCTCAAGGACTTGAGCCGGGTCTGGCTGGAAATCCATAAGCTGAAGCCGGTGCCGGGCATGGATGTGGTGGCTCAGGATTGGGCGAAGCGGAGCAAAGTTCTCCAACAGGCCGTACTGGAAAGTATAGGGAAATATATCTGGCGCGACCAGACCCCGCCCTATGTTCCGCCCTTGCCGGGCGCCAAGCTGATGTTCCGCGAGGCGATGGCGGCCGAGCGGCCGAGCCCGCAACAGTGGCCGCACCGGCTCTACGCCGAACTGGTGCACGCCGATGTGCTGCCGGCAAATATTGCCAACATGGTCTGCGACACGATGCGGGCCTATGGGGCAACCACATTGGGGGTGGTTGCCAATGTGAGCCCGGCACGCGCGGGCAGCCGCTCGATTCTTGGCTTCATTTCTTATGGTTATGCATACGAACTGCTGCGCCTGGATCGCATCGAGGAGTACCTGCTGTTCCTGTACTCGCACCGTTATCACGATCACACACGCGGCAGTTGGGTGGCGGGCGAGGTTTCCGGGATTACCGGCGGCAGAGCTATCTTCTGCGTCCCGGCACAGCAGACGATTCCGATTCTGGTGAAATGGGCGCTGGTGCTCGACGATCCCGACGAGGAGCGGATCTATTTCGCGAAGGCGGTTCCGCGCGTCTGGCTGGCATCCGGCAAGCCGATCAGGATCAGCCAGGCTCCGACACGATGGGGCCGTGCGAGTCTCGACATGATTTACAGGCCGGCAGCGAAAACTGTGAGTGCAACTGTGGAGCTGGCCCGCGCCGGATCGCCCCGGGAGATCCAGGTAAAGCTTCGAATGCCGAAGCAGACTCCGGTGCGGACCGTAACCGTGAACGGCCGCCCCGCGACCCTCGGCGGCCCTCACAACGACACTGTGATCATTGCCACCGGCGCCGAAAAGCATTTCGAGATCATCGGCTCACTATAAATCGGGGGTCGGACCACGCTAAATATTTGCATTGTCTTGACATCCTGCTTTGGGAAGGGAGCAAATGGGGCCTTAGATGAATATTTCGGGCCTTTTTTCTGCATCCAAGCAAGACCTATTTGACCGAGTATCCCCTTCCCTTGTTTTATCGCAAAATGAGCGCGGCTGGCAGTTTCCAAAGGATGCACGATCGGCGATAGCGCTGATTCGCCTTAGATTCAAATAAAGGGCTGAAAATATCGGCGTAAACGCCATTTCAGAGGGATCTGTGGGAAATAAAGTAATTGGTATCAACAATAGGCCTGGTCCGACCCCGTTGATCAATATTTGGTCTCGATTCTGTCTGGTGATCATGATCCTGTTCCTGTCGCTCGCGCAGGCCCAGGTGAAGGACTATGCGGTTCATCCCGCGCCGCTCGCGTCGGTTCATGTCGAGGACGAGTTCTGGAGCCCGCGTCTGGAAACCAACCGTAACATCACGCTCTGGCATGTCTTCAAGCAGGCGGAAGACGCCGGCGAGTTCGACAACTTTGCCAAGGCCGCCGGCCTCATGGAAGGCGGTTTCCGCGGCTCCTCCCCCGCGCGCGACTCCGACGCCTACAAGACCATCGAGGGCGCTGCCTACATGCTCGCCGCCCATCCCGATCCGAAGCTCGAAAAGTACGTCGACGACCTGATCGTCAAGATCGCGGCCGCCCAAGAACCGGACGGCTACATCTACACCGCCCGCCGGATCACGCCGCCCGACAAGATGCCCGACATGTCCGGGCCGGAACGTTGGACGCGCGAGCGCACCAGCCATGAGACCTACCTGATGGGCCTCCTCTGCGAGGCCGGCATCGCCTATTTCCAGACCACCGGCAAGCGTTCTCTCCTCGATGTGGCGATTAAAAGCGCCAGCTTACTTAACGACGTCTTCGGCCCCGGGGCCAATCAGCGACACGACGCCTCCGGTCATGAGGAAATCGAGCTTGCCCTCGTCAGACTATATCGCGCCACCGGCGACGAGCGCTATCTGCGGCTCTCCCAATATTTCGTCGATCAGCGCGGCCGCCGCACACCCAACTACGGCGCCTATGCCCAGGATCACCAACCCGTGATCGAACAGACCGAAGCCGTGGGCCACGCCGTCCGCGCGGGGTATCTGTACTGCGGCGTCACGGACCTCGCCGCTCTCACGGGCAATCTCCTGTACGGCCAAGCCATGGACCGCATCTGGCACAATGTCGTCGACAGGCGCATGTACCTGACCGGCGGCCTGGGCGCGCAGCGCAACGGCGAGGCCTTCGGCAACGATTACGAACTCCCCAATTTGACTGCCTATAACGAAACCTGCGCCGCCGTCGCCAACGCCTTCTGGCAGCAACGGCTCTTCCTGCTCCACCGCGACGCCCAATATATCGATGTCCTCGAAAGGGTGCTCTACAATGGGTTTCTTGGTGGCGTGTCCCTGAGCGGAGACCGCTTCTTCTACACCAACGCCCTCGAATCCGACGGCGCACGCTCCCGGTCGGCCCGCATGCCATGGTTCACCTGGCCCTGCTGCCCGACCAACATCGTACGCCTCATGCCTTCCATTCCCGGCTACATCTACGCCACCGGCGCCGATGCGATCTACGTCAATCTCTTCATCGGGGGGAGCGCCGATCTCAAGCTTGGCGAAGGCGCAAAAGCCAAGGCGGTCCACATCACCCAGCAGACGCGATATCCCTGGGATGGCGGCATCAAGCTCACTGTCGCTCCCGCAACTGCTTCGGAGTTTACGCTGAATCTCCGCATCCCGGGATGGGCGCGGGGCAAGCCGGTGCCGGGTGACCTGTATCGCTATGCCGAGAAAGAAGTGCCGGCGTTCACGTTGAAGCTGAATGGAAAGATCGTGTCGCCGACGATGGAAAAAGGTTATGCCTTACTCAGACGGACCTGGAAATCCGGCGACACCCTCGAGCTCAGCCTGCCCATGCCGATCCATCGCGTGCTGGCTAACGATGGGGTTGAGGCGGACCGCAGGCGCGTCGCGCTCGAGCGCGGCCCACTGGTCTACTGCACCGAGGGCATCGACAATGGCGGACGCGCACGCACCCTGGTGCTTCCCGCCGACGTAACATTGGTCGCCGAACATCGCAAAGAGCTCCTGGGCGGCGTAACCGTGATCCGCGCCAAAGACTCCCCCGGCATCACCGCCATCCCCTACTACGCCTGGTCCAATCGCGGCGATGGCGAAATGTGTTTGTGGCTGCAGGCCAAGTGAAGACACCTGGATTGGGAGATTGCACGACCACCATCATAAGCAGAATCTTCATGCCCGCAGGATGAATCTGAGGAAGTCGAAAATTCAACAAAATCAGTTGAAGCGGAGTTTTCGCGGAGCATGGCTTTCGCGACAGAGCCTAATTGCAAAGTGACTGTGTGGGGTCGGGTTTGAAGGTGCCCGTGCGGGCCTCCTCGATCATCTGGGCGACCAGGAGATTCCAGCTCACAAAGTCGGGCGCGGCAAGCGGCGCGCCTGTTTCGGCATGGTAGTTCTCATGCATCATGCCGTTGGCCGCCAGGTCAGCCAGACAGAGACGGGTGACTCGCTCAGCCACCGCCAGGGCTTGTCCGCCATAGCCGTAATGGATAAGGGCATGCATGGCCATCCAATTGGCATGGGGCCAGATCGGCCCTTGCCAATTGGAGTAGGGCTTGATGACGTTTTCATTGTTGTACAGCGGTTCGTCGGCCGCGAGCGACCTGATCCCATGAGGAGACCAGAGCTTTGCCGGATTGAGAACGTAGCGCTCGATCATGGCCTGTGCCTGCCGGGAGGGGGCGAGCTGGGCCCAGAGGGGAATCAGGCCGCTGTAGGTGACGCAGCGGATGCGCTTTCGCTCAACGGCATCGTAATTGTAGTAGATGGTGTCGTCCGGATCCCAGAGGTGGCGGTTCACGGCCTCGGCCAGCTTACGAGCCCGTTCCCGAAACGCCGCCGATTCGGCGGGCCTACCCAGGCGGCTGGCGATTTGGGCCATGGCTTTATAGTCGAGGACCATGAAGGCGTTGACGTCCGCGCCGGCGATGCTGTTGTGGTAGCGGCGGACCAGCGCCGGATTGTTGTCGGCCCCGGATTCCAGGCTGTCCCACCATTTGACGAGGCCGGTCCCCCGGTCGCTCATCATCCGTTCGCGGTAGGTCACGCAGGACGCCATTTTGTTCCATACGGGTTCAATCCAGCCGAAATCACCCAGGGCAAGAGAAGCATAGAAGGCGGCCTGGCCCATGAGCGGCTTGATGTGGTAGAGACGGGCATCGCGGCCGGCCCAGGGCCGGATTCCTCCCGGAGTCTGTCCGTCGGGCTCAGTGTGGCCGAGGAAATTCAGGCACCAGTTCTTGAGATAGATCCCGTCGGCCCTGTCAACGGAGATGAGGTGGAGGCCCACGAAAAAGGCGTCCCAATCCCACTGCTCTTCATAAACGCCGCTGGGAACGATGTAATCGTAAGGGAGGGCGCCGTTAGCGCGGCGAATCACGCGGCTCCTCAGGGCGCCGATCCGTTCTCGAGCTTCGACCGACAGTTTGTCCAGATCCGATGGTGTGGTCATGGTTTGAGTGAAATCAATCGCATCGCGTTATCGGCGACGGACTGTATTCCCAGCCCCTGTAGAAGTCAAGCGGGAGGAGCCATCGCCGGCCACGATGATGAGCTTCCCGCTTGGCTGTAATAGGTGCAGCCGGCAGCCCCGTCCAGAGTCTTGGCCCAAACCGTCAAAAACCGGTGACCGTCCCGGGGTTTTTCGAGTAAAGACATCGGGGCGACCAGCGCCATCTTTCTCGATGTTATTACGCAGCGGGTCTCACACAACCGATTACCCCGTCGGGTCAGCGTGTCCGTTGTCGTGATTATGTTTTCACGTTGGTTCCGTAGTTTTCTGCGCGGCGAACGCTGACATTTGCTTCGCGAATGTTTCCTCCACGAAATCCGGCGAGCTTACGAGAAAGCCCTGCTCGTCTCGATATCCCCTGTTTCGGTCGCCGCGAAATGACAACCAATTGAAGCTTGTGGCAATGCACCACTTGTGGTCATACGCCAGGATCTTCGCATGCGTGTTCCCAAAATCCTTAAACCTTAGGTTCTTCCGCCTGGTCGCGAGCGCTGACAGTGCTTCCTTGGCCTTTTTGTCGGCTTCCGATTCGCGGCGGTCGCGATTATCGCCGATTCCGTAGCCGATGTAGACATCGACGCCTCTCGCAAGTAGGTGGTCAAGTTTGTTGAGGAACTCTGTATTGACGACGCATGCGCTGATCCATGGCGAGAGAATCAGTAATCTGGTCTTTGCGTCTGTCAATGCTTCGTTCAACAGCGGCGGGTGATCGTAGACGGCAAGGTGCCTTACTGGTAGGGAGGTCAACGCTTGGTTCGCTACGTCAAGTTCGCATTGAGCTTTGATGATGTTCTGGTGTGCTTCAGTTCGCTCAACTGAACCGGAGGCCTGATTTGCCTCTTCTCTAGCTTTTGCGAGATGTTCTTCTGCGGCAGCGACCAACTCCCGTGTCGCGTCGGCTTCTTCGATTTTCGGTATTTGCTTCCGCAGGTCGTCGGGAAGAAGTAGCCGAGCCACGTTGTCTAATTGCTTCTTTGGCGGCTCATCCAAGCCCAGTCGTTCTTGCCCGCCGGAGCGGGCAAACGCGTTGGCATATTCTTCTGCTAGCTTGCCGCCAATGATGAACGAACTTTCCAGTGCTCGGGTTGTTTTCGATTGGTAGACCAGGAGAATGCCAGGTCTGAATAGGCGGGTTCGCCGCTCAATTCCCGTAAGCCACAATAGCTCCCGAGGGCGAGCTACTTTCATGCGCAGGGTTTGTGCAACGTCGGTGAACCGCAAATCGCTTAGTTCAGGAGCTGTAGGCGGGGATGGTGGAATCTCCAGCCAACCGAAGTCTCGCAACTGCCGTGGAGCATAGGTTTCGCCAGTGAGGGAACAGACAATTCGCAAAATGCCGTCGAAATCGATATCGAACGACTGTTCTTCCGGCAGTACAGTCTCGGCCTCCTCTAGGGTCGTCCTGCCTTTCATCGTCTGCGCCCATACGTGATGCCGCCCTCCCTGCCCTGCGGTGAGATAGATATCCTCGCTGCGTAGCAGTTCTGACATCTCTCCGCGCAGGATCTCACCTCGCAGTCCGAGAAAGTTCGAGATTTCCTCTTCAGTTTGTAGCCCTGCGTTTATTGCTTTAAGGACGAATTCTGCAATTGGATCGATGCGTTTCCTCTCAAGCACAAAGCCCCTAACGCGAAGTCGCCAGTACGGGAGGGCCACTTCTTCGTATCCTACCAACGTGGCTTCCGGCCTTTGAAACGCGAACCGTCGAACGATGTCTTCCACGATCATCGAGCCACCTCCAGCAGGCAGGAATCCTGATGGCTTTCGATATAATCCAAAACTCTTGTGAGTGGGTTTCCTCGAGCTGCACGACGGCAGAATGCGTGGTCGCCGACAATTACGAGATAATTTCGTCCTCGCGACAGAGCCACATTGATTCGCTGACGCTCCACTAAGAAGCCTAACCGAGCGTCGTCGTTTGATCGAGTAACGGAGAAGATTGCCAGATCTGCTTCACGTCCTTGAAAGGCGTCGACCGTGTGGATTTCCACCTGAAGGTTCGCAAGGGAAGCCTCTTTTGGCGCGCACGCCCTTAAAAGCGCCCGTCGTTGTCCTGCATAACCTGTGAGCAATGCTACGGTAAATCGCTTCCCATGGCTTGCGGCAACGAAGTTGATCCTTTCGAGAATCTTCGTGATCTCATCGACTTCAACATGGTTGACGACGCTCACGCCGCGTTTCTCAAGATGGTTCGGGCTGCCTGACGTTGAGAACCACACAACAGGTTTTTTCAAGACGAGGTGCAGGGATGTGTCTGTGTCGTCTCTCGCTGTCTGGAGGAGGCCATCATAGAAGCACTCTGATATGAGGTCTCCTATCGGCTTTACCATTCGGTGCTGGATGGAGAGCCTGGCACGACACTTATCCGGAAGTGATTCCAGTAGATGATCGAACAGGGTTCTGCGTGCATCGTCTTCTGAGATACCAAATCGCTCGAGCAGTTTGAGATCTCTTAATTCGGGATCTTGAAATGGTGAGAGCTGCTTTTGGTCGCCGACGAGGATGAATCTTTTGCTTCGAACGAGAGGGACGAGCACTTCCGTCGGGGAGGCCTTCGATGCCTCGTCGACTATGCACAGGTCGTATTCGATGTTGTCGCTGCCCTTGACCCCCATCATGCCAACGCATGTTGCTGCAACAACTTGGCTGGCCATGACGAGTGCCATGTGGAATTCTTGTCCGCGTCCGACGCGGTGTTCCCATTCGCTGTGCAATTCTATCAGTCGTTTGAGCCGGTGACCGGACGGATTGTCTGGGAGGAAAGAATTGATCTCCTTTTCTAGTTCCTGCAACTTCAAGTCTAGAAGGAGTGGCCCCAACTCTTCCTTTTTTTTCACATCTTGTTCTAGCGCCTTGAGTTCCTTCCTCATCTCCTTTTGTTCATCTGAAAGCTTGGTAATTTCATCTTTGACGAATTCGAGGTGCTCGTTGATGTCCTCGCTCACGCCGTTCGGCGTTGTCTCCGGTAATCGAGCTGATGGCTCGAGGGTTCCAAGCTCACCGCGCCGCTCGCTCAACACTTCCTCTCGTAACGCGAGCTGGGTTCTGAGATTCACGATGCGTCGGAGAAGAAGGCCTGTCTCGACATCCTGCTTGGATATGCCCAGTTCAGCGGCAAGTCGCTCCAGGTATTCCTGGCCGCTGACCACCACTTGGCGTCGCCATATTTCGATCTGATTTTCCAGTAAGAGGTCCTTGACGGAATTAGACACCCTTGCGGCGGTCATCCGGCCTGCGACCCGGACAGCTTCTATTTTGGGTTCTATCCGTTTGATGCGTTCAAGCGCATTATCGAGTGCAACGTGGGTCTGGGACGTTATGAGGATTCTGGAATCCGGATGGCACCGCAATGTTTGAACGACCGCCTCTGCAATAAAGGTTGTCTTTCCCGTCCCCGGGGGCCCCTCGACCAGCAGGAAGTCCTCCGTGCCGAGTGCTGCACGAACTGCATCACGTTTTGCCTGATCAAGTTCGGGCTGGACGAAATCAAACTGGGGTGTTTCCACAGGTGCCCGGCTTTGTTCCGGTGAAATCAAGAGTTCCCTGAGATGAGCATGCACGGCACGGCCAAACTTCACGTCATCGAGCGCGGTCTTTTGGCGCCTTATTGCCATCTCTGCGGCGGCGTTGTCGAACTCGAGTGTTCCCCTGAAAGGAACATCCTCGGTGTCTGTTAGCAGCGCCAGCGACACGAAGTCTTCGCCAACATCGTCCACCTCGCCACGAATGTAGCCGCTGTCGGAAAGGGGGATTCTCCACTGGGTGCCGAGGAGCTCCTCATCGGGTTGGGCGGCAAGCGTAAAGCGCGCCCTGCCACGGGTAACTTGGACGCCGTGATACTGCATTGGCTTATTTCGTAGTCGTTCAAGCTCGGTCGACGCAAGGAGCATCGCTGACCAGGTGTCTAGGAGGCGCGTTTCCTGCCTGTGTAACCGTTCAACTTCGCGCTCTGCAATAAACTGTTCCAGCCCGAGCTGTAAGGAGCGGATGGCGTCTGCTGCGTTAATTGCTTCGGCGGATGGGACTCTCGTTGCGAGTTTGAATGTAACTGCGGGCAGCCATGCCTGTTCTCTGGAGCGTTCTGCCTGGCTAGCTGGAGCGGGCCATACTGCCTGCAATGCCAATTGCTCACCGCTACGATCGATTTTTGCCCGAAAACGGCTGAACGGCCCGTGTAGCGCATAGGACTGTTCAGGTTCGGGATCCGCAGTGCGCCAAGGCTCAATGGCACACGGCCCGGCTAGCTCTTCCTTAAGCCTGACCTTGAGCTTGTCTTCGCTATAAATCCCAAAGGCCTTTTGCGCATTCTCCAAGAACGCCCTGTTCGCGGTGACCCAGCATGTTGGCAGGCTTACTTGTGCGCGGCGCCGTTCCGCATCGATGGACTCAAGAGTGGCAAACAGGATTCCAGCATGAGGTGGGCGTTCGCTCGGCGTTAGTGAGAGGCATTGTTTCATTGAAACGTAGACCGGTTCCGGGAAATCAACCTGGTCCAAGGAGTTCTCCACATCAGAACGGTCACGCAGTGGTACGTCTCCCAGACAGTCAAGGACAACCACTCCGAACGAATACAGGTCCCGCGCGAATACGTGTTGTCCATCTTCAGGTTCTGGCGGTGCAAATGGTTTAGACGCGAAATCTGCCAAGGTGATGCCGGCTTGCATGAATGCATGCAGTTTGGCGATTCCGAAGTCGGTGAGCTTAGGAGTTCCGTCCTCGCCAAGGAGGATGTTTGCTGTTTTGATGTCGCGGTGGCTAAATCGTCTGGAGTGGGCGAATGCCAGCCCCTGCAAGACTGGGCGAGCAAATCCCCGATAGAAATCGTCCCAGCCTCCCGGCATGTTTTCCCTGATGGCTTGAGCGAGCGGCTTCTCAAGCCATTCTAGGACGAGGAATCGACGGCCGGTCTCATCGTCCATCCCGACGTCGAGGAGCTCGACAATGTTCTGGTGCTTCAGTTCACGGAGAGCCTTGGTCTCGCGGCGAAAAGATTCGTTCAGCACTTCATCATCAACCGCGCCATACCGGAGGAGCTTTACGGCGACTCGGCGGCCGTCGTTGAGCATGTCTCTGGCATCATACACATCGGCCATGCCACCGACGCGCGGCGGGGCTGAAAGCGCGTATCGTGCGTTTAGAAACCGAGGCTTCTGCAAATCGCTCATGCTGACCGGACTCCGGATAGTGAGACGGTGATGAATCTCTTTGTGGTAGAGCATCATTATAAGACCTCGCCTGCCACTGACTCAAACAAGTTGTAGGCTGAGGGCTTCGAACATCGCCTTGAGGTCCCGGCAAACGAATCGTCACTTGGTCAACCCAGGGGCTACCCAACACGTTTGATTTTCTTGATGATAGAAGGTCCGGTGTCAGGCCTGGAAAATTTAATTTTTCGAAACAGTGATCTGTCGCTTCCTCCCGGGCACAATGGCAGCTGCCAAAACCCATGCGCATCAGGCAGCCTCACGAGAGTTTTGGCGTCTCTCCTCCCAGTATCCGTGCCAATGCCTCGACCTGCTGCTTGAATGTCATATCGACGGTCAACCGGACCTGCAGTTCGCGCCAAACGTACGTGACCGCCGATGGGGAACGGCCAGTAACGCTTGCGATCTCTCTTCCAGTCGCATGGGAGAAACGTCTCAGGGCGTAGACGAACATTCGTTGGCGTTG